>Ga0105238_10001584_pt1 | contig 22783 bp, 23 predicted proteins | sample KBSC34metaG_FD_81526 | JGI IMG/M metagenome (GOLD analysis project Ga0105238, IMG submission 81526) | Corn rhizosphere microbial communities from Kellogg Biological Station, Michigan, USA - KBS C3-4 metaG | ecosystem: Host-associated > Plants > Roots > Rhizosphere > Soil | place: Michigan, USA...
ATCCGCAGATCGCCAAACCCGGCGGCGACTGCGCGCTAAACGTCCGCCTCGATTCTGATGAAGTCTTATTTACTAGTCAAGCAATTCACTATCTTGATAGCGTGGTAAAAATAGCGGCGGCCAAAAGCGGGGTATTTTATATAGACACCGAAGACGCGCTTTTTGGCCATCGCTTCTGCGAAGCCGGCCCCGGATCGGTAGCGATAAATGGTGTTACGGCCGGGAATGATATTCCCGCGCGTTTTGACGGACCAATCGGTAGCGAGAGTTTTCACCCTAACGCTTTTGGGCATGAGCTTATAGAACAAAGTATTTTAAGCCACACGAAAAATCTAACAGCTCCAATGCCCGCGCCCGAAGTACCTGCAAACCTAGAAGGTATAGATACTTCGGATATTCTTAACGCTCCTCGATCCGGCAGATACGTAAACTTGCCGGAATATGATCCTGGGCTGATACCGGACCTGGCATACGCAGGCACAGCATTGGGTGTTTCTGGTGATTCATACGCACATAGCTTAGCTCCCGGTTCAAACTTCGACGCACAGATCCATTCAGATCCAATAGATCTAGGCAGTTTATTGACTGATATTAATGGTGATATCGAGAGCAGTGTTGTTATTCCGGCAGCTACGCCGCCCGGATACCATACGTTACATTTATATGGTAAAGACGCCACCGGTCAGACGATCGATATTTATAAAGATATTTATGTAGCAAGCTCTGCTGATGATATGGATGGGAACGGTGTTGATGACTCGAATCAAAAGTGCGTTGGAGTTGTTCCTTCGGGACAAGATTATGACCAAGATGGAATCGATGATGCCTGTGACGGGAACATAGGAGCGGCGCCTACTAAGTCATCCGCAAACTCGAGTGTATCAGGAAACTTTACGGCTAGTAGTGCTGCGATTAATCCCGCAGATACCAACGCTATATACGAAAATAATAATGCGAGCGCATCCGCGCCTAAGGTTCTTGGAAGTTCAACCGGTAGTGGCGAGCAAAACAAAAAGCCTAAAAATGATAATTTGTACATCGATTCTAAATATTACGCCGCTGGGGGCGCCGGCTTTGTGGCTTTAAGCGGGGTCAGTTACTTTTTTAAGCGACGTTGGTTTTAGGCTGGTGGCTTGGTGTCAGTTGGTTCTTGCGGTGGGTGCTCAATCGAGGTCGGTTGGGCGACAGTAGTAGCTACTACTGGTTCATACTGTGATGGCGTGTGTCCGGTGAACACCGGATTTGTCGCAGGCAGAGCTTTATCGAGGAAATACAATACAGCGGTAAGCATGGCGAAGCAGGCGCTGGAATTATGATTAGTACCGTGGCCACCAAAGCGATGAAATCTTTCAGGGCCATTTATAATTCGCGCGAAAGCGATTAAAGTAGTGGTTAGTTAAGACAGGACGACAATGTCTGATAAAACCCATCTAATCAAAAACCTCAAATTCAGTCGGCGGTCGGCGATGATATACATTCTCGTCTTCGCGATTATAGGAGGCATCGTGCTGATCGTCAGCCATGCGGCCGGAATTAACGCCGCTTTGGAAGCTGAAAACGGATCATTATCTGCCGGAGCGACTATCGGAGTCGACAGTACGGCGTCCGGCGGAAAATACGTAAAATTCGGCACATCTGCCGCGGCGGCTGTGGATACCAGTACGCTGGACCATAAATTCATGCTCGGCTACCAGGGCTGGTTTCAGTGCCCGACTGATGGTTCGCCCAGCGCGGCTTGGCGGCATTGGTTCTCCGGTACTCCGCCGACCGGCACTTTAGTCGATTTTTGGCCGGACGTATCCGAATTAACCACAGCCGAAAAATGCGACACCGGCCTTAAGCTGCCAAACGGCCAACCCGCATATGTATTCAGCGATTATAACGCCGCTACCGTCAACCGGCAGTTCCAGTGGATGCAGCAGAACGGCGTAGATGGGGTGATGCTGCAGCGGTTCGTATCGGAGCTAAGCGGCTCGATGCTTACCGAACGCAATAAGGTCACGGCCAACGTCAAAGCCGGCGCTGAGGCCAACGGACGCGCCTTCGATATCATGTATGATATCTCCGGCGCCAGCGCCACGACCTTTATAAGTACGATTGAGAACGACTGGAAAAGCTTGGTAGACACCCAGCAGGTCACTTCCAGCCCGCAATACCTGAAGCAAGGCGGAAAACCAGTAGTTGTGCTCTGGGGTTTTGGGTTTTCAGACCGGCCTGGTACCCCTGCCGACCTGAATGCACTGCTTGATTTCTTCCATAATAATCCCAACCCGGCGTATGACGCGTTTGTTATGGGTGGAGTACAAAACGATTGGCGCACTAACTCGACGTGGGCGTCGGCGTTGACGGGTTTTGACGCCATCAGTCCCTGGATGGTCGGCCGAATCAATAGCATCGCCAGCGCCGACAGCTATAAATCGACTACCTCCGCCGAACTGGCCTACGCTAAGGCCCATAACCAAATGTATATGCCGGTCATCTTCCCGGGCTACTCATTCCATAACCAGGACACCACCAAACCGCTTAACCAGATTCCCCGACTGGGCGGCCAGTTTCTTTGGGAGCAGGCTTATAACGACCTGTCGGTCGGTTCCACGACTTTGTATGGCGCAATGTTCGACGAGATGAACGAAGGCACGGCCTTCTTCAAACAGGCTAACTCCAGCTCAATGTGGCCATCGGGCCTGACGATGGTGTCTTTGAATGCCGATGGTTTTAGTAGCCTTCCAACCGACTGGTATTTACAGGTTGCTGGTCAGCTTACAAAGATGGTCAAAGGACAGATTCCGCTGACGCAGACCATGACAATCACGCCTCACTAATTTACCTGATGACTATCTGGCCGATCCGCTTGTCGCTGTTTTGGATGATAAGAGGATAAACACCACGCTTACTAATAGTAACGTACTGGGTCATCGGACCGTCCAGTTCGTCCAACTCAAAGAATGACTGGCTGTAACCTTGGATAATCAGGTTATCGCCTTCGCCGTATCCTAGGCCCTGGGTAGTTATCTTCAGCCTCTGGCCCGCCGCCGCTTGTATATTGCTCGGGCCCTTAACGATCCTGTCGCCTTTAATGGTCAACGATATTACTTTTTGGGATCCAAACGAAGTAGTCGGACTAGCCTTGTGGTGACGCAGGGCCATTATGACTATCAAAATCAAGATCAGTATCGCCAAGCCGACCAGCTTGGCGTTTTTTCTTATGGGACTGATCCTATCCATTATGGCAAGCTATCGACGATGCGCTGGCATCAGAAAAGCCGCCGGCGGTTATCGAATAAAATTTATAATCGTAGGAATGGGCGTGCAGAGTCAGGGCCAAGACGCCGAACTCGGTATTGTTGTAGGCAACCGGAACCGGCTGGTTCAGCCCAGGCGTCACACTGGGATAATTAGCCGCGAACTGGGCTGCCGTGTCCGTCACATCGAAAGGCGTGTGGTTGGCGCCGCCGGCGCCAGTGACCAACTCCAAGATACCCTTGGCATTGTCTACTCCGCCGCTGGCATTCATCGGGGCGAAACGCTGGTAGTTGTGACTATGTCCATTCAGGACGATGTCGGCGCCAGCCGCGTAAAGCAGCTGCCAAAACGGTTGTCCGGCTAAATTGGCCGTACCACCGGACGTGTCGCGGCTGTAGAGTGGATGGTGGAAATAGGCCAGCAGACACTGGTTGGGATGAGCCTTCATGTCGTTTTGCAGCCAAGTATATTGAGCGCTGCCTGAAACGCAGCCGCCGGCTTTTGAGCAATCGCTATCCAGAGCTATCATATGCCAGCTGCCAACATCATAACTGTAATAGAAATGGCCCGGCGAACCGGCCGCTGTACCGAAATAATTCGCGTAACCCATAGCATTGCCGGTCGCGTCGCAATCAGTCGCCGGCACCCCATTGACGGTGCCACCGGTTATGTACTCGTGATTTCCGACCGCGGGATGAGTGATAGATTTTAGCCGCCCCCAGGACGGACCGTATGACGTTTGAAAAGCAGACAGTCCGCCGCACTCATAGACATTATCGCCAAGCGCTAACACCGCGGCCGGATTCAAGCTGATGGCCAAATTCGATGTGGCTAATTCTTGGCAGCTACTGCCGCTGCCCGAGCCGCCGTTAAAGCCGCTGGCGGCTGGGTCGCAAGCAATGTCGCCGTCGGCTACTATCAGCGGATCGCTGGCTGATACTGAATTACCAAACTTCACGTACTGCCCGCCGGAGGCCATACTATCACTGCCAATCGTCGCTCCGGTCGACAAAGTGCCCTTTTCCGGTTCGACCGCCGAAATCGGGGAGGCGGCGAAACTCTGAGTCAATAAATAAGTGCCGATCCCGGCTATGATTATGATGAACAAAACAGCCATCAGCCGTTGACTTCGGCTGGCATTCGGGCCCAACGGGAAAGGTGTCTTTGATAGTAATCTAATTGGCTTAGTTTTCACGACTTTCTCTACATTTTGAGAGCTAAACATTGTCCTGGCCTTATAAACTTAAGCATAGCACCGGTAATTAAAAATCTAAACGCTTTCAACTAAGCTCCGTCATGACATTGCACTTCCTAAACATAAGAGGTAAATTAAAGCTATAGTCATAGGTATTGATACCGAATAAGAATACTATTTGTACAGCGAAAATAAATGATACTGAAAAATATCAGGAATCTGAAGATTAATCGATTACTAGTCGTCGCCGCAGTAACTCTTGGAATAGTGTTGGGAGTTCACTTCTTAGGCAGTCCTAATCAAGTTAGCGCCGCGACGGGACCTTGCGGCACCACTACGACGGCGGCGTCTATAAAACACGTTGTCTGGATATGGGAAGAAAACCACACGCTAAGCAGCGTGATAGGTAACTCTAGCGCCCCCTATACCACCGGTCTGGCCAATAGTTGCGGTTACGCCACCAATATGCTGGATAACGTGGTTCCTACTCTGCCCTCGGAGCCTAATTACTTAGCCGCCAGCTCCGGGAGCAACTGTGTTACCGGCCTGGAAGCTACCGGTACCGGTTGTCTGACCGGCGACGGCGACTCGACATCCACGAACTCGCTGTCGACCAACAGCATTTTCCAGCAAGTTAAAGCCGCTGGTGGCACCTGGCGGTCTTATCAGGAAGGCATGAAAAGTAATTGCCAGTTGACCAGTCCTGATGCGCAAAACAGCCCTTACTTTTACGCCGCCAAACACAATCCAGACGTTTTCTTTACTAACGTTAGAACCGACTGTAATAACTGGTCATTGCCCTTCCCATCAATCGTCTGTTCTACGACCGCTGGCGGCACCTGCGGTACCATTCCTACCAGTACCTTTATCAGCGATGTCCGCAACGGCACCCTACCGACTTACTCGATTATAACCCCGAACCTTAATAACGATATGCATGGTACCACGGCGTTGCCGGCTAACGTCCCGGCTGGAGACAACTGGCTTAAAACTTATATGCCGGAATTATTGAATGGGCCGAACTACAAAGCCGGCGATACGATGATAGTGATAATGTGGGACGAAGGTTCGGCCGGTTCCACCATCCCCAACGTCGTATTGGCTCCATCCGTGCCGGTAGGAGCTAAATTTACTTCTACGATTAACAACGTCGGATTCCTACATACGACAGAGCGGCTGCTTGGTTTATCGTATCTGGGTTGCGCCACTGGCACCCAGCCCGGTACCTCGACGGCTTGCCCGGCCGGCAGTACCTCCGATTTTGCCAGCACCTTTAATCTAGTGCCTGGGGGCGCGGGCGGTGCCGATACGACTAAGCCGACAACGGCTATCACCGCTCCCGCCAATAATGCCACAGTCTCAGGCGCTTTGACTGTGGCAGCCACCGCTACTGACAACGTAGGCGTAACCAAAGTCGAACTATACGTAGATGGATCACTGCAACCTAATCCGGATACGGCCTCGCCCTACTCTTTCACGGTGGACACTACCAAACTGACCGCTGGAAATCACGCGTTGACAACGAAGGCTTATGACGCGGCCGGCAATGTCGGTGTATCTGCCGCCGTCAACGTCAATGTCCAGCAACCACCCACGTGCACCAATAATCCCGATCCCTCGCTTGGAGTAGTCAGCCAGACGGTTAGCATTCCTCAAACCGGGAGTTACGAGGTCTGGAGCCGCATCAAGGCGCCGGATACCAACAATAACTCCTTTTATATGCAGGTTGATGGTGGCTGTCCACTGGATATCGGCGATTCCGGCTCGATTCCCGCTAACACGTGGACCTGGGTGAATTACCAGAACGGTTCTGCCGCATCGGTTATAAATATGAACCTGAGCGCGGGCAATCATCAGCTGGTATATAACGGTCGAGAACAAGGAGTTGAATTAGATAGGATAATCTTCACATCCGATACTACCTGTATACCGACCGGAACTGGCGATAATTGCGCTAGCACCGATACGACGCCGCCGACAGTCAGCCTTACCGCCCCCGCTGGAGGATCTACGGTCTCCGGCAAAACCGTAAGCTTAACTGCTTCAGCATCCGACGCTTCGGGAATTTCCAAGGTGGATTTTTTAGCTGACGGCACCCTGGTTGGAAGCAGTACGGTCTCCCCCTATTCATTATCATGGGATTCTACTACCGTCTCCAACGGCAGCCATAGCCTGAGCGCCAAAGCCTATGACACCGCCGGCAATACATCGACATCCTCGGCAGTAACCGTAAATGTGAATAACACCCAAACAGGTCAACCTGACCTAGTCATAACAAATGTAACCTGGACGCCGCCATCGCCGGCTACCGGTGATCAGGTTACCTTCAGCGCCACGGTTAAGAACAGCGGTTCGGCGGCCACTCCGACAGGAACTATAGTAGGTATCGCGTTTGAAGTAGACGGACAGGAAGTTACATGGTCGGATAATGTCACTACCCCGCTTAATCCAGGAGAATCCCGGACCCAGACCGCCAACGGCGGCAAACAAGGCGTCTCGTACTGGCCGGCGACCAGTGGCGCTCATACTATTACCGCGTGGGCGGATGATGTGAATCGAATTGCTGAGTCCAACGAGAGCAATAACCAATTAAATGCATCCATGACCGTCGGAAGTACGGCTACGCTTCTAGGCGATATCAACAAAGATGGCGTGGTAAACATTCTCGATCTGTCGGCGTTGCTTAGCAGCTTTGGTACTACTAACTCAGCGGCCGATATCAACAAAGATGGCACTGTCAATATCCTCGATCTATCTATCCTACTAAGCAATTACACTGGCTAATATCAACCCTCGCCTCTGTTAGAATAGTTGGATGGCTTTAAGTATCGGGATAGTCGGGCTGCCGAATGTCGGCAAGAGCACATTATTCAACGCGCTGACGGACGCTAACGCCCTGGCGGCTAATTATCCTTTCGCCACCATCGAACCCAACACCGGGGTGGTGCCGATACCGGACGAACGTCTGGGTAAGTTGGCGCGATTATACAAGACCGAGAAGATCGTGCCGGCGACCGTCACGTTCGTGGACATCGCCGGGCTGGTAGAAGGCGCCAGCCAGGGTGAAGGTCTGGGCAATCAGTTCTTATCGCACATCCGTTCCTGCAACGCTATCTGTCAGGTAGTGCGCGCCTTTGAAGACGGCGATGTCCAGCGCGCCGGCTCGGCCGACCCCAAACATGATATAGAAATCATAAATACCGAGCTGATCCTGGCCGACTTACAGACCGTCGGCAATCGACTGCCGCGCCTGGAAAAAGAAGTCAAAGCCGACGCCAAACTGCGTCCACTGCTGGAACTCACGCGGACAGTAAAACAGGGTCTCGAAGAAGGCAGGCTGGCCGGATCCTTCCTGAGCGCCGAGGAGCTAGAGGACATAAAGGACCTGCAGCTACTTAGCGCTAAGCCTTTCGTATTCGTTTTCAACCTTAGCGATTCTCAGCTGAATGACCTCGCTTTGAAGTCGGGTCTTGAAAAACTTGTCAGCCCTGCCCCATCGGTTTTCGTCAGCGCCAAATTAGAAAGCGAGCTGCGCGGTTTGGACGAAGCCGACCGGACGGAACTCCTGGAAAGTTACGGGCAGAAGGAATCCGGATTAGTCCAGCTGATCCATGCCGCTTACGCCGCTCTGGGTTTGCAAAGCTATCTGACGGCCGGCGAGAAAGAAGTGCGGGCCTGGACTATCTCGAAAGGCGCCACCGCTCCGCAGGCCGCCGGCGTGATCCATACCGACTTCGAGCGCGGCTTCATCGCCGCCCAGGTCGTAGACTATGACGATCTTATATCGGCCGGTTCCGAAACCGCCGCCCGGGCCGCCGGCAAAGTCCGCACCGAAGGTAAGACCTACGTCATGCGCCCCGGCGACGTCGTCGAGTTTCGTTTCAATACCTAGTCAGCCGTCAGAATGACGTTAGCCTGCCGGGCTATATCGGCGATCTGGGCGTACGAACCGCCTTTGGACATGACAACCATGATGTAAGTTGTCTTAGGACAGACCACCACTGCGGCGTCGTGCTTGTATCCGTTTAAGTCGCCGATTTTGTCAGACACCGTACAGCTAGGACTGCCGGCCGGAATACCTTGACGGAAAACCTGCTGCGACATCACGCTTAGCGCGAACTGCTTGGCTTGGGGATAGGTATTATCCGAATAGAAATACTCCAGGTATTTAGCGACGTCGCCAGCCGTGGTATGCAGTTGGCTGTCGGTGGTATTAAGCGTGGTGTTTCCCAACCCCAGGCTTTTAAGCTGGTTATTGGCCGCTGTCCAGCCAGCGTATCCGCCTAAGGCGATGCCGCAGTTGTTGTCTGAATACCGTATCATTCTATCTATGCATTTGGAGAATGTCGTACCGCCGATCGGCTTGCTCCAGCTTGAATAGGGAATTTTCTTAAACAGAGTTTCTAAAATCAGAAGTTTATAAATGCTGGCGGGATAAAACCGCTGATCCGGCTGATAAGACGCGTCCGCCGTCCCTCCCGAAAGCTGACGCAGCTGTATGCCCCACTGAGCATTTTTATTCTGGGCTGCCCAAGCAGCGAACAAGCTCTTAAGCTGCTGGGAATCATCGGGTGGCGGAGCCGACTGTTCAGTAACTATCGGCGTGAGTACCTGCGGCGGCGCGGCGGCAGTGGCTACCTGCGATGGAACCACGCTCTTGCTGGCGGTAAAATGCTCGCCAACCACGACGAGCACGGCCATAATCGCCACTACCTGGACAGCGAATAACAACCAGCGCCCGCCCTTGTTGCGCCGCCTTCGTTCCGCCGGAATATAGCTGTAAGAGCCGGATGATCTTTTCCATCCGGCCCTTTGGGACCATCTCATTTTTTTCTTTTAGTGCATCTCTTTTAGTTTTTTGGAGATTAACCTAAGGATACTCCGTGGCACCGGGCTTTTCAATAGGCATATGGTTTAACGGTTTTACTCGTAATACGAGCTGCCGCCATAGGGACGGCGGGTCATCAGCGATCCCTGCACGTAAGGGTTGAAGGGTCGTCGGACGTGGTGTGGCATATGAGCGGCGCCGGTGGCGGCTGAACCTACTTTATGGGCGATATTGCCTACCCTTTCGCGCAGTACATGGCTTTCGTCGGGCTTGTCATCCACATAATAGTCAGTGGCTTGGGTAGCCATCGGCTGCGGCAAACTGGTGTGTAACGGCTGGTACTGCTGGGGTTGTAGCCTCCGCGCGGGCTGACGGTTCTGATATCCCGGCAGCTGCGATAGCACCACGTTCGGCATAGGTACCGCCGGCGCCTGGTTGCGCAGTTCGGCGATGCGCTGCTGGGCATAGTTGGTGATATCCCTCAACTGACGCTTGTATTTATAAGACGAGAACTTATGGGTCTTGTTGACGGTGAAAATCGTCACATTAGAAGTGTAGACCTGCGAGTTAAAGTCTATCTCGGATATCATATCGTACCTGGTATCCTCATAATTCATAAAGAACACCCTCTTATCTATCATCAGCAGGCGCTGATCGGTAGCTACCAACAGGGCGAAACTCCCAAAATAGCGGCCGCAAGCCAGCGCCACTATTTTCTCGTTCTCCATCAGGATATGCTGCAATTCAAGGACTTCAGCGCGGAACCAGCGGCTCGTCCGGAAACCTAATTCCCCTAACCGAGCCTCTATAATGCTGGGGTGTACCATCGCTTCCCTCCTTAGCTATGTATATTGTGAAATAATTTATGGAATCACGCAGTAACTTTCGGCACGCTAGGATAATGATATTTATCACAGCTGGGATTTATCTTAAAAACCAAGTGTATGGGATAATGTAGATATGCTGGCCAGCGAAAGACAAGTCGCGGCACTGGTGGGCTTATTCAAAGCCGGCAGCCGCCTGAGTTACAAAAAGGGCGAATATATAATACGACCAGGAGAGGCGCCAGGCGCCGTTTTTTATATAGAGGCCGGTCTGGTCAAAGCTTATAACATCAGTAAATACGGCGAAGAGAACCTGCTCATCATCCGCAAGGATCATGAGATCTTCCCTCTTATCTGGGCGATAACCGGTCGCGAGCGCGAAATCATCTACCAAGCCATGGCGCCCACGGTGGTCTGGCGCATCAGCCCGCAGACATACTTATCTTTCCTGCATAATCACCCCGCCGCCCTGCCGCCGCTGCTGGATATGGTTACCGAGATGTACCGCATCCATTCCGAAAGACTGCTGAATCTCGAATATCGGACGGTGCGCGAAAGGCTCATTTCTTTCCTGCTGACCATGTCGAGCCGCTTCGGCAAACAGACCGATGATGGAATGGTGATCGAAGTGCCGCTCCGGCATCAGGATCTGGCCAGCTCCATCAACGCCAGCCGCGAAACCGCCAGCCGCGAAGTCTCGGCCCTGGAGCGCAAAGGACTGATTGGCAACCAGAATTCCTTCATCGTCCTGAAGGACATCGAAAAGCTGCAGGAATATTTATAAAAAGTTAAATGACGGCCACGGGCCAGATTCGGCAGTGGGTTTGGGTGGCCCGCTCGCTGAGCGGACCACCCGGTCCCATATTTCGCAATTTCCCTCGCTTTCTAGATCAGACCGCAGGCTCGTGCGGTGTTAGGCCAAGGGTAGAACCCCCGACCGCTGTCGTGCGCGATCTGTCCTACGACCATCTGCTCCAGCGGAGTCCAGTGATCGGCTGTTCCTTTGGTACGCAGCAAGTAGCCGCCGTACAAACTCTGGAACCTCCGATCCATCTGCAGTCCGCCGTAGTAACCGTTGCCGGTATTGGCGTTCCAGGCGCCCTCGTAATGATGGATGCACAGGAACTGGTTGAAGTTTGCCGGATAGATTTCCTCCAGCATGTCCTCAGCCTTTTTCTGCCACTGGTCGTAGCGCTGTTCGATGCTCATGGCTCCAGCCAGTTGGCGTCCGGTCGTGACGTGCCTTCCCAGGACCATCTGCCAGTGGTAGACGGTCTGCTGGTACTGGTCTGTCCGCTTGACCATCAGTTGCTTGGCTTGGGTGTGCAGGCGGCCGGACAGACGTTTCGTCTTTCCGAGCACCCATCTGGCATACGGGACGCTCCGGGTATGGAGCGCCGCCGGGCTGAAGTGTCGGTGCTTCTGGCCCAGCATCGTCTGCCAGTGCAGTACCAGTGTCCGGTATTGCCGGATCTGGTGTTTGGTGTCGCGAAGCGCACCCCTCTGGAGAGCGTGGTGGGCGGGCGTCGGCGTGGTCCACTCCGTCACTAAAGCCGGTACCGACGAAGGGTCGGTCGGCGGAGCGATGGGCGGATCGCCCAGTGCCTGCGTACAGCAGACAGCCACCAGAACAGCTACCAATAGAACGAGCTTGGTTGTGTTGCGAGCCTTCAGGATATTACTCCTTACTAGCTGACAGGAACGACGGGCGTATAGTCAACCCGTTTGCACTGCTAACCACAGGATTGAGAGACTGTCGAGCTACTGAGAATCTCTATGTCCGAGCCCCGTAAATTTGGCGTAGGCACTGCCTACTCTCTACGACGCATATTTTCGGACCGGCCCTGTGGCCGTCTCTGTAAAAATAGCACTCAACTCCTTAAAAGTCAATACATAAACAGTTTAAACGGCCTTTTGCAATAGGTAGAAACGCTCCAGGTTACCCTTTTCACCGGCTATCTCGCTATCGGCTTTGGCCTTGATAATGAAGTATTTTTTGGCCCAGCTCTCAAAATCCTTTAGTATCGCCCGGCGAACCGAATCGTTCTTTATGACGCCCTTATTGACATCCTTGACCGACGCTTCGAACTGCGGTTTGACCATGGCGGCGACGACGGTCTGATTACCAGCGATCGATGCGATATGGGGCAGGACCTGGCGTAGACTGATGAAGCTCAGGTCCATCAAAATGATGTCCGGCGTATCAGCCGGCTGGAACCCTCTGATATCAGTCTTTTCATGCGACTCGATCCGTCCATCACTAATCAGTGTCGGGTGTAACTGGCCGGTACCGACATCCACGGCGATGACTTTGGCCGCGCCGCGCCGCAGCGCGTAGTCCGTAAAGCCTCCGGTACTACTGCCGGCGTCCAAAACTATCTTGCCTTCAAAATCCAAACCCAGCCTACTAGCCACGCTGTCTAACTTCAGCGCGGCGCGGCTGACATACTGCTCGCCCTGCTCGACTTCGAGCTTATCTTCATCGACGACCAAAATACTTGACTTGTTAAGTATTTTGTCATTGACCTTCACTTTGCCAAGTTTAATGTAGCTCTCGGCCTGACTGCGGCTGGCTACCAGGCCACGGGCCGCCAGCGCTACGTCAAGACGTTGTTTCACCGCTAAGTTCTTCCCGGGCCAGCAAAGTCCGGTGCCCCTTATCCTTATGCATAATGGCGATGTGATCGATGTTCAGGATCTGCCCTTTGGCCAGATCCGTAGTGTGCGACGGCTTGATCGTGATATGCGGCATGAAGTTATCGTAAACGAACCTGTCGGCGGGCAGGCTTATGCCCCGGGAAGCCAGGCTATACATCAGCTGATAATGCAGCGCTTTCACTAAGTTTACCGGTCTGATTATCTTTACGTCTATTCCCTGGGTCGGCCCGAATTTGGCCTCTTCTGCCACTTTGACCTGGAAAACCCTGGTGTCGGCCGCTACATCATGCACCGCCTCCTGTATTTTCACCAGCGGTATATTGAACGGGAATGGAGGCACCAGTGTCATATGCTGCGGCGATCGTTTGGTTCTTTCGCCCACGCGCCTGGGTTCTGTCAGATATGCCAGGTAGGCGTATTCGTCAGTTTTATTTAATTCGTTCACGGTAGGCTCCGGTAGAAGTATCTACCGAGATGATATCACCGGTTTTAATAAAGGCCGGCACCTTGACCGTGATACCGGTTTCCAGCTTGGCGTCCTTGGTAATGGCGCTGGAAGTGTCACCGCGCACGGCGTTCTCGGTGTAAGTCACCTTCAGCGGCACGTTCTTGGGCAGCTCCACGCTGATGATCCGGCCATCGAAGTATTGGGCCGTAACGTTATCGCCCTCTTTCATAAAGCCGGCTTTGTCTTCCATGACATCGGCGTCAAGCTCCGACTGTTCATAGCTGTCCGGATCCATGAAGTAGAACTTGGCGGAGTCGTTATATAAATACTGCATCGTCCGGTTGGATACGTCGGCGTTCTCGACCGTATCATTGCCATGGAAGGTCTTGGCCAGCACTTTGCCGTCCACCAAGCTTTTTATCTTCACGTTGACGGTCGAACCGCCGCGGCCCATGACCTTCTGGCTGTACTCCACCACCCGGTACGGCACGCCGTCCAGCTGGAATATAGTCCCCTTGCGCAGATTGGTTATCGATAAAGCCATTACTTGAGGTCCGCCTTGACCTGATCGATCTGAGCAGTCAGATGCGCCACGTCCACCGGCCCGAAAATATTATGCTCGCTGGCCCGCAGGATCCGATGATGGGCTTGATCCAGCCATCTGATGGCAGCCTTGGCGTTCTTAATCTGCTCGTCGCGCATCTCGGATAATTCGTAGTCCAACGCGTAAATCTTAGCGTCGCTCAAAAACTGACGCAGTTCCTCCACCGCCTTACGTCCTTTCTCGCTTATTTGCGTCCAATCGGTCTTACGCAAAATCATATTCACCTGCGTGTCTATCTGTTTTACCAGACCGCTGGGCGAATAACTAGCCATTAGCCACGAAAGGTAATAGCGCGATGTGCCGGGCGCGCTTGATGGCGCGGGCCAGCTGGCGCTGTTTGCTCTCGGTCAGGCCGGTTTTCTTGCGGGATTCTATCTGTCCGTACTGGTTGACGTAGCGCTGCAAGGTTTTGAAATCCTTGTAGTCGAAAAAAGCCACGTCCGTCCGGTTCTTAAATATCTTTGCCATTAAATTCCTTTCTTTGAGTTAAGAGCTTTTAGCGTGAGCGAAGTACTAGGAAGAACCGAGCACTGCAACGAACTGTATTTGACATACTGTGAGTGAAGCGCGCAGGTTCTGACAACGTAATTCGCCACGATCAAAGCTCGTTAAAATGGGATGTCGTCGAGGTTGATCGGCTCGTCACCGATGTCCTCGATCACGACATCTTCGTCTTTCTTGCTTGATGTTTTCTTAGCCGCCGGCGCCGGGCTCTGGTCCGTGTCATCGCCGGCAGGCGCGCCGCCTCCGGTACCACCTGGTCCACCCAGGAAGGTGACGTCATTGGCTACCACTTCCACCTTGTTGCGCTTCAGACCGTCCTGTTCCCAGCTGCGGCTCTGCAGTCGTCCGCTCACCAAGGCGGGTCGACCTTTGCTAAGGTACTGCGCTACCCTTTCGCCCAACGGGCCCCAGGCCACTATGTCGATATAATCGGTGGCTTCGGTCCAGTTACCTTCGGCGTTCTTATAGCTGCGGTTCAGCGCCAGGCTGAAACTGCAGACGCTGGCGCCATTCGGCGTGGTGCGCAGTTCAGGATCGCGGGTCAGGTTGCCCATAAGTGTTACTTGGTTGAAACTTCGTGCCATGTCATACTCCTCGTTTGATTCAATTGTACTATTCTTCGTCTTCGCTATCTTCGTCAGTCTGTTCGCCGCGCTCGGCGGCTTTCTTGGCTTTCTCGGCCCGCTGAGCTTCGGCCTTGGCCATCGCCTTGAGATCCGGCCTGGTGATTAGGAAACGGACTATCTCATCGGTGATATTGAAAGTCTGCTCCACCTTGGCCACGTTCTCGGCCGGCATATCCACCGTATAGAAAACGTACACCGCGAATTCCTGCTTCTTCACTGTATAAGCCAGCTTGCGCTTACCCCAGTTATCGGTCTTGGTGATATTGCCACCATTATCAGCGATTATCTTCTTGATGCGGCTTTCAGCCTTATCCAGATCTATCTCCAGATCAGGGTGATAAAGCACCGCTATCTCATAGCTGTTCAATGCAGAACTCCTTCCTTTGGATTTAGGCCGGGCGCCGTGGATGCCCCGACCTGAACTAGTTTTTAACCTTATCATTCTATCCTATCCACCCCTGTTTGTAAACAATTAAAAACCCCGGGGCGACCACTCATTACTGAGCAGCCGCCGCCGGGGCGTGTCCCTGACGCTTATGGGACGATAGCGCCGGAAATTTCTCTCCGGGTCCTGCAACCGTAGGCCGGATACCTACAGTTTCTTGGCTGAGACGAGTTCCGCCTCGGCCCACTTGCGGCCGTTATGCGTATGACGCGGCCAGCAGGAGTAGAACCACACGGCTTCGACGCCGCGGTCGACGACCACCTGGTCGTCACTTTCGCGGTGCCACGCGGGCTTCCCAAGAAAACGATACTTGAAAAGCCAGCCGTGCCAGCGTATCTCCACCAGATCGCCCTTACGCAGGGTGACCAGGTTGTAGAACGGGCCGTGGTCGCCGTAGCCGGGGACGCGCGTGACGTCGTGGCCGGCGATGACCATAGCCCTGCCCTGTCCGGGCCGGGAATTGAATCCCGGCTGCCAGACCGTTCCCACTGCCAGCATGCGGCTGCCGTTCCCGATTGGCTTGCTGTAAATGCCAAGCTTCGGGATGGTCAGCAGCGCTGGGGCGGGAGCCGTACTCGCGGAAGCGGCCATAGCCAGCCCCGCGATCGCCGTAGCGATGAGAAGAGCCAGCTTCACTGGTTGCCTCCTAGAGCGTGTTGAGGGGGTGGACGATGACACGCTTGTGCTTCTTGTGGTGCTTCTTCGGCTTGGGGTGATGCTTCTTCGGCTTCACCTTGGGCTTCTTCGCCTTGTGCGGCGCCTTCTTATAGACGACCTTGACCACCGTTTTGGTGATCACGATCGTCTGCGGGGGCGTCGCGGGCGTTGCAGCCGGAGTCGGCGCGGTCGAAGGCGCCGGTGCGGGCTGGGGAGCTGGCGTCGGAGCGGGAGACGGCTGGGGCGTCGGCTGCTCGTCGCAGCCCGGCTTGTGGCCGTTGCCGTAGTCGTTGCCGCCATTGCCGGCGCCATTACCTGTGTTGCCGCTTTGGTTCTGGTCGCAGTTGCCTGCGCCGTCACCATTGTGGACACAGTTGGTAGAGCCGGCCGGTACCCCGTAGTATCCAGGGTCACAGATGTTGCCGGGACCACTGGGCGGGTTGCCGCCCTTGCCGTTCGGGGGATTGCCCTTGTCGGCCAAGGCCGCGCCGGCGAACACGCCGGTCACAAGGAAAACCCCCACGAAAGCTACTGCCAGCTTCTTAGTCAGGTAAGAAAGCATTTCAACTCCTTCTGCGGTGGAGTACTGGGCTTGGATCTGTAAATTAACGTACGCTTAAGCTGAGAGGTTGACCCCTGTTAGATGGGTCGCTTCAATCAACTGAAGCCCGTATATTATACCGCTTTAGCTTAAAATTGTCAATACCCATTGACCCCTGTCCCCTAGGATGTCCACCCCAGTTAATAATTCATATTGTGCTTATAAGCCTTTAGGAGTACTGTGAGCTTAGCCAGAGGTGAAAAAAGCCTTACTGGCATCGGTCCTCCACAATCGATACAGATGAAAGCGAGGTGAAAGCGTTGGTCAGGTTTAGGATCATTAGCCTTTACCGCAACAGCCAGCTGTTCCGCAATAGCGTACTTAGCCTGAGCGGATGGCTACTGATGTACCTGGTCTTCCTGTTCGAGGTCATCCATCTCGACTGGTCCAGCCAGCACGCCAAACTGAGCATCACGCCGATCGGCATCCCGATCGGCATCGTCATCCAGTGGCTGGTGTTCGGCGAAAACGTCAAACAGATCGTCAGCCTAAACGACTTCAAGCTGACGTTCAAGTGCGGCGGTAAGTGGCTGGCCATCAAGATGGCTGCGTTCTTCGCCAACCAGTTCAGCTACGCGGTGGTACTGCATCAGGTGGGTTTGCCCTACATGGTGGCTTACCCCGCCGCGGCGGCCGGGATGAGTCTCATCTACTTCGGAGTCAATCGCTTCTGGACATTCCGTGTCCCAGAGGCAAAGGAGCCCGAAACGGCGTGACTCGGTCGCATATTACTGCGTCCGGGTCGCGCCCTTTTTCTTTATAAGACTTTACTCATCGGGCATGTCGTCGTAGACATCGCCGCCGGCATCGCCTACTTCCGCCGTAGCCAAGGCCGGCTCACCACCGCCGAATACTTCTTCGGCGCTGCCGACTAACACTTCGCGCGGTCGGTTGGTACCATCGCTCATGGCGATGATGCCACGCTCTTCCATGATGTCCATCAGCCGCGAGGCCCGGCCGTAACCGACCCGCAATTTCCTCTGTAACAGACTGGTGCTGGCTTTGCCGGCCGCGCAGACCACGTCTACGGCGTCGCGCAGCGTCTCATCATCGTCTCCTCCGGCATCGGTACTGGCCACCACGCCGCCTTTGCCCAACTGGACCGGCTGACTGACGACTTCATTGTCATAATTCGGCGGTCGCTGGTGGCGCAGGAAATCCGCCAGCTTGTTGGTCTCGTCACCGGTAATCAAGGCGCCCTGGATACGCATCGGCCGCGGGATATCCGTCGTCTTCAGCAGTCCGTCGCCTTTGCCCAGCAGTTTCTCGGCGCCGCCCTGATCCAAGATGATCCGGCTGTTAGTCATGTCTTTCACGGCGAAGGCTATCTGGGCCGGCACATTGGCTTTGATGATTCCGGTCACGATGTTGGCATCCGGTCGCTGGGTAGCCAGCACCAGGTGGATACCGGCGGCCCGGGCCTTTTGGGCGATACGGGCGATCAGGGCCTCCACGTCGCGGCTGGCAATCATCATCAGGTCGGCCAGCTCATCTATGATAATCACGATGTGCGGCATCCCTTCTTCTTTCTTCATGGCGTTGTACCCCTTGATGTCACGCTGTTTCACTTCGGCGAAAGTCTTTAAGCGTCGTTCCATCTCGGCCACCGCCCATTTGAGGGCGCTGATACACTTCTCGGGTTCGGTGACTACCGGCGCTAACAGATGGGGGATGTCTTCATAAGGCGCCATTTCCACGTGCTTGGGGTCAACTAAGATCAGCTTTAAGTCGGACGGAGTGTTACGGTATAAAAAGCTGGCCAGCAGCGCGTTGATCATCACTGACTTACCAGATTTGGTCTGGCCGGCGATCAGCAGGTGCGGCATCTCCTCTAAGTCGGCTATCACCGGTTCGCCGGCTATATCCTTACCGACCACGAAGCTCAGTGGGCCTTTGGTAGCCGCCCACTCCTCGCTGGACAGTAATCCGCGCATAGTCACGGTAGCCGCGCGCTGGTTGGGAACCTCTATCCCTACCGCGCGTTTGCCCGGGATAGGCGCTTCCATGCGGATGCTGGTTGCCGCCAGGTCCAAGGCCAGGTTGTTCTCCAATGCGGTAAGTTTGGTGAGTTTTACCCCTGTTGGCGGGCGCAAGGTAAACTGCGTGACCCGGGGTCCGATATTAGCGCCCTCTATCTCCACATGAATGCCGAAGTTAGCATAAGTGTCCTTGATAATCTGGGCGTTGCCTTTCACGTCGCCGGCATCGGCCTTATCCTGCTTATTGCTCAGCAGTTCCAGCGACGGGAACTGCCAGTCAGGATCTTTGGCGGCGGTCAGAGCCGCTTGCTGGCCTACCGGAGCGACCTTCTCGGCGCTGGCTTTAGCCAGCCCCAGTCGCGACACCGCCGGATTGTGTTCTACCGGCACGCCTTCTTTGAGCTGGAACTCCGGTTCCGACCCCAGCTTGCGCTTCAGGGAGCCCAAATCTTCGGATGAGCCATCGCCGTCTTCACGCGGTTCGCGCTTGAACAGATTCAAAAGGGCCCTTGGTTCGATAGCGAAAGTGAATAATATGGAGAAAACCGTCAGCAGCAGGAATACCAGCGAAGCCAGGAATTTGCCTAGTGAGTTAGCCAGCAGATTGCCGACCGTCATGCCCACGTGGCCGCCATGGCCTCCCACGAAGGTCCCGCTGACATCGGTAGTAACGAACATGGTGTGGAACCAACTGGCCAAGAATACCAGCAGGCCGATAGTCCCTATCATGTTCGGCAGCGGTATACGCTGTTCTTCGTTGATGAATTTGAGCAATCCCAGATATATGAGCGCGAAAGGAGCGGTCACGGTGGCCGCTCCCAGCGCCCACCAAAAACCATGCCAGACATCATGCGGCAGCGGAGCGCTGATGAAGGCGCCGAATAATAAGATCACACCGAATATGATCAGGGCTACGGCGGCGACGCTGCGCCAGAAGGCGCCGTATTTCTTTTCCTGTTTTTCGGCTTTTTTGGGCGGCCGGCCCCGTTTTGCTTTTTTGGCCATTTAAATAATTATACCCTTTAACGCTAACGATTTAACAGATTATAGCGTTGTAGTAATTATAACACGTTTATGCTTAGCCTGTCAAGGTCAAGCCGCTCTTCGGCCTTCGATAAGCACCCCTTCCAGCGCGCTCCATCCTAACTTAGAGGCGAAGGTATGCATGTGTTCCTCGAACGCCCGATTCACGCTGTCGGTCGGAACTTCGATATCGAGATCAGCTGATTCCAATACCACCATGTGGACAGTGTTAGAATCCCTGTCCCATACGGCCTGGATATCATTACCTCTGTGGTCTTTTTTATCATTGATGACCAGAGGCCCTTCCGTGGGCAGCTTATCCTCAAGCAGCTCTTCTAAGCCCAACTCATGATATAGATACTCCCTTTCGGCTGGTATATATTCGCTCATTTTGTTTCGCCTTTCTTTTTACGCGCCTTTATTTTTTACCAAAAAAGCCCCTTGGTGGGGCTTCGATGAGGTATTTATCTTACCTAAATACTACATCAAGCCCCGCCTGGGCTTAATGGGTGTAATGAGGTTGGTAAACCTGCTCATGGCAGACATTACACTCCCCTTATGGTTGCCTGTCAACAAAAAACCTGTGCTTAACTATATCCATGGAAGATAGGCCCAAAGTAGGAGTGGGGTTAATGATTATCAAAAATAACACGATACTGCTGGGATCGAGGAAAAGTTCGCATGGAGCCGGAGAGTTCGCCGGTCCCGGCGGTCATCTTGAGGTAGGCGAGTCTATCGAAACCTGCGCTCTGCGGGAACTGGCCGAAGAGGCCGGGCCTGACATCAGAGTAAAGAATATGCGTTTCCTTTGTTTCATCAATCTTAAACGCTATCTACCGAAGCATTACGCGCATATCCATATGGTCGCCGATTGGGCATCAGGCGATCCGAAAGTGATGGAGCCTGACAAGCAGGATGGCTGGGACTGGTACGATCTGGATGACCTGCCCCAGCCCCTGTTCGCGGCTATGCCCGAAGTCATCGAAGCCTACAAAACCGGCCGCAACTTCTTCGAAGCTTAGTCTACCCGGGCGTCCTGGTTTAACAGACGCTGGCGCATCTGGGCGAAGCGACGCTGCTGTTCCAAAGCGATTTCTTCAGGGGTTTTTGGCTGTTCCTGGCCACCGCCATTAGCGGTGTTATGCATATCGTTGTTGGCTTTTTCCGAGCGCCCGCCGATGACATTGACCACCGGGATGACGATCGGGCTGCGCTGCGTCTGTTCGTACAGGAAGTGCGTGACGTAATCTTTCAGTTCGGCTTTGAAACGGTCTAAGTCCACGCGCTTGTAGCGCTGCTGGACGGCCCGCCGCAGTTCGTTGCGGAAGTCGTTCATCAGCTGCTCGTTATCTTTCATGTAGATGAAACCGCGGCTGATTATATCCGGGCTGGTCAGCAGACCGCCGGTCTTCTTATCGATGGTCAACACTACGGCCACCAGGCCTTCTTCGGCCAGCAGCACCCGGTCTTTAACTACGATGGTGCTGACTATCGCTCCCGTCTGGTCGACTAGCACGGTACCGTGCGGCACCTCGCCGTCAAGTTCCATCTTATCTTTGGTGAACAACACTACTTGGCCATTATCGGTGTTCAGCGTATTGGCCCTTGGTATGCCGTGCTCCACGGCGAGATCTATGTGATATTTCTTGGCGGTGTAGTCTCCGTAGATCGGTATGAAGAACTTCGGTTTCAGCATATCCATCATTTCGCCGTATTCCTCCTGGCTGCCGTGGCCGGAAACGTGCAGCGGTCCGCAGTTATCCAACTCGCGACTTTCGTGGCGGAAAACATGTACGCCTTTTTTGAAGAATTCGTCTACCATCGAGCGAATCAGGGCGTCGTTACCGGTCAGCGGTATCGGCGTGCCGGATAAGATGACGGTGTCGCGGGTTTCCAATTTGACATATTTATGATCGCCGGTGCTCATGCGCTGTAAGGCCGAATTAGGTTCGCCCTGTACTCCGGTACAGACCACGACAACGTCTTCGGGTTTCATGGTCGCCACTGAAGCTATCGGGATGAACGTGCCTTTAGGAATCTTCATGAAACCATTGCGCACGGCCATTTCCAGCGTGCTTACCAGGCTGCGGCCGTCCATCGCCACTTTGCGGCCGTGCTTGACGGCGGCGTTGACGATCATCTGCACCCGGTTGACGTTAGTGGAGAACATCGCCACGAAAACGCGGCCTTCGGCGCCTTCCATGATATCGATGATGCTCTGTTCGATTATCGATTCGCTCGGCGTGCGGCCGGGCCGGTCGCTGGAGGTACTTTCGCTCATCAGCAGCAGCACGCCTTCTTTACCTAGCTCTTTCAGACGATCGACATCGGTCTTTTCGTGGTCCAGCGGATTAGGGTCGAGTCGGAAGTCGCCGGTGTTGACGATGCGTCCGACCGGGGTATCGATGACGATTAAGGTGCTGCCGGGGATAGAGTGCGTCACCCTTACCAGCTCGACAAAGAACTCGCCAATCTTAAGCCGTTCGTGGTTAGTCTCGTTCATGATCACGGTCTTCAGCTCGAAACCGTCAGGCATCGGCACGCCAAAGTTTTCGAAAATTTCCTCTACCCGACCGACCGTAAAGCGGCTGCCGTAAACCGGCACGTTGTATTTGGGCAATATGTGCGGCAACGCGCCCATGTGGTCCAAATGTCCATGGGATATCACGAACGCGCGGATCTTATCCTTGATTTGATCGAGGTAAGCGGTGTCGGCGATGCCGTAGTTGATGCCCGGCAGATCGACGCCCAGGTCGTTGCCGCAGTCAATGACTATGGCGTCATTCTGGTATTCGATCACCATCATGTTCTTACTGCCGCCGCCGTCCATGCCGCCCAGTCCGATTATCTTAAGACGCGGACTGTCGTCTATGGAGTTTGCCCGGCGCGGTCTTTCTATCTGATTGGCGCTGGCGTCCAGGTACTGGCTAGCGACGCGGTTAGCGTCCTGCACGGCCTGCTTCTGGGCGCGCAACGCGGCGCCGCGGCTGACGGACCGGCCGGTGGCCGTCTGTCCGCCGTTATTTTTTCTTACCGACGGCCGTTTGCCGGCCGGTCTCGGTTTGTTATTTGGTTTATTTGGATTCATCTATAATTGTTTCCTTTCTTTGATTAAGAGAATTAATAGATTTCTATAATTTAATTGATC
>Ga0105238_10001585_pt1 | contig 22764 bp, 20 predicted proteins | sample KBSC34metaG_FD_81526 | JGI IMG/M metagenome (GOLD analysis project Ga0105238, IMG submission 81526) | Corn rhizosphere microbial communities from Kellogg Biological Station, Michigan, USA - KBS C3-4 metaG | ecosystem: Host-associated > Plants > Roots > Rhizosphere > Soil | place: Michigan, USA...
ACGCTGCTGTGGTCCAGCTCCGTTCGGCCTGACACCACCGGCCCGGCCTGCTTGGGCAAGCCCCGCATACGCGGCGTGGGACCCAGAACACAACACCCTTATGGTGAGAAGGATCCACCGAAGCATCTGGTCGGCCGGCGCTTCATCGCGCGCCGGCCGCTGCTGGTGTTGGTGCCGACCCTAAATTTCCTTGCCGGCGAACACATCGTCCGCGTCGGCGATGCGGTACGCGTACCCCTGCTCCGCCAAGAATCGCTGGCGGTGCGCCGCGTACTCCTGGTCCACCGTGTCGCGCGAGACCACTGCGTAGAAGCGGGCGCCGCGGCCGTCGGCCTTGGGGCGGAGGACGCGGCCGAGGCGTTGGGCCTCTTCCTGGCGGGAGCCGAAGGTGCCGGAGACCTGGATGGCGACGCTGGCTTCGGGGAGGTCGACTGAGAAGTTCGCGACCTTTGAGACCACCAGGGTGGGGATCTCGCCGGTGCGGAAGCCTTCGTAGAGGCGCTCTCGCTCCTTCACCGGGGTGGTGCCCTTCAGGACCGGGGCGTTCAGGCGTTCGCCGAGGTCGTCGAGTTGTTCCAGGTACTGGCCGATGACCAGGGTGGGTTCGCCGGCGTGCTTTTTCACCAGGGCTTCGACGAGTTTGGACTTCGTCGCCGTGGTGGAGGACAGGCGGTACTTCTCCTCCGGTTCGGAGCTGGCGTAGCGGAGGCGTTCGTGGTCGGTGAGGGTGACTCGCACTTCCACGCAGTCCGCCGGGGCGATGTAGCCCTGGGCTTCGATGTCCTTCCAGGGGGCGTCGAAGCGCTTGGGGCCGATCAGGGAGAAGACCTCGCCTTCCAGGCCGTCTTCGCGGACGAGGGTGGCGGTCAGGCCGAGGCGGCGGCGGGACTGGATGTCGGCGGTGAAGCGGAAGACCGGGGCCGGGAGGAGGTGGACCTCGTCGTAGACGATCAGGCCCCAGTCGCGGGCGTCGAACAGTTCCAGGTTGGCGTAGACGCCCTTCGTCTTGCGGGTCAGGACCTGGTAGGTGGCGATGGTGACCGGGCGGATCTCCTTGCGGGCGCCCGAATACTCGCCGATCTCGTCCTCGGTGAGGGTGGTGCGCTTCAGCAGTTCCTTGCGCCACTGGTGGACGCTGACGGTGTTGGTGACCAGGATCAGCGTCGTCGCCTCGACGCCGGCCATCGCGGCCGCGCCGACGATCGTCTTGCCCGCGCCGCAGGGGAGCACGATCACGCCGGAGCCGCCGTGGCGGAAGCCCTCCGCGGCCTCCTTCTGGTACGGGCGCAGGGCCCAGCCCTCCTCGCGCAGGGCGATGTCGTGGTGTTCGCCGTCGACGTAGCCGGCCAGGTCCTCGGCCGGCCAGCCGACCTTCAGCAGCACCTGCTTGAGCGTCCCGCGCTCGGAGGGGTGCACCTTGATGGTGTGCTCGTCGACGCGGGCGCCGATCAGCGGCTGCACCTTCTTGTGCCGCACCACCTCTTCCAGCACCGGCACGTCGGTGGTCTCCAGCACCAGCCCGTGCACCGGATGCTGTAGCAGCCGCAGGCGGCCGTAGCGGTCCATGGTGTCGGCGATGTCGACCAGCAGGGAGTGCGGCACCGGGTAGCGGGTGTGGCGCAGGAGGGCGTCGATGACCTGCTCGGCGTCGTGGCCCGCGGCGCGCGCGTTCCACAGGGCCAGCGGCGTGATGCGGTAGGTGTGGATGTGCTCCGGGGAACGCTCCAGTTCGGCGAACGGGGCGATGTCCCGGCGGCACTCCTCGGCCTGCGGGTGGTCGACTTCGAGCAGGAGGGTCTTGTCGGACTGGACGATCAGACAGGTCACGCATACCTCCGGGCGCGGCGCTGGGGTCGGGCGACGGGCATCCTTCTAGTGTCGCTCATCGCGGCGGTTCTCAGGACCACGCCGGACAGGCGCCCCAGGACGGTTCGCTCACCGAAGTAAGCCCGGGGGCGGGGCCCGCTATTCCGTGTCTTTCGTCTCCTCCGCCTGGTGCGGGTCGTCCCGCCAGCGTGGCGCGGGCCGCTTCTGCCACGGGTGCGGACCGTCCAGCGGCCGGTACTCCACCCCCAGCGCGTCCAGGCGCTCCAGGTGCTTGCGAAGTCGGGGGAGGAACTCCTCGAAGTCGCGGTCCCGCGCGGACCACACCGTCTCGCAGAACGCCGCCAGACGCGGCCAGGCCTGGTAGTCGTGGACCCGTGCGTCCGGGATGTACTCGCTCCACAGTGTGGCCTCGGAGCCGATCACGTGCCCGGCGAGCTCCTCCGGCATGTCCTGCGGCACCGGCTCGAAGCCGTATGCGCGCTCCAGCGACGTCGGCGCGGCCCAGGGGGCGCCGGGCTCGCCCTCGGCGTCGGACTGCCGGTAGTCGAAGTAGACCCAGTTGTAGGGGCTGGTCAGGGTGTCGTGGCCGCGCCGCGCCGCCTCGACCGCGCCGTCGGTGCCGCGCCAGGAGGAGACGACGGTGCCCGGGAACAGCTCGCCCTCCAGGATCTCGTCCCAGCCCAGCAGTTTGCGCCCCTTGGCCGCGACGTGCTCGCTCACCTGGTTCATGAACCAGGCCTGTAGGTCCTCCTCGGTCGCGAGCCCGAGTTCGGCCTTGCGGGCCTGGGCGCGCGGGCTGGCCTTCCACTCGTCCTTCGGGCACTCGTCGCCGCCGAGGCAGACGAACTCGCCGGGGAACAGGTCGCAGACCTCGTCCAGCACCGTCTTGTAGAACTCCACGGTCGCGTCCTCGACGTTCAGCACCGTGGTGGCGATCCCGAACTTCGTCCACACCTCGCGCGGCTCCCGGGCGCTGGGGACGTCCTGGTTGCCGAGCTCGGGATAGGCGGCGATGGCGGCCGTGGAGTGGCCGGGGATGTCGATCTCCGGGACGATCGTGATGTGCCGCTCGGTCGCGTAGGCGACGATCTCGCGGATGTCGTCCTGGGTGTAGAAGCCGCCGTGCGGCCGGCCGTCGCCGACGGTCTCCCGGCGCCAGCCGCCGACCTCGGTCAGCTTCGGGTACTGCTTGATCTCGATGCGCCAGCCCTGGTCCTCGGTGAGGTGGAAGTGCAGGACGTTCAGCTTGTGCAGCGCCATCAGGTCCAGGAAGCGCAGCACCTCGCGCTTGGGCAGGAAGTGGCGGGCCACGTCGAGCATCGCGCCGCGCCAGCGGAAGCGCGGGGCGTCGGTGATGGTGACGTAGGGGAGCGGCAGGGATTTCCGGCTCGCGTCGCTGCGCAGCGCCTCGGGCGGCAGGAGCTGCTTCAGAGTCTGCTCGGCGTAGAACAGGCCCGCGTCGGTGCCCGTGAGGAACGTGATGCCGTCGTCGTCGATGGTGATGCGGTAGCCCTCGGCGCCGAGTTCGGCGTGGCCGTCGGAGAAGTTCACGACGGTCGAGGCGTCGAACATGAGGTGGCCGGACCTGGCCTCTATCTGCAGGGGCTTCGGGATGATGGAGATCTCGGGCGCGTCCATGCGGACAAGATCTCACGGATCGTTCATCGATTAAACGACGCCTTGCTCCGCGGGGCTTCCGGTGGGGCACGGCACCGGACCGGAGACGTCCGGTGACGATGCGATCACCCTGGAGTATTCCGACACTGACATGACCGAAACAGTGCACGGACCGCGTATCGGGTCCAGACGGCGGCCCGTGGAAGCAAGGCTCTGTTTTGCACGTGCATAGGGTCTGTGCATTTGCTGATTCGGCGCTTACGCTGTGCAGGGTGGACGTGTCTCTGCTGGAGGCCTTCGAGCCGGTGGCCCATGATCTGCGTGCCGCGGGTCTGGACTGCCAGCTGGCGGAGGACCCCAACCCCGGCGAGCCGGCGGCCGGCGCGACCGCCGTGCTGATCGTCTCCGGGGTGAAGGTGGGCCGCCTCACGCTGGGCGCGTCGGTCCTGGACACGGCCTCGCGCACGCTCTACCTGGCCGCCCAGACCCAGCGCCTGGTCCAGGGGAACCTGTCGATCGGCGGCCGGGTCATCGAGTGGCCCCCCTGCCTGCCGAGCCACGCGCACCCGATGATGGCGACGCGCGGGCAGCGGGCGCCGCTGTGGACGTGCCCGCTCGGCGGCGAGGTGTCGGTGCCGATCGGGCAGCATCCGTAAGGGGAATCCGGCGGTGTCGGCCGCCCGCGTCAGCGTGGAGCGTAGGCCCGCAAGAAGAAGTCCACTCCCTGGGTGACCCGCCGGTCGAACTCGGCCTCGAAGTCCGTCTCGGGCGGGATCCGGCGCACGTCCGAGCCGGCGCCCGAGGTCAGCTGGTGCGCCAGCAGGTCCGGGACGGCCAGCACGTCGGCGGGCACGTCGAGCAGACCGGCGCGGGCCAGGGCCGACAGCAGTTTGTTCAGCCGGGGCATGGTGCGGCCGGGGCCGTTGGTGAACCAGCGCTGCCGCAGGTCGGGATGGTGTTCGGCTTCGGCGTCGACCAGCTTGCGCAAGCCCACCAGCGGCCCGGTGTAGACCGCGCGGACCCAGGCGCCGGTCAGCTTGAGGAGGGCGGCGCGGAGGTCTTCGGGGCCGTTCAGCTGCGAGGCGTCCGGGAAGTCGCGGTCCATCAGCTCCGTGATGTGCGCGGTGACGCGGTCCTGCACGTCGTCGGTCATCGCCATGAACAGGCGGTCTTTGTCGCCGAAGTGGTTGTAGACGGTCTGCTTCGAGACCTTCGCCTCGGCCGCGATCGCGTCGATGCTGGCGCGCGTGAAGCCCTCGCGGAGGAACACCGTGCCGGCGGCGTCGAGGATCGCGCGGCGCTTCCTCGGGTTGCCCTGCGGCTCGTCGGCGGGCGCGGCTGTGGCGGTCGTGGCGGTCCCGGTCATGCGGTCATTCTCCCCGGCCCGAGGTCTGTTGCGGATATGGACTCCTGAGTCTAATCTCTTGGACTGAAGAGTCTAAAAATATGGACCACTCGGTCCATGTACTCGGTCCGTGCCCTCGGGGAGGAACCATGAATCCGCAGCCCGCCGGCGACCGGTTGCCGCGCGAGTACCTCAGAATCGGCATCGCGCTGGTCCTCGGCGCCGCCATGGCGATGCTCGACGCGACCGTGGTCGCGGTCGCGACGCGCACCCTGGCCGTCCGCTTCGGCTCGCCGCTGTCCACCGTCGCCTGGGTGTCCACGGCGTACCTGCTGACCCTGTCGGTGGTGGTGCCGCTGGCCGGGTGGTCGATGGACCGGTTCGGCGGGCGCCGGATGTGGCTGCTCGGCGTGGCGGCGTTCCTGGTCGGCTCCGTGCTGTGCGGGGCGGCGTGGTCGATCCCGAGCCTGATCGCCTTCCGGGTGGTGCAGGCGCTCGGCGGCGGCCTGATCCAGCCGGTCGGGCAGGCGCTGCTGGGCCGCAACGTCGGGCCGCGGCACATGGCGCGGGTGATGGCCGTGATGTCGGTGCCGATGGCGCTGCTGCCGGTGCTGGGCCCGGCGGTCGGCGGGCTGTTGCTGGCCGAGGCGGGCTGGCGGTGGATCTTCTTCATCAACGTGCCGATCGGGGTGCTCGCGATCGTGCTGGTGCTGCGGTGGGTCCCGGCCACGCCACCGAGCCCGGGTGCCGCCGCGCGCTTCGACGTCCGCGGCTTCGCCCTGATCTCCCCGGGCTTGGCGGCGCTGGTCTACGGCTGCTCGGCGGCCGGCGACCACGGCGGCTTCACGTCACCGGCCGCGTGGGGCCCGGTCGTCGCCGGGCTGGTGTCGGTGACGGCGTTCGTGCTCTACAGCCTGCGCACCAGGATCCAGCCGCTCCTGGACCTGCGCCTGTTCCGCGACCGGGCGTTCGCGGTCGCGATGCTGAACGCGGCGCTGATGGGCGCGACGCTGTTCGGCGCGATGTTCCTGCTGCCGCTGTACTTCCAGCAGGCGCACGGCTTCTCGCCGCTGCGGGCCGGGCTGGTGCTGGCGCCGCAGGGTGTCGGCACGGCGATCTCGACCTTCCTGGCCGGCCGCCTGACCAACCGCACCGGACCGCGCGTCCTGGTGATGACCGGCACCGCCGTGGCGACGGCCGCGACGCTGCCCCTCGCCCTGGTCGGCGCGCACACCCCGGCGGCGGCGCTGGCCGCACCCCTGTTCCTGCGAGGCCTCGGCCTCGGCCTGGTGACGGCCCCGCTGATCGCCGCCGGCTACAGCACCCTGCGCCGCGAGTCGATCCCGCAGGCCACCACGACCTTCAACATCCTGAACCGGGTCGGCGGCTCGATCGGCACCGCGGTCCTGGCCGTGATCCTGGTCCGGGGACTGGCCGGCGGAGCGCAGACGCCGGCCCGAGTCGCATCCGCCTACGGCACCACCTTCTGGTGGGCGCTCGCCTGCACGGCGGTGACGTCGGTGACGGCGGCGTTCCTGCCGGGTGCGAAGGCGATGAAGGCGGCGCTGGCGGCGGCCGGGGCGCGGCAGGGGGCGGAGTCGGCGAACGGTTCAGCACTCGCCGAGACTGCCGAAAGTGCCGAATCCAACAGACCTGCCGAAGCCGGCAACAGACCTGCCGAAGCCGGCAACAGGCCTTCCGAAGCCGTCAGCGCCTAAGCGTTCCCCGACTCCGGCCAGTTCGACCAGTGCGTGTTCGGGGCCTGCGTCGGGCGGTAGTCGTGCGGGTTGCCGGTGTCGAGCACCTTCGCCAGGAGCTGGAACACCTCCTCGCGGCTCGGGCGCTCGACCAGGAGGTCGGGGTGGTGCCAGGCCTCCAGGCGGAGGATCTCCGGAAGGTCCGGGGGGACCAGTGCGCGGAGTTCGGACTCGTCGGCGAGCAGGAGGTCGCGGTGCTCGGGGACCAGGTCGCGCACCACCTCGGCGAAGTATTCGCCGGACGGGGCCTCGACGGCGAGGTCCCGTCCTCGGACCCGGATCGGGACGCCGCCGACGTAGTTCTCGTCGTCGTCGATCAGGTCCGCGATGTTCTCCACGCGGTTCAGCTGGCTGCCGGCGCGGATGCCGTAGCCGGTCAGGGCGTCGGTGACGCTGCGGGCCTTCGGGTTGAAGCCGACGGTCTCGATCACCACGGCCCAGTGCTTGTCGTCGCGGTAGACGTGCAGGCGGACGTCGATCGCGGAGTAGAAGCCGTGGTCGAGGAACGGGAAGGTGAAGTCCTGCGCCGAGGCGTCGATCTGGTCGAGGAACTGCTGTCCGAAGGTCACGGAAAAATCCTAGGTCACCCGGCCTTCACGAACGCGCGCACCGCGTCCGCCACCATCTGCACCGCGATCGCGGACAGCAGCAGACCCGCGATCCGCGTCACCAGCGTCACGCCCGAGTCCTTGATGACCCGGATCACCTGGACCGAGAACCGCATCGTCAGCCACAGCGTGATGTGGATCGCCACGATCGCCGCTCCGACCGCGAGGATGCCCTTCCAGTGGTGGTCGGTCGCCTTGGCGAACACCATCACCGCGACGATCGCCCCGGGTCCGGCCAGCAGCGGCGTGCCCAGCGGCACCAGGGCGACGTTCACCGCCTCGTTGGAGTGCGAGGGCTCCTCGCTCCGGCCGGTCAGCAGCTCCAGGGCGATCAGCAGGAGCAGCAGCCCGCCGGAGCCCTGGAGCGCGGGCAGCGTCACGCCGAGGTAGTCCAGGATCTGCTGCCCGAACAAGGCGAACACGCAGATCACGCAGAACGCCACCACGGCCGCCTGCCACGCTGCCCGGGTGCGCTGGGCCTTGCTGCGGCCGTTGGTCAGCGCCAGGAAGATCGGCAGCGTGCCGGGCGGGTCCATGATGACGAACAGGGTGATGTACGCCGAGAGGAAGAGCTTGCTGTCGAACACCCTCGAAGATCTATCACCTGAAGGCCCTGCCGCATCAGACCTTCGGGGTCTCGGATCTGCCCTTGCCGGATTCGGACCTGTGCTTGATGGATCCCTGATGGATTCCGATTCGGGTCGGTGCCTGGTGGATCCAGCCCCGGCCTGTCGGCGTCGGGTCGGCGCGGGCCGTGCCGGCCGGACTAGATCTTCGCGAACGCCGCTTCTAGGTCCGCGATGAGGTCCTCCGCGTCCTCCAGCCCCACCGAGAACCGCAGCAGCCCGCCGTCCGGCCGCGCGCCGGGCGCGACGTGCCGGTGGCTCAGCGAGGCCGGGTGCGTGATCAGCGACTCGGCGCCGCCGAGCGAGGCCGCGTGCAGGATCAGCCGCACGTTCTCGGCGACCGTCGCGGCCGCGTCGTAGCCGCCGCGCATCTCGAAGGAGAGCATCGCGCCGGGCAGCAGCATCTGCTTGTCCGGGCCGATGAGGCCGTCCGGGTCGCCGCCGGGCAGGCCGGGGTAATGGACGCGCTCGACGGCCGGGTGCGCGGCCAGCCACGTGGCGACCGTCCCGGCCGTCTCCGAGGAGCGCTTCACGCGCAGCGGCAGCGTCTGCAGGCCGCGGTGCAGCAGGTAGCCGGCGATCGGGTGCAGCAGGGCGCCGGTCTGGATCCGGATCTCGCGCAGCCGCGCGGCCCACTCCGGGGTGGTCGCGACCACGCCGCCGAGGACGTCGCAGTGCCCGCCGAGGTACTTCGTGGCGCTGTGCACGACCAGCGTGGCGCCGTGCCGCGCCGGCTGCTGCAGGACCGGGGTCGCGAACGTCGAGTCGACCAGGTACGGCACGTCCCCGCAGGCCGCGGCGACCGCGTCGAGGTCGAGCAGGCGCGCGGTCGGGTTGGCCGGGGTCTCCACCACGACCAGCGCGGTGTCCGGTCGGGCGGCCAGTGCCGGGGCGATGTCGGCGGGGCCGTCGACCCAGGTGACCTCGGTGCCCAGCGTGCCCTTGCTGAGCAGGCCGTCGGTGCCGCCGTAGATCGGCCGCAGGGCGACGATGTGCCGCTTGCCGCCGGCCGCCGGGGTGGCCGTCGCGGCGAGCAGGCACGCGGTGATCGCGGCCATCCCGCTGGCGAAGGACACCGCCTCGGGCAGGCCCTCCAGCTCGGCCAGTGCCTGCTCGAACCCGGCGGTCGTGGGGTTCCACATCCGCTGGTAGACCAGGCCGCCCTCGGCGGTCGGCGCGCCGCCGGCGACGAGCGATTCGTAGCTCTCGCCGCCGGCGTCGACGCCGGGCAGGTAGTAGGTCGCCGACAGGTCGATCGGCGGCGTCGGGTTCGTGGGGGTTCGCCCCGCGTGGACTGCTGCTGTGGCGGTTACCCGGGCTATGTTCCGATCAGCGCTCATGCTGCGATTATGCGAGCCGCGCGCCGGCGGCGGCATAGCCGTTCACGATGTGGTGGCCTGGTCGGGGGCCGGCCGCCGAGCGCGCCGGGCCTCAGCTCTCCAGTTGGTCGGCGACCGCGCGCAGCACCCCGGCCAGCTTGCGCGAGGTGGCCTTGTCCGGGTACTTGCCCCGGCGGAAGGTCTCGGACATCCCGTCGAGCAGCTTCATCACGTCCTCGACGATGACCACCATGTCCTCGGCCGGCTTGCGGTCGCGGGCCGCGACCGCGGCCTCCACGCTCGGCCGGGTCTCCAGCAGCTTCACGCCTATCGCGGTGTCGCCGCGCTTGCCCGCGGCCACCCCGAACTCGACCCGCTGGCCGCTCTTGAGCTCCGCGGTGCCCACGGGCAGCGCGGAGGAGTGCATGAACACGTCGGGCCCGTCGTCGCGGGTGATGAAGCCGAAACCCTTTTCGGTGTCGTACCACTTGATCTTGCCGGTAGGCACGGTGGGACCCTCGCGTCTGCTGTCGTCGGTGATTCACTCTTGCGGGGTAAGCGTAACCAGGAAACGCCCGCCTTGGGCAGGCTTATCCCAGGGCTCGACCGGGGCCTCCGGGGCGGCTCGGGACCCGGCCGCCGGGGGCCCGCGCCCGGGCTCGGTTCGCCGGCCGTTCGGCGTTCGTGGACGGATATCGGGGTTCGTGGGCAGATGGCAGATACAGATCAGGCGGCGAGATACCCGTCGAGCCACGCCGGGAAACCACGGAGGTCGGCCAGCACGGCGTCGGCCCCGGCGGCGGCCAGGTCCGCGGCGCTCACCGGCCCGGTGGCGACCGAGACGGCCACCGCGCCGGCCGCCCGCGCGCCCAGGATGTCGCCGATGTGGTCCCCGACGTAGACCGTCGCGCCGTGCTCCTTCAGCGCCTCGCCCTTCTTCGGGCCCCAGTGCCAGCCCACGAGGACGTCCGGGGCCAGCCCGAGGTGCTCCAGGTGCAGCGCGGCGCTGGGGCCGTACTTGGCGGTGACGACCAGGACCCGGCCGCCGCGCTCGTGGATCGCGGCGAAAGCCTCGGCGGCGCCGGGCAGCGCCGTCGTCGGGATGATCGCATGGTCCGGATACAGCGCCCGGTACTCGTCCGCGACGGCGGCCACGCGTTCTTCCGGGAACCAGCGCACCAGCTCCTCCTCCAGCGGCGGCCCGAGCCGGGTGACCGCGGCGTCGGCGTCGATGAAGACGCCGGTCCGCCGGGACAGCTCGGTCATCGTCGCGTGGATGCCCGGCCGCGAGTCGATCAGGGTCATGTCGAGGTCGAAGCCCACGGTCAACGGGGAGGCGATCATGCGATGAGGGTATCGTCCGAATGCGCCGTCACCGGTTCGGCGCAACGGCGGGGGTGGTGAGGGTAGGTCCGGGTGCCCCCGGGGTAAGGTGAGGCTACCCTGACCAACCGGTCCGGACAGGCCCGCCCTGAAAGACCTCTGCCGTGTCCGTCTGCGAATCCGCCCTCGGTGGCTGCGCCGCACTGTGCCGGGCGGCGCGCGAACCGCTGCGGGACACCGCGCCGCCGCGGGCGAAAGCGTGGCTGGCGGTCGAGCACCCGGGGCCGTGGCCGGCGTTCGGCTGGCCGTCGGATCTGCCGGCCGGGGTGGTCGAGGTGCTGACCGCCGCGCCGGCGTATTCCGTGCGTCCGCAACTGATCCGGCGTCCGGACCGCGAAGGGCGTGCCCCCGTGGGGGACCGGGCGGTCTTCGTCGCGGGCGGCCCGAAAGGGGCGCGCTGGCTGGAGCGACGGGTCACCGCCGATCTCGGCGACGTGGCGAAACTGGATCTCGCGGCCCTGGCCGGAGGCGGCCCGCCCGGGTTCGGCGCGCCGCTGCGGGAGCGGATCCTGCTGGTGTGCACGCACGGCAAGCGCGACGCGTGCTGCGCCCGCTACGGCGCCCCGGTCGCCCGGGAGCTGGCCGCGCGCGGGCTGCCGGTGTGGGAGACCACGCACCTGAGCGGCGACCAGTACGCGGCGAACATGGTGAGCCTGCCGGACGGCACGTACCACGGCCGCCTCGACCGCGCCTCGGCCGCCGAGGTCGCCCTCGGCTGCCTGCGCGGCGAGGTGTCCCCGGCGCACTACCGGGGCCGGGCCGGGGTCAGCCCGACTTAGCCACCGTCTTGAACAGGCGCCACAACAGATAGAGCGCGCCGAGCAGGCCCAGCATGGTCGGGACCGCGGTGAAACCGTCCTTGGCCGCTTGCCAGGTGTCGCTGGAGTTCAGCGGCGTCGTGTGGCCGGTGGAGCGGCCGCGCGCCAGGAACAGCCCGAAGGCGTAGAACACGAACGCGGTGAGCGGCACGCCGATCAGCGCGAACCGCTTCTCGCCGGCCGTGTACGAGTACGACGTCATCGCGAGCAGGTAGCCGACGATGACGATGGCGATCGTGTACGGCGACATGGCGATCGCGTTGACGATGGCGCCGATGCCCAGCACGGTCACCGCGGCGAGCGCCTGCGCGTGGCCGTTCGCCGTGCGCCGCACCATCGGCCCGGCGGCCAACGGCGGCGGCGGAGGCGGCGGCGCCGGCGGCGGGGTCGGCGTGAAGCTGCTGCCGCTCTCGATCGGGATCTGCGGCCCGGGGCCGCCCTCCCCGCCGCCTTCCTCCGGCTCGCCGCTGTAGTACCAGTCGGCGGCGCCGGCGCCGAACGGATCCGGCTCGGCGGGGATTTCCGGGCCGGGCAGCGCGTCGCCGTCGGAGTCGGACCCGCCGAAGCCGCCGAACGGCGGGTTGGTCAGGGACTCCGGGGTGACCAGCCGGGCGATCGCCGGGTCCACCTCGGGGGAGAAGACGGAGGCCGCGCCGTAGGAAGTGGTGTCGCCGCGGCGCTGGCGCTCGCGCGCGGCGTAGAGCGGGTCCTTGTTCGCCTCGGCCATCACCAGGGCCTCGGGGCGGCCCATGCCGAGCAGGATCTGGCGCACGTCGGCGGTGCGCGTCGCCTTGCGGTCGCTGACCCGGGATTCGATCTCCGCGCGGGTGCGGGAGACGAGCTGGTTCCGCGACGTGGGCGACATGCGGCCCTCCGCCAGCGTGGACAGCTCGGCCAGGTACCGGAACATCTCCTGGTCGGTCTCGGCCGTCACCCTCGCGCTCCCCCTGTATCTCTTGCTTCCCTCGAAGCCCAGTACGGCGGTCGTGCCGCCTGTGCATCAGCGTTCCCATCGTATGCGGGCGCTGTGATCGTCGGGACTCGACTACCGTTGTGGGTGATGCCCACCGAACACCCCGGCCATTCCGCGCGACCCGGCACCGCAGGTGCACGGGCGATGGCGCGCGCCGATCGGGGCGGAACGTCTCAGAGTTCGGACACTTCCGGTCCGGCGGCGGCCCCGGCGGCGACCTCGACCCCGACCCCGCGCAGGCGTTCGCTGGCCGACGAATTGCGGTCGTGGCCCGTGGAGCGGCTGGCGAATCTGCTGGCGATGCGGCCGGATCTGGCGGTGCCGCCGCCGGCGTCGATCGCGGCGCTGGCCGAGCGGGCCTCGCAGCGCGCCTCGGTGGCGTTGGCGATGGACCGACTTGATGCATTCACTTTGCAGGTGCTCCAAGCGCTGGCCGTATCGCCGGAACCGGTGACCGCCGCGTCCACGGCGGCTCTGTTGGGCGTGCCGGAGGGCGGCGAGGTCGCCGAGGCCATCGGGCAGCTGCGCGACACCGCCTTGCTGTGGGGGCCCGACGAAGGATTACGGCCTCTCGTCAACGCGCGGGAGGCCCTGGGAGAGAACCCCGTCGGCTTGGGGCCGCCGCTCGCCTCGGCGCTGAACAACTCGTCTCCGGCCGGGATGCAGGAGTTCCTGCGCCGGCTCGGCCTGCCGGCGACGCCCGATCCGGTCAGCGCGGTCGGTTCGATCTCGGCGCTGGCCGCCGACGCGCCGCGGATGCGGGCCGTGCTGGATTCCGCGCCGTCCGGGGTGGAAGCCGTGCTGGAGAAACTGGTCTGGGGCCCGCCGTTCGGCCGGATCGGCCTGTCCGCCGACGAAGCCGGCGAGGCGGGCGAACCCGGCGCGGCGAGGGTGGCCGGCGAGGCGGGAACGCAGACCTCTGATCCGTCCGAATCCCCGCTCGAATGGCTCCTGGCCCGCGGCATCCTCGGCCGCTGGACCGAGGACACCGTCGTCCTGCCCCGCGAGATCGCCTTCTTCCTGCGGCGCCATGTCTTCGGCACCGGGCTGCACCGCGACCTGGCCGACGAGCCGCCGGCCGTCGCGGTGGTCCAGCACGACGCGCGCAACGCCGACGCGGCCGCCGGCGCCGCGGCGGTCGCCGTGCCGCGCCGCGTCGAGGAGCTCCTCGACGCCTGGGCCGCCGGACCGCCCGGCGTGCTGCGCTCCGGTGGCGCCGGCATCAGGGACCTGAGGCGCACCGCCGCGCTGCTCGACGTGCCGGAGGAGGAGGCCGCGTTCCTGGCCGAGCTGGCCTACGCCGCCGGGCTGGTGGCCGCCGATCTGGCCTCCGGCTTCTGGCTCCCGACCCCGGCCTACGACCGCTGGCTGGACCTGCCGCCGGAGCGGCGCTGGGCCGAGCTGGCGGCGGCGTGGCTGGTCTCGGACCGGGCCGCGGGCCGGGTCGGGGCGCCGGACGAGCGCAACCGGCAGGTGGCCCCGCTGTCCGCGGAGGTCGCCTCCTGGGCCGTGACCGAGCTGCGGCGGGACCTGCTCGGCGAACTCGACCGGCTGCCGAAGGGCGCCACGACCGCCCTGGACGCGGTGGTGGACCGCCTCTTCTGGGAGCGGCCGCGCCGCAGCGGACCGGCGATGCGGCAGCTGGTCGACTGGACGCTGCGCGAGGCGGTCTGGCTCGGCCTGGTCGCGCCGGCGCGTGGCGGGGCCGGGATCCTGGCCACGCACGGCCGGGCCCTGCTGCTGGGCCTGCCGCGCGACGCGCTGGCGTCGGCGCTGAGCGCGGCCCTGCCCGAACCGGTGCGGCACGTGCTGATCCAGGGCGACCTGACCGCGATCGCCCCCGGCCCGCTGGCCCCCGAGGTGGCGCGCGAGATGGCGCTGATCGCCGACATCGAATCGGCCGGCGCCGCGACCGTCTACCGCTTCACCACCGCCTCGGTCCGCCGCGCCTTCGACGCCGGCCGCGCCGCCGACGACCTGCACGCCTTCCTCGCCGAGCACTCGCTCCACGAGATCCCGCAGGCCCTGACCTACCTCGTCGACGATGTCGCCCGCCGCCACGGCCGCATCCGGGTGGGATCCGCGGTCTCCTACGTCCGGGCCGACAACGACGCCGCCCTCACCGAGATGCTCGCCGACCGCCGCACCGGGGGCCTGGGCCTGCGCCGCATCGCTCCCGGCGTCGCGGTCTCCGAGCTGCCGCCCGAGGAGCTCCTGGAAGGCCTGCGCACCAACGGCTACGCCCCGATGGCCGAGAACGAGGACGGCAGCGGCGCGCCGGTGGTGGTCGCGACCTCGCGGGCGCGGCGCGCGACGTCGTTCCACCCGTACGCGGTGCAGCGGCAGCCGCTGCCGGGGTCGGCGGCGGTGGTGGCGCTGGCGGAGGATCTGGCGGCGGGCGGGTAGGTCGGCGGCAGCGGGCGGCGGCTCAGCCGTGCAGGGTGGGCCGGTAGACGAGCTCCTGGATCCGGCCGTCGAGCGTGCGCTGCTCGAGCAGATCGAGGTCGAAATCCTCGGCGCCGCCGAAGATCGGGGACGAGCCGTTCCTCCCGGTGATGACCGGGAAGATCGTGATCTGGACCCGGTCGACGAGGCCGGCGGCCATCAGCGCCCGGTTCATCGCCAGACTGCCGTGCGAGCGCAGCGGCACATCGGACTCCTTCTTGAGCCGGGCGACGACCTCGACGGCGTCTCCGCTCTCCAGGGTCGCATCCGGCCAGTCGAGCGGCTCGCGCAGCGTGCTCGACACCACCGTCGCGGGCAGATTCACCATCCGGGTGACCCACGGGTCGCGCACTTCGGAGTCCTCGGTGCTCGCGGCCAGCATCTCCACGAACAACCGGTAGGTGCCGGCCCCGAGGACCATCCGCTGCGGCTCGGCGTACAGAGCGAGCCGGTGCTCCAGCAGCTCCGGGTTCTGCTTACCCTAGTAGCCGGTCCAGTCGCCGCCGGCGGAGCCGAAGCCGTCGAGGCTGGAGAAGACGTCGAAGGTGTAGGTGGCGGTCATGGTGGTCTCCTGCCGGTGCGATCGGTCCTTGTCGGTCGTGCGTCGGTGATTCAGACGAGCCGCCACCCCTAAATTAATCGGTGGATCCGGTGCGCGCTCGGTAGCGTTTCGTCATGGCACGTGACGAGCGCGGGGTCACCCCGCAGAGCGAGGACTTCTCCTCCTGGTACAACGAAGTGGTCACCAAGGCGCAGCTGGTCGAGAGGGGCCCGGCGCGCGGCACCATGGTGATCCGACCGTATGGGTACCGGGTCTGGGAGCTGATCCAAGCCGACCTCGACGGCCGCATCAAGGACACCGGGCATGAGAACGCCTACTTCCCGATGCTGATCCCGGAGTCCTATCTCCAGCGGGAGGCCGAGCACGTCGAGGGCTTCTCCCCGGAGCTTGCCGTCGTCACCCACGCCGGCGGCAAGGAGCTGGAGGAGCCGCTGATCCTGCGGCCCACGTCGGAGACCGTCATCGGCGAGATGATGGCCAAGTGGATCTCGTCCTACCGGGATCTGCCGCTGCTGCTGAACCAGTGGGCGAACGTCGTCCGCTGGGAGCTGCGGACCCGGCTGTTCCTGCGCACCACCGAATTCCTGTGGCAGGAGGGCCACACCGCGCACGCCGACGAGGCTGAGGCGATGGCCGAGACGCTGCAGATGCTCGACGTCTACGAGCGGGTCGCCCGCGACGTCGCCGCGATCCCGGTCGTCCCGGGGGAGAAGACCCCCGGCGAGCGGTTCGCCGGCGCCGTGAAGACCTTCACCGTCGAGGGCATGATGCGCGACGGCAAGGCCCTGCAGAGCGGCACCACGCACTATCTGGGTACGAACTTCGCCAAGGCCTTCGGCATCCAGTTCGCCGACGATGCCGGCCGTCTGGAGCTGTGCCACACCACGTCCTGGGGCATGTCCACGCGCCTGGTCGGCGGGGTGATCATGACCCACGGCGACGACAAGGGCCTGGTCCTGCCGCCGAAGCTGGCGCCCCACCAGGTCGTCATCGTCCCGATCGCGCGCGGCGACCAGGCCGAGACGGTGCTGGAGGCGGTACGCGAGCTGGCCGCGCGCCTGAAGGCCGCCGGGATCCGGGTCCACGTCGACGACCGGCCGCAGGTGTCCCCGGGCTTCAAGTTCAACGACTGGGAGATGCGCGGCGTCCCGCTGCGGCTGGAGATCGGCCCGCGCGACCTCGCCGCCGGGACCGCGCTGCTGGCCAAGCGGCTCGGCGACGAGGGGAAGGTGGCGATCTCGCTCGACACGGCTCCGGAGGTGCTGCTGGACGCGCTCGACGACTTCCAGGAGTACCTGCTCGAGCGCGCGACGGACTTCCGCGAGTCGCACACCGTCACGGTGAACACCTGGGACGAGTTCACCGCGGCGGTGGCCACCGGCTGGGCGCGCGCCCTGCACTGCGGACGCCCGGACTGCGAGGAGGACATCAAGTCCGAGACCGCCGCCACGCCGCGCTGCATCCCGATCGAGGCGCCCGCCGAGTCCGGGACCTGCATCCGGTGCGATGCGCCGTCGGCGTATGGGAAGCGCGTGCTGTTCGGCCGCGCCTACTGAGCCACGAAGAAGGGTCACGGCCCCGACGCGATCGGCGTCGGGGCCGTGACCTGTGAAGTTCGGAGCTACCTCGCGAGCAACGCCTCGACCGCCGCGAGCCCGTCCGGGCCGAGGTCCCGCGTGAACTCGTTGACGTACAGCCCGATGTGCTGCTGCGCGACCTCCGGGTCCATCTCCTGCGCGTGCTCCATCACGTACTCGTGCGAGGCCTTCGGATCGGCCCAGGCGTAGTCCACCGAGTCCCGGATCAGTCCGCTGAGCTCGGCCAGAGCCTCGGCGCCCAGGTCCTTGCGGGCCACGATCGCGCCCAGCGGGATCGGCAGCCCGGTCTCCGTCTCCCACCATTCGCCGAGATCGGCGTGGCAGGTCAGGCCGAAGTTCTGGTAGGTGAACCGGGCCTCGTGGATCACCAGCCCGGCGGCCACCTCGCCGGCCGCCACCGCCGGCATGATCTCGTGGAACGGCATCACCTTGATGTCCGTCCCGCCCGGGACGTTCTTCTCGGCCCACAGCTCGAACAGCCGGTAGGCGGTGGACAGCAGGCTCGGCACCGCGACCACGCCGCCGGCCAGGTCCCCGGCCTCGACCGCGCCCCGGGACAGCACCAGCGGCCCGCAGCCGCGGCCCAGCGCGCCTCCGCAGTGCAGCAGCTCATAGCGGTCCCGGACCAGCGGCAGGGCCGGGTAGGAGATCTTCAGGACGTCCGGGGCGTCCGCCTCCTGCACCCAGTAGTTCGTGACGTCGATGTCCGCGAAGGTCACGTCGAAGGCCGGCGCGCCGGGCAGCAGGCCGTGGGTCAGCGCGTGGAAGACGAACGTGTCGTTGGGACACGGCGAGTAGGCGATGGAGAGCTTGTCGGGCAGAACGGTCGCGGGCTCTCCGGCGGCGGCGCCGGAGTCCGGGTCAGTGGCAGCCATAGCGCCGATTATGCGACGCCCGGCGCTTGGAGGGCGGCCAGGGTCTGCCCGACGGTGGCCAGGACGTCCAGGGCTTCACCGATCCGCCACGCCTCCCGGTCCCGGGGCCCGACCAGGTTGGAGATCGCGCGGATCTCCACGAAGGGCAGCTCGGCCATCGTCGCCGCGCTGGCAACGCCGAAGCCCTCCATGCCCTCGGCGGCCGCGTCCGGGTGCCGGGCCTGCAGCTCGGCGGTGCGCTCGGCGGTGCCGGTCACGGTCGCCACGGTCAGCACGGCGCCGGTGACGACGTGCAGGCCGGCCTCGCTCAGCGCGCTGCCGACGCGCTCGCTCCAGCTCTCGTCCGGCTGCTCCACCCGCGGGGCGAAGCCGAGGTCCTCGATCGGCAGGAAGCCCTCGGGGGAGTCGGCGCCGAGGTCGGCGGCGACCACGCGGGTGGCGACCACCACCGAGCCGATCGGCGCGTGCGGGGCGAAGCCGCCGCCGATGCCGACCGACACCGCGAGTTTGTAGGGCTCGGAGGCCAGGACCCAGGCCGCTCCGGTCGCGGCGGCCGCCGGACCCGCGCCGGTGGCTATCACCGTGAGGCCGTCGGCGCGCCGCTGCAGTGCGTCGCGCTCGGCCCCGACGGCCGTCGCCAGCAAGAACTCGTACATTCGGTCACTCCCCGTCGTCCCGTGGAAGGCTTGTGCGTCTCCACATGCCGGAAACGTACCCGGCAATCGGGCTCTGTCCCCACATGTCTGTCAGTCTTTAGACTCCGAGACTTTGCGCAGGGTTGGGTGCCACGAAACGCAGATCCGACAACGCCTTCAAAGTCACGACGCAAACCGCCAGCAAAGCGACGGCCGCGACGACGAACGCGAAGGTCCCGTTGCCGTTGCCGGGGAACGACATCGCGATCCCCAGTCCTCCGCCGACCACCCAGGCCAGCTGCAACAGTGTCTCAGATCGGGCGAACGCCGACGTACGAACGCGTTCGAGGGTGTCGCGCTGCAACAGGGCGTCCAGGGAGAGTTTGGCCAGCGCAGCGCTCATCGCCGCGACCGCCGCTACGGTGAGTACCGTGATCAGGTTGTAATAAAAGGCGCACGCGAGCACCGCGCCGGTGGTCAGCGCCAGCATCGTGGAGATCACGCCCTCCGGGGCCCGGGCCTTGAGGATCGAGCCCAGCGAGGTGCCCACGGCGTTGCCGACGGCCGCGGCGCCGGCGATCAGGCCGATCGCGACCAGGTCCTTGTACCCGGCCAGCGGATGGTAGCGGACCAGGAAGGCCATGAAGATCGTCAGGAAGCCGGAGAAGCAGCGGAAGGCGGCGTTGGCGCGCAGGGCCAGCATGACCGCCGGGCCCACCGAGCGCAGCCGCAGGTTCGGCATGGTCTCCTCCAGGCGGGGGTCCATGTGCCGGTCCTTCTTCTTCAGCTGCGCCTTCTGCTCGCCCTCGGCGGAGTCCACGTGGGCCGGCAGCCGGATCGCCAGGTAGGCGCCGAGGGCGAAGACCACGGCCGCGCCGAGAAGGCAGTAGGCCGCGCCGAGCTTCACCAGCAACCCGCCGATCGGGGCGAAGGCGAAGGTGGCGATGATGCTGGCCATCGAGGTGCGCGAGTTCGCCTTGATCAGGGTGCTGCCGTGCGGGACCAGCCGCGGGATCACCGCGCTGCGGGTCACGCCGTAGGCCTTGGACGCCGCCAGGCAGCCGAACGCGGCCGGGTACAGCGCCAGGTTGGCGTCCCCGCTGACGGTCCGGGCCATGATCAGGGCCAGCACCAGGCGGGCCAGCATGGTCACCGCCATGGCCAGCCGCCGGCCGTGCCCGAAGCGGTCCAGCAGCGGGCCGATCACCGGCGCGAGCAGCACGAACGGCACCATCGTGATCACCAGGTACAGCGCCACCTTGCCGCGCGCCTGCCCCGGCTGCACCCCGAAGAACACCGACTGCGCCAGCGCCAGGGTGATCAGCAGGTCCCCGGCGGTGTTCACGGCGTGCAGCTCGATCAGGCGGGACAGCCCGGACTCCCGGGCCCCGCCGGACTCGGTGTACCGGCGGATGCGGTGCCCGAGGAAGCCGCCGACCTTGCCCATGACCCGGCCGGTGGCCTCGGTGCCCTCGCCGACCCGGCGCAGCAGGCGCGCGGCGTCGGACTCCGGGCGGGCGGGCGGCCCGGCCGGGCGTGTCGGATGCACCGGCGTGAGCATCTCTATGTCCGCCGCCGACAGCTCGGGGGCGACATCGGCCAGCTCCGGCAGGGTCGCGGCGAGGTCGATGGTCGCTATCGGCACGTCGGCGGCGGCTCCGCCCGGGGCCTGCTGGGTGGCCATGGTCCGCGTCGGGACCGGGTCCACCGAAGGCGCGGAGCCCTGCGCCGGCCCGCCGCCGGGGTCCCGGGGCCGTTTCGGCGGCAGCGGCGGAGGCTGGGGGATCAATGGCCGGGTCGCCTCCGGGGCGCCGAAAATCCGCGTCCGCTCTTCGCCGTCCCGATTCGGCGTCTGATCCTTGGCCACGCCCCTATCCTGCCCGGAAAAAGTGAACGTGGGGAGCCGGTGATTCATTTCGGACCCCGTTGGACCGGCGCTTGAGCACCGACAGACGAACCGCTGTCACACGAACACCTCCGGATAGGAGAGAATCGAGGCGTGAACGCCGCGACCGCCACCCCAGCCCGCTCCGCAGACAGCCGGCCGCGCGGACGCCAGCCGGTCCTCGACCAGGTGTGCGCCGACGCGGTCGACCTGGCCCTGGCCGCGGCCGAGGACGTGGCCGGGATCGGCGAGGTCGGCCGGCACGTCGGCATGCTCGCCGAGGGGGACCGGGTGGTCACCCACCTGTTCGAGTGCAAGGAGCGCGGCTACCGCGGCTGGAACTGGGCCGTGACGCTGACCCGCGCGCCGCGCACCAAGTTCGTCACCCTGGACGAGACCGTCCTGGTCGCCGGGCGGGAGTCGGTCCTGGCCCCGGACTGGGTGCCGTGGAGCGAGCGCCTGCGCCCCGGCGACCTGGGCCCCGGCGACCTGCTGCCGGTCGCCGAGGACGACGCGCGCCTGGTCCCGGCCTACACCGGTGAGGACGAGGAAGCGCCGCAGGCCTACCGCGAGATCACCCGCGACTCCCTGCCTCTGGTCTCCTACCAGCTGGGCCTGGGCCGCCCCCGCGTGCTGTCCCGCGAGGGCCGCGAGGAGGCCGCCGAGCGCTGGCACGAGGGCGAGTTCGGCCCGCACTCGCCGATGGCGCAGGCCGCCCCGGCGCGCTGCTCGGGCTGCGGCTTCCTGGCGCCGCTGGCCGGGATGCTCGGCCAGGGCTTCGGCGTGTGCACCAACGAGATCGCCCCGAGCGACGGCCACGTGGTCTCCCTGGACTTCGGCTGCGGCGCGCACTCCGAGGCCGCCGTGGTCCCGGCCGCGCACCCGACGTCGGAGCCGGTCGTCGACGAGTACGTCTACGACACCGTGAGCTTCGGCGAGCGCGTCGTGCTGCCGGAGGGGGCGGCTTCGCAGGCTGCTGAGGCGGCCGCCGCGGCGGTGGTGGAGGCGGTGCCGGCGAGCGAGGTGGCCGAGGCCGCCGAGACGGCGTCAGAGACGGCGCCCGAGACGGCTACCGAGGCGGACGCGCAGGCCGAGGCGGACGCCGAGGGAATCACCGCGGCCGCGGCCGGCGTTGAGGGAACCGCAGTGGAAGAGCCCGCCGATGAAAGCTGACCAGCGATGCGTGACATGTGAGCGCCACCCCTTCTGAGCCCGTCCTGCGGGTCCGGCACGACAGCTGGACCCGCTTGCTCTACCTCCAGCTCGGCGCCTTCGCCTTCTTCCTCTACGCCTTCAGCCCCTCGATCGCCCTGCTCAAGGACGACCTCCACATCTCCGCCGGGATGGCCGGGCTGCACAGCACCTGCTACGCCGTCGGCGTCACCGTCGGCAGCCTCAGCACGCCCTGGTACATCCGGCGCCTGGGCGGATCGCGGCCGGCCCTGTGGTGGGGCCTGGTCGGCCTGTCGCTGTCGGTGGGGCTCTTCTGTGCGGTCCCGGCTCTGTCGGTAACGCTTCCGGCGGCTGCGATCTGCGGAATCTTCGGGGCCTTCCTCTGCATAGCCGTGCCCGCGGCGCTGTCCCGCGCGCACGGCCCGGAGACCGGCCCGGCGGCCATCACCGAGGCGAACGCGGTGGCGGCCTTCGTGGGCATCGCGGCGCCGCTCGCGGTCGGCGGCGCGGACGCGGCGGGGCTCGGCTGGCGCACGGCGCTGCTGTCGGTCGCGCCGCTGAGTGCACTGCTGTACGTGGTCCTGGGGCGGGTGCGCGAGCCGGAGTGGTGCGCGGGCCGGCCGGAGCCGGTGGCCGTCGGGGAGGCGGTCGAGGCCTACGGGCTCGGGACGCTGGAGACGGCCGGTGCGGCGGTCGGCGAGGTTGCCGGTGGCCGGGTAGACCAGAACCTTGCCGAGTACCCGGTCGCGACCCGCGCCGCCGCCGACCGCAGCGGGCATGCTGTTCCGACCACGCCGAACCAGCACTCTGCCGCGACTCTCGCTGCCGAAGACCACAGCGCGCGTGCCGATCTCCGAGCTGAGGCGCTGCTCCCGTCGCCCCGCGCCGCTGCCGAAGCGCCGCTGAGCCGGCCCGCCGTCACCTTCCGCGATCTCCCGCGCCGCTTCTGGCTCAACCAGCTCGCGGGCGTCTGTGCCGGCGCCATCGAGTTCTGCCTCACCCTCTGGTGCGCCACCCTCCTGCGCGATCGCGCGCACCTGTCCGCGGGCGTCGCGGCGACCGGCGTCACGGCCGTCGTCGCCGGCATGGCCGTGGGCCGCGCGGTCGGCGGCCGGCTGGCGCTGCGGATCCCGATCGACCGGCTGATCCTCGCGGCGTTCGGTACCAACCTCGTCGGCTTCGCGCTCTTCTGGTCGGCCTCGAATCCGGTCCTGATGTTCGGCGGCCTGGCGGTCGCGGGCCTCGGGGTCTCGCTGCAGTTCCCGCTCCTGTCGGCGCGCGCCATCGAGATGTCCGGCGGCGAGGCCGAACTCGCCGG
>Ga0105238_10001594_pt1 | contig 22713 bp, 17 predicted proteins | sample KBSC34metaG_FD_81526 | JGI IMG/M metagenome (GOLD analysis project Ga0105238, IMG submission 81526) | Corn rhizosphere microbial communities from Kellogg Biological Station, Michigan, USA - KBS C3-4 metaG | ecosystem: Host-associated > Plants > Roots > Rhizosphere > Soil | place: Michigan, USA...
CTCAGAATCTGCGCGTTAACACTTCAGCCTCTCGCGACTCGCGCGCCTTTGCGCGTGTTCAGGAACGTTTGCGTGGCTACGGAACCGCACCGACGATGGCTGATATTCAACGAAGCGGACAGCGTTATCCGCAAGGTGAGCAAACCGGCAACTATCCTGACAACGCACCGACTGGACGTGTGTCGTATCCATCAGGTCGTTATCAGAGCGTTTCGATCTTCAACGGCGGTGTGAATGTGAGCGTGCCGAACAACTGGCGGCAGGTCAATGAAGGTAACTCGGTTTGGTTTGTGCCCGAGGGCGCTTACGGTCAGTACAACGGCCAGGCGGTTTACACGCACGGCGTGAGCTTTGGCGTCGGCCAAACGAATAGCCGTAACTTGCAGGGTGCGACTCAGGAGTTGATCAATAACTTCGCGCAGGGAAATAACAACCTGCGCACGAGCGGTGGTTATCAACGGAGCACGCTCGACGGCCGCACGGCGCTATGGACGACGCTGACGAACGTTAACGAAGCAACGGGCCGTCCGGAGACCATCAGATTGATCACGACGCAATTGCGTAACGGGTCAGTGTTCTACATGGTCGCGGTTGCGCCGCAGAACGAACGCGGGTTCGATACAGCATTCAATCAGGTGCTGCAATCGATCCGAATCAACGACTAACTTTAATCAGCGTGAAATAGGTCCTATAGGGCATATAGGACCTATTTCCTTTTTGCTTCCTGCCACAACTCCTCCAGCTCATCGATCGACGTTTGATCAAACGCCTGGCCGCGCTGGTGAAGTGAGTTCTCAATATGTTCGAATCGCTGTCTGAATTTCCGATTTGTTAACTTCAACGCGGCTTCGGGTTCGACCTGCATGTGTCGCGCGATGTTAGTCGCTGCAAACAACAGATCGCCGAGTTCTTCCCGCACGCGCGCGTGATTCGCTTCGTCTTTCAACTCCACGTGATCTTTGATTGCAGCGCGCAGTTCGCCGATCTCTTCCTGTAACTTGTCGAAGATGTCATCGACAGACTTCCAATCGAAACCGACGCGAGCGGCTTTCGTCGATAACTGATGCGCTTCCATCAACGCGGGCGCTTTCGACGAGACACCGGTCAACAACGACGTATTGACGTTTTCAGTCTTTCCTGACGCGCGCCGTTCTTCGGCTTTCATGGTTTCCCAGTTGAGCAACACAGTCGCAGCGTCATTGGCTTCAACGTCACCAAACACGTGTGGGTGGCGTCGCACCATCTTGTCGTGAATCGCAGTCGTGACGTCGTCGATCGTGAACTCATCGCGCTCCTTCGCGACCTGCGCGTAAAAGACAATCTGAAACAACAAATCGCCAAGCTCATCACACAATTCGCGGGGCCGGCCTTCACGCGCGTCTTCGACCGCTTCAAACGCCTCGTAAGCTTCTTCGAGCAGCATCGGCGCGAGCGTAGCGTACGTTTGCTCGCGGTCCCATGGGCATCCATTTGGCGAGCGCAGGCGAGCCATAAGTGCGACTAAATCGTTAAATGTTGCGGGCATTGTATTAGTCTAACACCGCATGCGTGGCAAACGCCTTTGTGGTTTAATAACGTCATGCAAGAAGAGCAACCCAATTTCAAAGTTACGGACCGAAGACTGTTTAATCCAGACGGCAGCCCACGCGATCTGCCTCCTGAAGAGAGGGCGGAACCACAGCCACCTGCGGAACCTGAAACGGCCGCCGCCGCTCCCGCCGCCGAGGAAGCACAAGCGACACCGGAACCGGAAGTTTCCGCAAGCACTGAGCAGGAATCACCGGCGGCAGAAGACGAGTTCACTGAAGAAGATCTCGCCGACGCGCGCGATCCGGCGAGTTTTATGAATTTTCTGATGATGTTGGCTCAGAATGCCGCCTCTACGCTCGGCATGGTGGAACACCCGGTAACTCACCAGCGTGATGTCGATATCGACGCTGGCAAGCACTGGATCGACGTGCTGGGAATGTTGCAGAAGAAGACGGACGGAAACCTGACGCCGCAGGAGAAGCGAATGCTCGAGGGGCTACTCTCAGACCTGCGAATGCAGTACGTTTCGCTCGTCAACTCGCCGCAGCAGGGGAAAAGATTCACCGGGAGCGATATCACTGGGGGGAGATGAAGCTTACCTTTTTAGGTACGGGAACCTCCACCGGCGTGCCGTCAATCGGTTGTGAATGTGAGACCTGCATCTCGGACGATCCTCGCGACAAGCGTCTGAGAGTTTCAATCATCATCGAACATGCCGGGCGCACCGTGCTGGTCGATACGTCTGCCGACTTTCGACAGCAGGCGTTGCGCTTTGGACTGAAACATCTCGATGCAGTTCTGATCACTCACTGTCACGCCGATCACGTTTTCGGGCTCGACGATATTCGCCCGCTAAACTTTCGCTTTGGCGCTTTGAGTGTCTTTGCGAACGAACGTGCGTGGGTGGATATCAGACGCATCTTCAAGTACATCTTCGAGCCTTCACACTTCGGTGGTGGTCTACCCGAAGTGATTCCAAACATCGTGACGCCGGGCGGGAGTTTCTGCGTCGGCGAAGAGCTCGTGATCACGCCACTCGAGGTGATCCACGGCCGCTTGCCGGTGATGGCTTATCGCTTCAACGATTTTGCATACCTGACCGATCTCAGTGAGATCCCGCGCGAGACAATCGACGCGCTGCAAGGTCTCGACGTGCTCGTACTTGATTGTTTGCGGTTCACAGAACACCCGACGCATTTGTGGGTCGATAAAGCTTTACGCTACGTGGGCCAATTAAAGCCGCGACGAACTTTCTTTACTCATATTGCCCACGACATCAAGCACGCTCGCGATTCAGCGCGTCTGCCCGCGGGTGTCGAGTTTGCTTACGACGGATTGGTAGTCGAGTGAATGCGTCTCTTTCACGGAACTGATAACGCCGAAATTCAACGACCAACCGTGCTGACGCTCGGCGTGTTTGACGGGCTGCATCTTGGTCACCAGTTGATCGTGCGTACCGTTGTCGAGCGCGCGCGTGCAACAGGCGCGGTGCCGACAGTGATCACCTTCGATCCGCATCCGCGCGCCGTGTTGCACCCGGAGTCGGCGCCGCCACTGCTGCAAACGTTCGATCAGAAGATCGAAGCGTTGGGTGTTCTCGGTATCGAACAGACGATCGTGGTGCGCTTCACGGAAGAGTTTTCAGCAATCCGCGCCGAGGATTTTCTCAGTGACGTGGTTATCGATCGGTTGCACGCGAAAGAGGTCTATCTCGGTAAGGGCTTCGCGTTTGGGCACAATCGCGAGGGGAATATCGAGCTGCTGAAACGCATGGGCGAGGAGCTCGGTTTTGTCGCTGGGGAAGTGCCGGAGGTCAAGCTGCGTGGCTGTCGCGTCAGCTCGAGCAAGATTCGCCAACTGCTGGCTGTCGGCCACGTGAACCTCGCGCGACGCATGTTGGGTCGACCTTATGGTGTTGAAGGACGCGTCGAGCGGGGCGCAGAACGCGGGCACAAGCTGGGTTTTCCGACGGCCAACCTCCACCCACACAACCGCGTCATACCCAGGAATGGCGTGTACGTCACGGGCACATTGATTGATGGACAATGGCGCCGTAGCGTGACGAATGTGGGCCTGAGACCGACGTTTGCGGACGCCACGGAACCTTCGGTCGAGACCTACGTAATGAACTGGGACGGCGACCTTTACGGCGATGTTGTGCGTGTTCGGTTTTTGTCTCGCCTCCGCGACGAGCGCAAATTTAGCTCAATCGAGCAGTTGAAAACGCAAATTATGATAGATGTCGATCGGGCGAACAGTTATTTTGAGAGAGCCGGCACGAAGCATATGCTGGCAGTTATATAGACGTAATTGTAATGAATACAAATCAGGCATTAGTTAAGACAAATGGAAATGGTCTGGCTTTGAGCGCGCAGCCCGCGCCGAAGCAGGCGACGCAGGTACCACCGTTAACTGAAGCGTTGGTGGACGAGATTCTTGCGGGTCGTGACTTGCACGGCTGGCTGCGTGCGGCGCGAGTTGCGCGCGTGCTCGGGTTATTCTCGCTCTACCTCTTTCTCGACACTTACGACATTCGGGCAGACTTCAACAATCGCGCCGTCACAAGACAACGTGAGGTCGCGCGTGGCCTCGGACGTAAGGCTAGACTCAAAGCATGGGCTATCACACAACTCTACGTTGCGTTTGACCGGTTAGTCCGCGCGTTGCGCTATTTAGTTTTTCGCGGTGCTGAAGGTTCGGCGAAGAAACAAGCGCGGCTCGAGAAGCAGGCGGTGTGGCTGCGCGAATCGTTGATCGATCTTGGCCCAACGTTCATCAAGATCGGACAGGCGCTCGGCACGCGTGCCGATCTGTTGCCGCTCGAGTATGTGAAAGAGCTTCAGAAACTGCAGGACCAGGTGCCGGCGTTTCCGTCCTCAGAAGCTTTCGCAATCGTTGAATCAGAGCTCGGTCGCAGTTTGCAAGAGTCGTACAAGGAAATCGATGCTGAGCCAATCGCTGCGGCGTCGCTCGGACAGGTTTATCGCGCACGCTTGCACACGGGTCAGGAAGTCGCGGTTAAAGTTCAACGTCCGAATCTACAGTCGACCATCTCGTTCGACGTCGCGATCCTGTTTCGACTCGTGAAGCTGACGAATCGATTCTTCCCGAAGGCGAATGAGAACGCTGACTGGGAAGGGATGTTGCGCGAGTTTCACTCGACGATTTTCGAAGAGATGGATTACGTCAAGGAAGGGCGTAACGCGGACCGGTTCCGTTACAACTTCCGCACGTGGCGCGCGATTCGAGTACCGAAGATCTACTGGACACACACGAACACGCGTGTGCTCACGCTCGACTTTATTCGCGGTACGAAGGTAGTCGATCTCGAAGGGCTGCGAGCGAATCGTATCTCGCCGGTTAAGGTCAACCGGATGCTGATTCGCACGTATCTCAAGCAGTTACTCGAAGACGGTTTCTTCCACGCGGATCCGCACCCAGGAAACCTGCTCGTGATGGACAGCGGGCATCTTGCGTTCTTCGATTTCGGCATGGTGGGGCGGATCAGTCCGACGTTACAGACGCAGATGATCGATGCGTTCTTTCACGTCGTCGGTCGTGACGTGAAGGGCCTCGGGCAGGACATCATCAATCTGAATTTCCTGAAGCCGGGAGTCGATCCGGAGACGGTGCGGCCTGTGGTCGAGAGTCTCTTCACACACTATCTCAACCTGAAGCTTGGCGAAGTGAACTTCAAGGAGTTGACGTACGATCTCGCTGAGGTGATCTACGAGTATCCCTTCCGTCTGCCGTCAAACTTCACCTACATCATGCGGGCATTGATGACGCTCGAAGGTATCGGTGTTGTGACCGACCCGGGTTTCAGTTTCTTTGAGACTGCGAAACCGTTTGCGAAGGAGTTCATGTTGCGACGTGAGGGACGAGCCTTCCGTAAGATGATCTTCGACAAGCTCACGGGCCGCGAGAACGGCGATAGTCACATCGCGTGGTCGCGAGTCTGGAAGCTCACGAAGATGGCGGCGCAGATGTATCTCGATAAGCGTTAAGGCGAACACGGGCGGTCACGGAGGGCCGCTCCTACAGTTGTACTCAATCAGGCAACTTCTTTGGAGGCGCTTGGTGGACTACAACTGTAGGGGCGACCCTCCGTGGCCGCCCGTGCTTTATTTTCCGAGCTGGCCGCGCAGGGCGCCGTTGGGGAATTCCGCGTTGTGGACATTCACGTAGTAATTGCCGGGGTTCTTGATGATGTCCATGATCTTTTCCTGCTCGAGCGGCGCGCATTCCTTTGAGGAGCCATTTGCCGGAGGCGTGAGTGTGACGACTGGCGGTCCGGCTTTACCGGCCTCGCCGGCGTGAATGTGAGCCATGTTGGCAGCCGCAATTTTGTCTACCTTCAACTCGTAGCAGACCTGATTTTTCCCGGGATTAAGAGTGATTCTGGCGGTGCCGGTTCCGTCTGGATCGCCTGGGCCCGGAACTTCGGCTGCGCCTGTCATTGTGACGGTTATCGGCCGCCCACCTTGCTGATCCTGCGCAGATAAAACGAAGCTGAGACCCGCCACGAACAGAATTAAAGCAATCAACCCGAGTGATTGTCTCATCCCACCCTCCTTGTGTTTGGCGCTGTATTGAAGATTGCTAGATCGAGCGCGGAGAAATTACGAGAGTTAGACCAAGAAGGCGTGGAGATTCTGTAGCTTTTGTGTGTTGGTATAGGTCCTATAGAACTTATAGGACCTATACCGGGCAAACCACCCCTATCTGGTTGGGGCTTTTTCACCATTGGGCCCATTGATGTTGAGCCGCTCGCGGAACAGATTCATTAGCAGCAATGTGCCGATTCCGCCGCCGCCGCCTTCATTTCCTCCACCGGTGGCCATGACGTCCGGCGTGATGCGAACGCCCTTCTCGCCGATGACTTTCAACGTCTCGACCAGCGCCACACCCTGCGGACCAAGCGCGTTAACCTGCTCGCGATAAGCGACGCCCTGCGCCTCACCCATCAAACGAACCTTCTCAGCTTCAGCGCGGCCCGTCTGTTGGATGTAGTGGGCCTCGCCCTCACCTTCAGCTTTACGCTGCTCGGCTCGTTTGCTCGCAATCTCGACACCGACAGTCGCCGCCATCAGATCTTTCTGATTGTCGGCCTGTGACTTCGTCTTCTCGAGTTGAATGCGTTTCTCTTCCGCCTCGCGTTGAGCGTTGTACATGTTCTGACGCTGCTCGGCGAGGATTTTCTCGGTCTGCGTCTTCATCAACTCTTCCGGCAGATGAATGTGGCAGATGAGAACATTCACTACGTCGACGTGATACTTGAGCAGGTGCGCCCGCACGCGAGCCTCTGCGCGTTCCTGCTCTTCATGCCGGTTTTGCAGATAAGCCATCGCCGACGACTCAGACGCCTGGTTACGGAAGATCGAGTCGATCAGCGGATGCATCACGTTTTGAATCAACCGTTCAATGCCGCCAATCTTAGCCACCATGAACGGTGCGTCTTCTGGTTTCACACGAAAGACAACGCGCACTTCCAACTGCATCGTGAAACCGTCTTTCGAGATCACTTCGAACGGGTTGAACGTATTGGCGACTTCGCCCGCCGTCCATTCGACCGTCTGGTTTGTTGTCGGAATGACGATTGGGCTGATGGCCAGCGTGTTAACGTAGTAACGTCCTGGACCAACAACGGCTTCCCGAATACCACGATAACCTTCGGGAACGACGTAAGCTTCATGCGCGCCCTCGTCAAGTCGTCGATCTGCGGGATCTCCCGTCATCAGATCGGCCTTGATCTGTTCAACAGTACGGCCATCATCGATTACGTCGAGACGAGTGGCTGATGCTTCAACCTGCTGCCTCTCCTCACGTTCCATTCTTTCGCGCACCTTCGCGGCCATCTCACGCCGGACTTCTTCGGATGGATCTTTGCCGACGTTCGACACAACGACTGCGACTTCACCCGGCTTAATCTCCTTCGCTGTTTCAGGAATGACCTTGAACAGGAGAGGATTTATGTAATAGGTGCCGGGCAACAAAATGTCTTTTTGCGGCCCGCGCTGACCCCCTGTGCCGATGAACTCGTGTCCGTCCTGGAAATTGTCGTGACCAGCTACTGATTCGGCGACGTAGTCGCGAGGATCGAGCGGTGCGCCGTCCAGTGCTTCGACGAGCCCGATCTGGTTCTCGTTGATCACAGTCGCATCGAAGAGTCGAACATTGAAGAGACCGGGCTTCGCTTCATTCCCACCTTCGAGAGAAGCCGATTGCGTCAGGATGCGATAGACGCCGGGGGTCAGGATATCGACCTGCGGTCCCTTTTGTCCGCCTGAGGCGATGAACTGTTCCGCGTCCTGGAAGTTGCGGTGATCTGAGATTGCTTTACCAAGCAGGCGGCCCGGATCGAGTGGACCACCGTCGGCAGCAGTGACTACGCCGACTTTGCCCTGCGGCACGAGCGTCGCTTTCGCGATTGAAACTCGGAACAGATACGGGTGAATGGGCCAGAGACCCGGCGGGAGGGTGCGGAGCTGAATACCTTTCACGCCGCCCTGTTTGATAAACGCGATCGGATCCTGGAAGTTGTTGTGAGCATTCTGGGCGCGGTCTGGCGCAAAGATGCGGCCGGGAGGCATCGGCTCGCCGTCAACCGCTTCGATTATGCCCATCTCATCGGCGCCGATTTCGATCAACGGGACTTTGCGTACTACTTTCTCAAAAGGAAACTTGATGAGGTGCAAGCCGGGCTTCAGCACGTCGGCCTGAATACCCACTTCGCCTTCCGTGGCGACGACTCGTCCCGGAGGCATTTTAGCGCCGATATACCGTCGTTCTTTAATCGCGATTTCTCGTGCACCGACGTTGACGAAGATCCGGTTCACGATAACGAGGAAGATGATCAGAAGAACGAACGCTAGAAAAAGCAAAGGGATCACAGTTGTGATTTCAAGATTTGGCATGGTCTTTCTCTTTCGAAATCAACTGGAGGCAGTTGATGGGTTGTTTGTGGACTCAAGCTCACGATTCGCACGGGAAAGCGTGCCCTTCAGGACGAAGCCTGCGCCTGAAGTTCGAGTGTGTGACGACAGCACCCAGTATTCACTGTTGAATAACGTCTGAAGCTCGCGCGCCGACAAGTCTGACAGGCTACCGTCTCGCCAGGAGAGCAGCACGAGCTCGACTGCTCTGCCGTAATTCTTCGCATTGTCAGAAAGGGCCGCAGCATGCAGCAGGTTCGTTGTGGAAGTTCTATTGGGCGATTCCTGGAACGCTTTAATGGCTGCAATGGCCTGATGAAAAGTCTCTGCGTCTACTTTCGGGCCTTTTTCCGATAGTTGATCGTTAGTCGGGGGTCTAAGTTGATTAAGGCGGACGTCGGAAAACAGTCCCCGCGGTTCTTCTGGTGGCAGATGGAAGTCAGTAGTTTGCGACGTGTTCGCGGGTTTCTGCCAGAAGTAAATGGCGATAGCGAGTAAGCCTAAAACCAGAACCGAAGTAAAAAGAAGAGGGACCATCGCGGTCAATGGTAGTTATACGCCTGTTGGCATGGAAAGTTCAAGAATCTGGTGGCGTCCGAGGAGATTCTCACGCAAAGGCGCAAAGGAAGCAAAGACGCAAAGGCGGGTCAAGACTCTGACGCGCCCGAAGCATTTGACCCGCCTTTGCGTCTTTGCTTCCTTTGCGCCTTTGCGTGAAAACCCTACTTAGTAGCCAAGGCATTGAAGAACAACGGGTATGTTGCCAACGACTGCGCCCGGTATTGAGGCCGGAAGCCAAACAGGATCACGCGTCCTTTGCCCATAGTCACTTCCACAATCGCAGCCTTCCCCTTGATCAAATCTCCACCCAGCAACCAGCCGGAGAGCAGCGGATCCTTGTCCGCCGGGTACGATGCGATCACGTGAACATTCGGATCGTTCGTCACTTCAAACACCGGTGAGTCTTCGGCCCACGCGATCGTCTCTTTCGGCATTCCACTAGCGATCGGATGCGACGTGTCGAGCTCGATGCGCAGTATCGAACCCGGTACGTAGAAATCCGTCCTTGGTAATCCCGCGACAACGTTGCGCAAAGGTAACTTGAACTGCTCGATCGCGAAGTTCGCAGCGCGATTCAGAAAGACTAACGTGCCGCCAGTCTCAACAAAGTCCCGCAGCGTCTTCACGCCCTCAGGCCCGAGACCGCCAGTTAATTCAGGTGGCATTGAACCGCTGCGATAGCCTTCGAGCAGCGTGCGGGCCGGCTGATCGGGAATGAGTAATGTGTAGTATTTCCCCGTGACACCGGGCGACGGCTTATAAACAGTGACGCCCGCGCGCAACTCTTTGTCTGTAAGCACGCCGTATGAGATTTTCTTCGAATCAAGCATCCACTTGGTCCAACCCTCGTCCTGACTCGGCACAGACGAGTGATAAATCGCGAACAGATCGATACGCGGCGTCTTCGGTGCGTCAGTCAAAACATTCGCTGCTGGTTCTGTGCTTCGCACCGCACGGAATGGCGCTTTAACAGCCTGCACCGGCACGCCCATCAATAACGGCAACGTGTTTGCGGTGACATCGTACGGCGCAATGGGATGTCCATCAGCGTCTCTGAGGTTTGGATAATGCTGAACCTCGAGCAACGCTTTCGCAAACGCGCCGTAAGGCTGATCCATCCGGACCAGTTGAGTATCGCTCGGAAGCGTTCGCTTGCCGACTTTGAAGACCGTCCCTTCTTTTGCCGACGAAACTTCGACACCGCCTCTTTTCAGAATATTCAAGAGCGCTTCGGACGTTGGTGACGGCTCGATTAAAAACCCGAAGATCTCACCCGCCCGGCGTGGTCGCACCGCTTCTTTCCCGACGGCATAAAAACGTTGCAGCCACTGCTCGCGATTCGTCGCCGCGTGGTCCAGCAGCAGAAACGCCGCCGTCGTCATGTATTTCGTGATGTCGCTCAAGCGCCACTCACCACCGCGCCATAGTGGCCCAAACTTCGGCGATTCCTTCTGCGGATCGTAGCCTTCACGCGAACGAAGCTCCTCAAACTTCAACGTCAGTGGCGACGCGATTCGCGCAGACGCGGTTTCCGACAGCATGCGCACCCCCGCGTGATAGTGCGAATACGCGCGCGCGGGAGACCATGCGTCGTAGGTTGAATTCGTAGTGATGCCTTCGAAGCCTTTGGCGCGCATCTCGGCGGCCATCCAGTTTCCGAGCTCCGTGTAACCCTGCACGATCGCCTTCGGCACGTTTGGCTCCACAGGCGCCATGTACGGCGGCAGGAACAGGCGCGAACCGAAAGCGCCCTGCTGGTGAATGTCGTGGACGATCTGCGGATGCCAGATGTTGTGAATCTTATCGACAGTGAGCTGCGTCTCGACCTGCGTGAAGGCGTACCAGTCGCGGTTGTTATCGTGACCGGTGTACTTGTGGTAGAGCTCGGGCGGATCGGCGCCTTCGAACGGTGTACTGAGTGTTTTGTCGTACCAATTTTTGACTATGTCTACACCGTCCGGGTTCAGTGACGGCACGAGCAGGACGATCGTGTTGTCGAGAATCTTTTGAACGTTCGCGTCGGTTGATGAGGCGAGCTGGTGCGCGATCAACGTGCTCGAGAGATACGAGCCGACTTCGGTCGAGTGTATTCCGCAAGTGATCAGGACGACGGTCTTGCCCTTTCGAATCAACTCCGCTGCTTTGCGATCGCGTGTGGCGAGTGGGCCGAGCTTGCGCGGATCGGCGAGCTGGTCCTGGATTTTCCTGAATTCTTCGAGACGCGCGAGGTTCGCGGGTGAGCTGATGGTCGCCATCACAAACGGCTTGCCCATCGTCGTGTTGCCGAGTGTTTCGAAGACGACTCGGTCGCTGGCGGCGTCGAGTTTCTGGAAATAATCGACAATCTGGTCCCAGGAAGCGAGTTTCCGATCCTCGCCGGGTGCGAAGCCCAGGACTTCGGCGGGCGTTGGGATCTTTTTCTGAGCCGTCGCGACTCCAGTTACGAGGAAGAGCAGCAGCAGTGTGATTATTCGTTTGCGCATGGGTTGCAGCAGTTTAGCAAAACTACTCACGCAGCGGCGCAACGGCGCAACGGAAACGCTGCGCCGTTGCGCCGGTGCGTGAGAAATCCAATTAGGCAACCTCGGACCGCCTAATCAGGTTCAAAAACACTGTATTCATGGTAAAGTAACGGCGTTTTCTAACCCCTGCGCACTCCCCGTTTTTCAAAACTTGTTGGAGGTCACTTCGGATGTCCAGTGAAAGCATCCCTGCAAACGAGTACCCAGACCGGGTCGGTTTCAAGCCAGACAATCCTTATTTAACGACTTTCCGACCCTACATTCCGGCGGGCGTCCAGCTTCGTGAGCTGACGATACTGCCGCTGCTTGTGGGAACGGTCCTCGGCATCGTCTTCGGTGCGTCGTCGCTTTATCTCGTGCTCAAGGTTGGTCTGACGGTCAGTGCGTCAATTCCAGTGGCGGTGATCTCCATCACGCTTTTCCGCGTGTTATCGAAATTGGGTCTGCGCGACGCCACGATTCTCGAAAACAACATCGTTCAGACAGCGGGTTCAGCCGGGGAGTCGATCGCCTTCGGTATCGGCGTCACGATGCCGGCGATTTTGATTCTCGGATTCGATCTCGAGTTATCGCGAGTGATGCTGGTTGCAGTGCTTGGCGGTCTGCTCGGCATCCTCATGATGATTCCTCTGCGACGCGCACTCATCGTCGCTCAACACGGATTCCTCAAATATCCGGAAGGCACTGCCTGCGCTGAAGTATTGAAGGCCGGCGCTTCCGAAGAATCTCGCGCCGCCGCGCTTGAAGGATCGCGAGAAAGCGCTGCGGTTGTCGATGAAGCCATGACTGGCGGCAAGACGATCATCAGCGGCTTCGGTATCGGTTTTCTTTACTACGGTATCGAACAGATCTTTAAGACGTGGAAAGAGTATCCGGGCAAAGTCTTCGGCAAACCATTCGAGGGCGGCTCAGTCTCGATCGAAAACAATCCCGCACTGCTCGGTGTCGGTTACATCATCGGACCGCGCATCGCCTCGATCATGGTCGCGGGCGGCGTGCTCGCATACCTGGTTTTGATTCCGGCGATCAAGTACTTCGGCGGCGGTTGGATGACGCCGCTCGCTCCGGAAACTACACACCTGATCAAAGACATGAGCGTCACGCAGATCCAAAAGGGTTACATCCTTTACATCGGCGCGGGCGCAGTCGCAGCGGGTGGAATCATCAGTCTATTCCGATCGCTGCCCGTGATCTGGAGCGGATTGAAAGGCGGCCTTGCTGACTTGCGACGATCCGGTACTGGCTCAAACGACAACGCGCCGCGCACGGACCAGGATCTCTCGATGAAGTTTGTGCTCGCCGGAATCATCGCGTTGATGGTCGTCATCATGATCGTTCCGCAGCTCAATTTGCGCTTCAACATTCTCGGCGCGATTCTGATCATTGCGTTTGGATTCCTTTTTGTAACTGTCTCGTCGCGACTGACAGGTGAAGTCGGCTCGTCGTCAAATCCGATCTCGGGCATGACGGTGGCGACGCTGTTGCTGACGTGTCTTGTGTTTCTGGTTATTGGTTGGACCGCACCGCCATTCTTCGTAACCGCGCTTTCTATCGGCGGCATCGTGTGTATCGCTGCTTCGAATGGTGGAACGACGTCTCAGGACTTAAAGACGGGCTTTCTCGTCGGTGCTACACCGAAGGCTCAGCAGATCGCGATTCTCGTTGGCGCTCTTGTTTCCGCCCTCGCGCTTGGACCAATCCTGCTGGCGATGAACCAGTCGGGCAGTGTTTACGTGCCGGTGGCCCAGAACAAGGATTTCAGTTTCCCTGCTGACTTCAAGTTTTCTCCAGATCAGTACGTCAAAAGCGGCGATCAGCCGAAGAAAGAACGGCTGCAAGGCGGGCAGGCGAGCGCAGATACGAATGAATACAACGTCGTACACAAGACGACCACCGACTACGGTCCGGCTGGACGTTACTTCGTGAACGATCAGGGCGTGCCGGTTTATCTCGCGGATCCTGGTATCAACGGTATCTACGACAAAGTGCCGGGCACGAACAACACGGTCGCGAAGTTCACCGCGCCGAAGGCGACGTTGATGTCCTACATCATCAAGGGAATTCTGAGTCGTGAGCTTCCGTGGGGGCTTGTGTTACTCGGAGTGATGATCACGATTGTGCTCGAGTTGAGCGGCGTACCGTCGCTAGCTTTCGCGGTCGGAGTTTACCTGCCGATTTCAACGTCGGCGCCTATCTTTGTTGGCGGCGCGGTGCGTTGGCTGGTGGACAAGTACCTGCGGAAGAAGCCGGAGAATATGAATCTCAGTGAAGAGCAGATGGCGGCTGAGACTGACAAGAGTCCCGGTGTGCTGCTCGCGTCGGGTTATATCGCTGGTGCGACGCTCGCGGGCGTGATCTTCGCGTTCCTGAATTTGAGGGAAGGCATCGTCGAGCGATTGAAGGTTTTCGAGGAGTGGGCGACGCATCACAATCCGTTCTTCGAAGGCCCGAATTCAGACATGCTGGGAATGATTCCGTTCCTGATACTCACGATTCTGCTGTATCTTGTTGGGCGGGAACTCGTGTTAAAGCCGACCCCAATAGTCCGTCGCGAGGAGTGAGGTTTTCTCTGCGGCCCTCTGCGTATCTCTGCGTTCCTCTGCGTTAAATATAGGTCGTTAACGCAGAGAGCGCAGAAATACGCAGAGGGCCGCAGAGGAGTTATCTATGCGTACAAGAATAATTCTCCTGTTGTGTGTTGTCTTATTGGGCGCTTCCACCTCATTCGCACAAGCGCCGCGGACGCCCACTGAAACAATGCGCGAGTTTTACCGCATGATGCGCGAGCGGAAGTTTCGCGAAGCATTCGGTATGTCGATCTATCGCGCGGCGATCGAGGGTCTCTCGACGCAGGAGTTCGACGATCTAAAACCCGATTTCGACAAGATGGCGGTGGCGGTCAGCGAGAAGATTCCCGAGAAGGTCGACATCACAGGGGAACAGATCAGCGGCGATGCTGCGACCGTCTTCGTGAAAGTGGTGGACGGCGACGGCAAGGAAAAGATCGAGCCGGCATCGCTGATCAAGATCGACAACGCGTGGATCGTAGGCGATCGCGAGAACCTCGAGCTGGTCCGCAAAGAGGGCAAGAAGTTTTTCTTCGAGGCCCGCATCAATGCCCACCATAGCGACGTCCAGGACATGTTGACGCGTATCTCACTCGCCCAGGTGGTGTACGCGCAGGGCCACAACGGCCAGTTTGGCAACATGGCTGAGCTCATCACCGGCGGCCTGGTCCCGAAAGACCTCGAAGGCACCGAGACTACGGGCTATCGCTTTCAGGTGATTCGCGCCACGGATGGAAAGTCGTGGTATGCGACCGCCGAACCGGCCCAGTACGGCCGCTCGGGCCGACTTTCGTTCTACCTCGACGCTTCGGGCGTGCGAAGCGGCGACTCCGCTGGCAAACCGCTCGTAGTAAAGAATTAAAGCGAAGAATTAAACTGTTGCGTCCGTGCGAGCAGGTTTTCTATTATGCTCGTTGCGGCGAACTGCCCCCGATCGTGCCCCTCCTCAATTGGTCCGAGAATCTCAAGGATGTCGGAACTGCCACGTAGAATCGTGTCGCAATTGCGCCGTTTTATCGGAAACCGGCGGCGCGATAAGCGTGTGCGGACGCGTTTGAGTTTCACGTTGAGCTTGTCCGATCCGCGTGTGAGCACGAATGGTTCCCGGCGTTTACCCTCGCTCAACGGGTACACATTGGACGTCAGTGTCACGGGTTTGGCGCTGATTGTTCCTGCGATTCGGATTGGTGAACACTACCTCGCGGGCGCTGATCGGAAGCTACACGTGAAGCTCGAACTGCCGAGTGGACCAGTCGAGATGATGGTAGTGACAGTCAGGTATGAGAACCTGGAAGATGGAAGTGGATACCTGATCGGGGCTCGGATTCACGAGATTAGCGACGCAGATCGGACGAGTTTTGAGAAGTACGTCACGAAGGCGACGAACCACCAGGAAGCCTGAAGAATAGAACAGTCAGCAAAAAGAACAAGTCAGGAAGAGGGGCTTGCCCCCGCCGCTACTTGGGTCCGACGAGCGGGGGCAAGCCCCTCTTCCTGACTTGTTCTTCCTACTCGAAGCGCAGTACTCCGAAGACTTCCGGAACGTGAAAGTTGGGTTCTGGTGTTCTTGTTGGAAGCCACGCGAGGTAACGCTCCGGCGCTTCCGGGCCAACACAGCGAAACACATTCGTTCGCCACATATCACCCTGTTGTGGTTTAGGAAGCACGTCACTCCACGGAATTCTCATCCCGACGAGTAACCGTTCGCCTTCGAGCTTCGCGGCGGTCGTGAAGCCTGACGCGTAATCCCAATCCGTTTCTCTTCCTTCCGGTTTTACTACGATCCCCAGATCGATCCACTCGCCTGTCGGTGCTGCTTCAAACTCGAAATACCGCCACGGCTGCGTGGAATCGGGCGCGAGGAAGATCTCGCAGACGTCGCGATCCCACAGGCCGAGTGTCTTTGTGTTTGTGACTGGATTTTCCGAGACGATTAGCGGCTCCTGCTGTTTCCCAACAAACCGTACATGCAGCGCTTCATCGGACCAGCATAGTCTCGCTTCAGCATGGCGTGTTGGAATAGCCGGCTCACCGGACCAGTAATGTTCGATCTGTACGGGCTGACAGTCTTGCCAGATTGGATTAGCGAAATCACAGGGGCTGATGGGTTGATTGATGTGGGGCGCGATTACAATGGAATCTGTCATGGGTAAAAGTCAGTTTTAGACAGGATTTACAAGATGAACATGTAAATCCTGTTCAATCTTGTAAATCCTGTCTAAAGCTCACCTCGATTTCAACGCGTTCATACAGTCATCTAACAACTTCACCGGATCTTCACTCGTAAACACACGCGCCGTACTCGTCCTCTTCCCAAACTTCTGCATCAAGTACTCCGACTCATCAGCCACGCCACCCGTCCCGGTCAAACACCCGATAATCTTCCCCTCATCGTACGCAATCGTGAACTCGTTCAACGATCCCATCGCGCCCGAAACAAACAGCACAATATCGCTCGACCTCACGAGCACGACATTCCTCCCCTTCAACCCAAACCCCGTATAGACCAACGCATCGCACGCATCGACCGGCAACTTGTACAACTCGCTGTGCTCGCGTTCATTGCTTGCCGGCGAGATGCCGATATGAAAACTGCCAGCCTCGTGCGCCGTCTTGCCAACGACGTAAACAATGCCCGTCGTTCCGCCAGTAAGCAGTAATACATCCTTACCTGCAATCACGTGTGCGAGCCGTTCGGCCTTATCGACAAGCGTGTTGCCGGTCTCGAGTCGCGCGCTCTCAGCAGCAGCCGAACCCATCACTCCAACTTTAGTCTTCATAGTTATTCTATCGACTGGTGAACAACCGGCTGCTCGTCAACTCTGATACGCGCCACACGTTCTTCACGGTCCCACCAACGCTGCGTTATGAACCACACAATACCCGGCAGTAGAAAGAAAGTTCCAATACCAACCGTCACGATCCGCGGCGAGATCTTAAACCGGTCCAACAGCTCGCCAGTGACGTAGTTAGATGCTGCCATAGTTAAAGTCACTAGCGCCAACTCCGCCGCAAACACGCGTCCGCGAAAGCTATCCACCACCGAGCGCTGCAATATCACCGTGGAAAAGACCCAAAGAATACTGCCCCCACAATGCGCGATTCCCAACACGACGAGGGCAAAGATGAAACTCGTCGCACTACCAAACAGAATGTAAAAGACGCCGCCAATCAGGAACGCGATCCCGATCGACGCCTGCATGCGCCGGTTTCCTTCACCCGCAATTCGGCGAGCGACGATCGGACCGACAGCGGTTCCGATACCTCGTGCGGCAAAGAGAACGCCGATTCCGCCCGCCGCATCTTTGCCAACCGGGAAGATCCGTTCGCCAAACACGGCCAGCAAGGTCAGTATGCCACCGCCGAGTCCCCATGCCGGCTTCACGAGCAACGCCGCCAGGACACGCGGCCGATCCTTAACATACTTGATACCTTCAATCGTCTCCCCAATCCCCAAAAGCCGGCTCAGCGAGACTTTTTGTCGTTCACGTTTCTTACGTTTCGGAAGGCGAATACTCGCAATCAACGCCGCCGACAACAGATACGTCGCAGCATCGGCAATGAACGCTACGTCAGTTCCAAACAAGCTGGTGATGAAGCCACCGATCGCGGCGCCGATAGTTAGCATCGCCGACCACGTCACTGACGAGATCGCGTTCGCGGCCACCAGCTCACGATCCTCGACTATCGACGGTATCGCCGCTGTCTTCGCGGGCTCGAAGAACGTCGAGAGTCCGAGTTGAAAAACCGTCAGCACGTAAATGATCCACAACTGATCGGGACGGCGCACAACCAGAAATCCCAGCACCACAAACGCGCGCAGGATGTCTGACACGATCATGATTCGCTGGCGGCTGAACCGGTCAGCAATCACGCCCGAGATCGGTCCGAAGAAAAAGCTGGGAACGAAACGCGCGACGAGCAGCAGACCGACGTCACGACCCGAGCCCGTGAGTCTGAGAATGATCGTGTAGAGCGCGATGGTGTCGAACCAGTCGCCCATCTGGCTGACGACCTGTCCGAGCCACAGTTGTCTGAAGCTACGGTTCCGCCGCAGCAGATCGATGTATCCGACGTGTGTCGGCAAGTTCTCCATACCAGAGGCCCAGATTAACCAGCCTGACTGAAATTCTCAAACTGACCTGTCAGAATGGAATGACTCACAACCAACAATCGCGAATTCTTGGAAATTTCAACGGCACAACAGTTGAACTAGGGGACAGCGCGGCGCAGAAGCCAATGGCTTCGCGGGTCCTCCGCACGGGGCCCGTAGCCGCAGAGTTCTATGACAATAACGAGCCGTCAAACATCTCACCCAGCACGTCAACCCGAGCGTATCGGGTTGCCACTTGCCCAATTCACCGGAGAGAGAGCTGAGTTGCTCCCAGCTCTGTCTCCGGTCGCGTCGGTGCGCGCATCGCTGGGTCACTGGTGGCACACAAACCAGTTGTGGATTGCGTCGACATTGCTCGCTGTGCCGCTCGTGCTCGAATTGATCTACGGCACGTTTCTCTTGCCCTATCTCATCCTGACTCCAATCTCAATACTTGCAACTTATCTGATCTACCGCAGCGCGCGTGCGCGTCTGCAATCGAAGACGGGGGAGATCGAAGCGCTCAGTCAACTTCATCTCGCCACCGCAGAAGCACTCGCGACCGCGATCGACGCCAAGGATCAAACATCTCATTGCCACGTTCGTCGCGTGCAGATTTACGCCGCGGGGATGGGTGAAGTGTTTGGTCTTTCGCACGACGAGATCGCGGCACTCAAAGCCGGTGCGTTGCTACATGACATCGGCAAGCTCGCCGTGCCGCCGCATATTTTGAATAAACCCGGACCTCTGACTCATGCTGAGTTTGAGAAGATGAAGATCCACACGGTCGTCGGGGCCCAGATCCTCGGTCGTGTCGACTTTCCTTATCCAGTGATTCCGATCGTCAGGCATCACCACGAACAGTGGGACGGCCGGGGTTATCCTGACCGTCTGCGCGGCGAACAGATTCCCATCACCGCTCGCATTATCTCTGTTGTCGATTGCTTCGACTCCATTCGTGAAGATCGACCGTTTCGTCGTGGCATGACCCTCGACGAAGCGACTGCGTTGTTATTGCGCGGTTCGGGAATTCACTTCGATCCGGTCGTCGTCGAGCAGTTCATCAAACACTTGCCGCGTTTTGACGCCGAGATCGAAAGGCTCGGCTTGCAGCATCAATGCGCAAGCTATTCAACCGAGCCGCCGATTCAACTGAGCGAAGTCGACATGAGTCAGACGCGTGAGCGCGGCTCCTACATCGCCTACGATCAGATCAAGAAAGCGCACCGCGAGGTTTATGCGTTGTACGAGATTGCCCGCACGTTTGGGACGTCGCTGAACGTCGAGCACACGCTCGAGATTCTCGTCGACAAGGTGGGCCACGTGGTCCCGTTCGACACGTGCATCGTTTACTTCTACGACGATCAGAAAGGTTACGCTACCGCGCGACACGTCGCCGGCAAGCATGCACAGAGGCTGTCCGGGCGTTGTATCGCGCTCGGTGAAGGCGTCACGGGCTTCGCCCTCGCGAATCGAAGCGCTGTTAACCAGCTACATCCGAGTCTTGATTTCACCGACATAAATCCCGAGGTGGGTGTTAGGTATCGCTCGATGGCGTCGTTGCCGTTGTTCAAGGACGACGTGCTGCTCGGCGCGCTCTCGGTCTACTCGGCGGAGCTCGAGCAATACACTGACGATCATATGCGGCTGCTGGAAACCGTGACACGGCTTGCTTCGGACGCCTTAGGAAACGCGATGCAGCATGCTGAAGCGGAGTCGAATGCGTTGACGGATCCGCTCACGGGACTGCCGAACGGGCGTTATTTGTCTTTGCGTTTTGAAGAAGAGGCCGCACGCGCGCGTCGCACTGATCGAACGTTCCAGGTCGTGATGCTCGACCTCGATGAATTCAAGAACGTCAACGATACTTACGGGCACAAAGCCGGCGACAAGATGTTGCGCGAGGTAGCGCACCTGATCGCGGGCCAGTTGCGTGAGTACGACTTTCTCGCGCGTTCAGGTGGCGATGAGTTTGTCGCGCTCGTGCAGGAGGTTGTCGGCGCGCAGGTTGAAGACTTGTGCATGCGTATCGAGAGTGCGGTATCGAAATTCTCGCTGCCGCTCGGAAGAAACCGTTCTGCGCGTGTCGGGATTAGTATCGGGACGGCGACCTTCGGCGTCGACGGCGACACCCTGGACCAACTCGTAGTCGCCGCCGATAACGAGATGTACCGCATGAAATCCACCCACCGCGTGGGCCGCACGAGTGCTCAAGAAGTACCTCAAACTACAGGTTTCTAAGAAGAATTTCACGCAAAGACGCAAAGATCGCAAAGACGCAAAGGGTATCTGGCGCGCCTTTGCGCCTTTGCGTGAAAACTAACGTAAATCTTGACATATTCCTCACTCATCGCTTTCAATCGCTATGAGGCATGGTAGCTCCCGCCGAAAATCACAGCGCCACACTCTTAATTGTTGACGACGACGCGGCCGCACGCGACCGGTTCCGCGAAATCTTCGAGGCTGCGCAGTACCGTGTCGTGACTGCCACCGAAGCCGCCTCGGCGTTGCGCGTGCTCAAGGGCGTTCGTTGCGACCTCGTCGCACTTGATCTCGAGATGCCGGGCGTCGATGGGCTTACGCTCTGCAAACTGCTGCGCGCGCAGCCGACCACGAGCAAGCTGCCCATCATCGCGCTTTCGGAAAGCGACGACGAAGCACGCAAGGTCCAGGCGTTCACCGCGGGCGCTGACGATTACATCACCAAACCTTCGACGCCCGGCGAGTTGTTGTCGCGCGTCAGCCTGCACGTGCGCACGTCGCAGCGCGAGTGGGCGCTGCTCGGCAGCAATCGCGAGCTCAGGTTTTTGTCAGACATCGGCCGCGGACTGTTGCGCGCGCTCGAGCCCGAGCAGCTCGTCCGTCGTGTCGCGGGCGCGACTTACGAAGCGATCGACAGCTCGCTCTGCGCCGCGTACGTCACTGTCGGCAAAGACAAAGATGCGATGTGCGTCTTCGATCGAGAAGGCGCCGCCGACGATCCGACACTGTTAAATACCGAAGCATTACAAGATTGGCTGCGCTCGGCAGAGTCTGCAAACTCATTGCTGCTCACTGAAAAGAGTTTGTTCCTGCTTCGCGACAATGTTCACCTTGCGGAGTACGTCTCGCCGTTTCGTTTTGCCGGTCGCGCGAAAGGCGCGTTGATCGTCGCATTCGATCGTCGTGAAGAATGCGGGGAGACCGAGCGGCGTTTGATTGAGGCCGCGGCGCAGCAAACATCCCTCGCCGCGCACATCTGCTCGCTTTACCAGTCCGCGCGTGACACCTCGGTGAGTTTGGCGCGAGAAGTCGAACGTCGCACTGCGGAGAGTGAAGCGCAGGCGAGATTCATCGAAGCGATTGTCGACAGTCTGCCGCTCTCGCTTTATGCGATCGATCGCGAGTATCGCGTGGTTGCGTGGAACCGCAATCGCGAGCTCGGCGAGCTGGGTATTCCGCGCGGGTCAGTGCTGGGTAAGAACGTGTTCGACGTGCTCACGCGCCAACCGCGCGACATGCTGGCGGAAGAGTTTGCGCGCGTATTCGAGAGTGGTGAGATCGAGCGCATCGAACAGGAAACTCCGTCCGCGAAAGGCGATATCCGCCATTGGGTCATCAGCAAGATTCCAATGTGGGCCGACAACACGGGGGAAGTCAGTCACGTGATCACTGTCGGCGAGGAAGTCACAGATCGTGTGGAAGCGAACCGCGCGATCGCACGCGCCGAGAAGCTTGCTGCGGTTGGTCGACTCGCGGCAGGCGTGGTCCATGAGATCAATAACCCGCTGGCTACGATCTCCGCCTGCGCTGAGTCGCTCGAAGCGCGTGTTAACGAAGGCGTATTCGAAGGTTCTGCGGCGGCGGTCCAGGATCTGCGCGAGTATCTCGGGCTCATACGCAGCGAGGCGTTTCGTTGTAAGAGCATCACGATGGGCCTGCTCGACTTCAGCCGCACCCGCACTTCGGACCACGTAACGATCAATCTCGCGGACGTGATTCAATCCGCGGTGCGCCTGCTTTCACACCAGAAACGCAGTCCATTCGTCGAGTTCAAAACCGAGATTGCTACCGATTTGCAGTTTGTTTCAGGCGATCCGGGCCAGTTACAGCAAGCCGTCATCGCGCTCGCGACGAATGCGCTCGACGCGATGGGCGACAGCGGCACGCTGACGATCGTCAGTCGCAACGAAGGCGACAAAGTGGTGGTTGATGTGAACGACACGGGCGTCGGCATTCCGCCGGAGAACCTGCCGAAGATCTTCGAGCCGTTCTTCACGACGAAGGAAATAGGTCGTGGAACCGGTCTCGGGCTGGCCGTATGTTATGGTATCTTAACGGAGCATGGCGGCACTCTTGACGTGCAGTCAACCGTGGGATCGGGTACGACTTTCACGATTACTCTTTCCGCAGTCAAGATAAGCGAGGAACAGACAGTTTGAGTGAGCAGCAACAGCAGGCACGAATTCTGATCGCAGAAGACGAGGCCAACCTTCGACTCGTTTTGCAGAAGGAATTGGAGAGGC
>Ga0105238_10001595_pt1 | contig 22711 bp, 20 predicted proteins | sample KBSC34metaG_FD_81526 | JGI IMG/M metagenome (GOLD analysis project Ga0105238, IMG submission 81526) | Corn rhizosphere microbial communities from Kellogg Biological Station, Michigan, USA - KBS C3-4 metaG | ecosystem: Host-associated > Plants > Roots > Rhizosphere > Soil | place: Michigan, USA...
GACGTGCCGCGCGAGGACATCGCGATCCAGGAAGCCAACAAGCTGAAGATCCCGGTCGTCGCGATCTGCGATTCCAACGCCAGCCCCGAGGGCGTCACTTTCCCGATCCCGGGCAATGACGACGCGCTGCGCGCCATCGAGCTCTATTGCGAGCTGGTTTCCGGCGCGGTGCTGGACGGTCTGGAGGCCGAGATGATGGCCTCCGGCGTCGATGTCGGCGAGATGGAAGAGGCCCCGGCCGAGGAACTGCCGGAAGCCGAGGCCGTTGAAGCCGCGGCTCCCGCTGCCGAGCCTGAGGCCGAGCAGCCGTCCGCCTGAGTTTTCATGCGGCCGGCCGGCGGGCTTCCTTAAGGGGCCTGCCGGCCGGCCGTTTTGTATCAACCACCTAATTTGATGGACAGGAATCATGGCTGAAATTACCGCCTCCCTGGTCAAGGATCTGCGCGAGAAGACCGGCGCGGGCATGATGGATTGCAAGAATGCGCTGACCGCCGCCGAAGGCGACATCGAGGGCGCGATCGACTGGCTGCGCAAGAAGGGCCTGGCCGCCGCGGCCAAGAAGTCCGGCCGCGTCGCCTCCGAAGGCCTCGTCGGCGTTTCCGCCGGCGCGCGTGAGGCTTCGGTTGTCGAGGTCAATGCCGAGACCGATTTCGTCGCCCGCAACGACGGGTTCCAGGCCTATGTCCGCGACGTCGCCAAGCTGGCGCTGACCTCGTCTGCCGACATGGAGAGCCTGAAGCAGATGCCCTATCCCAGCGGCCGCTCGGTCGCGGAGGAGCTGACGCACCTGATCGCGACGATCGGCGAGAACATGTCGCTGCGCCGCGCCGCCAAGCTGGCGGTCAATCACGGCGTTGTCGCGACCTATATCCATAACGCGCTGGCGCCCGAGCTCGGCCGTATCGGCGTGCTGGTCGCGCTGGAGTCGACCGGAGACCAGGACAAGCTGAACGCGCTGGGCCGCCAGATCGCCATGCATGTCGCTGCCGCGAAGCCCGATGCGCTGCGCATCGAGGATGTCGATCAGACCGCCCTGGCGCGCGAGCGTTCGATCCTGGTCGACCAGGCCAAGGCCTCGGGCAAGCCCGACGCGATCATCGAGAAGATGGTCGATGGCCGGCTGCGCAAGTACTACGAGGAAGTGGTGCTGCTGGAGCAGGTCTATGTCATCGACGGCGAGACCAAGGTCGCCAAGGTGGTCGAGAACGCCGCCAAGGATGTCGGCGCCCCGGTTCAGCTGACCGGTTTCGTCCGCTTTGCTCTTGGCGAAGGCATCGAAAAGCCCGAAGGTGACGACTTCGCGGCCGAAGTCGCGAAGATGGCGCAGTAACACTCCAGGTCACCTATGTCGGAAATGCCCCCCTATAAGCGCGTCCTCCTCAAGGTTTCCGGCGAAGCGCTGATGGGGGACCGCGAGTACGGGCTCGACTCGGAAACGGTCGAGCGCGTCGCCGCGGAGGTGAAGGCGGTCGTCGCGCTGGGGATCGAGGTCTGCCTCGTGATCGGCGGCGGCAACATCTTCCGCGGCATTTCCGGCGCCGCCGCCGGCATGGAGCGGGCGTCGGCCGACTATATGGGCATGCTGGCGACGGTGATCAATTCGCTCGCCATGCAGAACGCGCTGGAGCGCCTCGGCGTCCAGACGCGGGTCCAGTCGGCGATCCCGATGTCCACCGTCTGCGAGCCCTATATCCGCCGCCGCGCCGTGCGGCATATGGAAAAGGGCAGGGTGGTGATCTTCGGCGCCGGCACCGGCAACCCGTTCTTCACCACCGACACCGCCGCCGCGTTGCGTGCCTCCGAGATGGGCTGCGACGCCCTGCTGAAGGGCACCAAGGTGGACGGCGTCTACACCGCCGATCCGCACAAGAACCCGGACGCAGTCCGCTACGACCATCTGACCTATCTCGAAGTTCTCGCCAAGGACCTTCAGGTCATGGATGCGGCGGCGATCGCGCTTGCCCGCGAAAGCAAAATCCCCATTCTTGTCTTCTCCATCACCGAGCATGATGGCTTCGCCGATATCTTCCGCGGGCGCGGAAGATATACTGTGGTGGAAGGCGAGTAACTATTCCCCGTCCCGGGCTTCGGTAGAGAAAGCCCGAGCGGCAACGGAGGGAACTCTCAAATGTCTGATTCGCGCCTCGACGATTTCTCGCGCCGCATGGACGGCGCGCTGGAGGCCCTGCGCAAGGAATTCGCGGGCCTGAGAACCGGCCGCGCCTCGGTGAACCTGCTGGATTCGGTCCAGGTCGATGCCTATGGCGGCAACATGCATCTGTCCCAGTTGGCGACGGTTTCGGTGCCGGAAGCACGCCTGATCACCGTCCAGGTGTGGGACAAGGGGCTGGTCAAGGCGGTGGATAAGGCGATCCGCGAATCGGGCCTCGGCCTCAACCCGCAGCAGGACGGCGCGGTGATTCGCGTGCCGATCCCCGAGCTGACCCAGGAACGCCGCCTCGAATTGGCCAAAGTTGCCGGCAAATATGCCGAGCAGGCGCGAGTCGCCATTCGAAATGTCCGGCGCGACGGCATGGAGATGCTGAAACGTCTGGAGAAAGACAATGAAATCTCCGAGGATGAGCACGAGAAGCTCTCAGGAGAGGTTCAGCGCCTGACCGACCAGCACATCAAGAAGGTCGACGAGGCGCTGCAGGGTAAGGAAAAGGAGATCAAGCAGATCTGATGACTGCCGCTGCCGAATTCGCGACCGATCCCGGTCCGCGGCATGTCGCCGTCATCATGGACGGCAACGGCCGCTGGGCCCAGGCCAGGGGGATGTTCCGCACCGCCGGCCACCGCAGCGGTATGGAGGCTGTGCGCCGGATCGTGGAGTCGGCGCGCGCGCTGGAGATTCCGTATCTGACGATCTTCGGCTTCTCCGCCGAGAATTGGGGCCGCCCGATCGAGGAGGTGGAAGAGCTGATGCTCCTGCTGCGCCTCTATCTGCGCAGCGAGATCGCGGACCTGCACAAGAACGGGGTGCGCCTGCGGGTCATCGGCGAGCGCGCGCGGCTGGCGCCCGATATCGTCAATCTGATCGAGCATGGCGAGTCGCTGACCGCCGGAAACTCCACCCTCAACTTCACCGTCGCGCTGTCCTATGGCGGGCGGCAGGACATGGTCCAGGCTGCCCGCAAGCTGGCCGCCGCCGCCCAGGCAGGTGAGATCGACCCGGCTTCAATCGACCAGGATGCGATCTCGCGCGCGCTGTGGACGCGTGAGCTGCCCGACCCGGATCTGGTGATCAGGACCTCGGGCGAGCAGCGCATCAGCAATTTCTTCCTGTGGCAGTCCGCCTATGCGGAGCTGGTGTTCCTCGACACGCTGTGGCCGGACTTTTCGAAGGCCGACCTGGAGAACGCCATCAGCGAGTTCCGCCGGCGTGAACGCCGCTATGGCGCCGTTGTCAGCCGCTGACAGCCGCAATCTCTATTACCGGATTGCGTCCGGGGTGGTCCTTGGCCCCCTGGTCCTTTTGCTTGCCTTCCTGCCTCCCAATGTGTGGCCTCATCTGCCGTCCTACGGTTTCCCGATCGCCGCGGCGGTTGCTACGGCGATCGGACTCGGCGAATGGCTGAGGCTCACCACCGGCGGCTTGCCATGGTGGCCGCATGTTGTCCCCTTCGCAGTGCTGGCGGTCTATTGGTTCTATGGGGTTGAGAACGGGTTGATCGCCCTGGCTGCCCTCACATTGCTGGTTGGCCTGCTGATCGGGAAAGGCGGTGCCGGGCGAGCTCTGGCCGCCTTCGGCGTGCCATATGTTGGCCTCACGCTTATCGCACTGACTTGGCTGCACGATCCGTTCAACGGCGGCTGGCCGATGCTACTGTTCGTTTTCATCTCCGTCTGGGCGACGGATATCGGCGCCTATGCCGTGGGAAGGACTTTGAAGGGGCCGAAGCTCGCGCCGGCGATCAGCCCCAACAAGACCTGGTCGGGCTTCTTCGGAGGTTTGGGATTCGCCGCCATCGCCGCATTGTGCTTATCTCTGGCGCTCAACGCCTCCCGGCCGGCCCAGGTTGTCGCCATGGCAATCGGGCTGTCACTGTTGGGTCAGGGGGGCGATCTGTTCGAGTCGGCAATGAAGCGAAAGTTCGGCGTGAAAGATTCTGGCAACCTGATCCCCGGACATGGTGGTATGCTCGACCGGATCGATGCGCTGCTGTGGGCCGCTCCGGCGTTCGCCCTTTTGCATAGTCTCGGCCTAACCGCGGGTTTGTCACCATGAGTAAGTCACGTCGCATCAGCATCCTGGGGGCCACCGGCTCGGTCGGCACCCAGACGCTGAGCCTGGTCGAGGAGAACCGCGACAAGTGGGACGTGGAGGCGCTGACCGCCAACCGCGACGTCGAGGCGCTGGCCAGGCTGGCGCGCAAGGTCGATGCCAAGCTCGCCGTCGTCGCCGATCCCAAGGCCTATGGCGCGCTGAAAGAGGCGCTGGCAGGCAGCGGCATCGAAGCCGCCGCGGGCGCCGAGGCCGTCTCCGAGGCCGCGGCGCGGCCGGCCGACCTGGTGATGGCGGCCATCGTCGGCGCCGCCGGTCTTCAGCCGACGCTCTCGGCCTGCCGCTCGGGCGCTGCCGTCGCCTTCGCCAACAAGGAATGCCTGGTCTGCGCCGGCCCGCTGATGCTGGCCGAGGTGGCCAGGCACGGCACGACCCTGCTGCCGGTCGACAGCGAGCACAGCGCCGTCTTCCAGGTGTTCAACGCCGCCCAGAAGGGCTCGGTGGTCAAGATCATCCTGACCGCGTCCGGCGGCCCGTTCCGCACCTGGCCGCGCGCCCGCATGGAGGGCGCCTCGATCGCCCAGGCGGTGGCGCACCCGGTCTGGTCGATGGGCTCCAAGATCTCGATCGACAGTGCGACGATGATGAACAAGGGGCTCGAGATCATCGAGGCCCATTTCCTGTTCGGCCTGCCCGAGAGCCAGATCGACGTGGTGGTCCATCCCCAGTCGGTGATCCATTCGATGGTCGAGTATCACGACGGCTCGACCCTGGCGCAGCTGGGCACGCCCGACATGCGTACGCCGATCGCCGTGGCGATGGCCTATCCCGACCGGATGCCGGTCATCGCGGACAGCCTGGACCTCGCGAAGGTCGGCCAGCTGACTTTCGAGGCAGCCGACCCGGTCCGCTTCCCGGCCCTGGCGCTCGCCAGACACGCCTTGCAAAAGGGGGGGGACGCCCCTACAGTTCTCAACGCGGCCAACGAGACCGCGGTCGCCAGTTTCCTAGCAGGGCGGATTGGATTTCTTGATATTGAGCGGGTGGTGGAAAGCGCACTCGATACGCTCCCGAATTCAGTGCCTGCCTCGATCGATGACGTCGTTGCCGTCGATGCGGAGACGCGGCTCTACGCCGAAGATTTCATCGGATCGCGCTTGACGCGCCGCTCACTCAGCACCGGTTTGTAAGGACGAACGATGGCGCATGTGATTGCCCAGCTGCATGGATTTTCGCATTGGCTGATCCATGCCGCGCCCATATACATCGTTGCGCTGTCCATCCTCGTCTTCGTTCATGAGTTCGGTCATTTCTGGGTCGCGCGCCGCTGTGGCGTGAAGATCGAGGCCTTCTCGATCGGCTTCGGCAAGGAGCTGTTCGGCTGGACCGACAAGGCCGGCACGCGCTGGCGCGTCGCCATCCTGCCGATCGGCGGTTTCGTGAAGATGTTCGGCGATGCCGACGCCGCCAGCCGCCCGGACTTCGAGGCGGCCGCGCAGATGGACGCCGATGCGCGGCGTGTTTCCTTCACGCACAAGGCGCTGTGGCAGAAGGCGCTGATCGTCGCGGCCGGGCCGGCGGCCAACTTCCTGTTCGCCATCCTGGTCATGGCGACGCTGTTCGCGACGATCGGCCAGCCCTATACGCAGCCGGTGATCGGCACCGTCAATCCCGGCTCGGCCGCCGACAAGGCGGGCCTCATGAAGGGCGACAGGGTCGTCAGCATCGACGGCACCTCGATCCAGCGCTTCGAGGAACTGCGCCAGGCCGTGCTGATGGATTCCGGCGACCCGCTGACCTTCGAGCTCCGCCGCGGCGGGCAGCCGATGTCGGTGACGGTGACGCCGGACATCGTCGAGGACAAGGACATACTGGGCAACAAGACCAAGATGGGGCGGCTTGGCGTGACCCCATCGGGCGAGACCGTGCTGCGCAGCGAAGGGCCGCTGACCGCGCTGTGGCAGGCGACCGGGGAAACCTGGTCGATCACCTCCGGCTCGCTCTCGGCTATCGGACAGATGATCATCGGCCGGCGCAGCGCGGACGATCTCAGCGGACCCATCGGAATCGGCCAGGTGATCGGCAAGGTCTCCGAGGAAGGGGTCATTCCGCTGATCAATCTGATCGCCTGGCTGTCGATCAGCCTGGGACTTATCAATCTTTTTCCCATTCCAGTGCTGGACGGCGGCCATCTGCTGTTCTATGCAATCGAGGCGGTGAGTCGGCGTCCGGTAAGCGAGCGTACGCTAGCTTTCGGTTTTCGTGTTGGCTTCGCATTGATCGTGTCATTTTTCGTCTTCGTCATGTGGCATGACCTATCGAGGCTTTTTCACCTTTCTTCCGGAACCTGATCCTAAGGTTGACATAAACAAATGAACCGGTGGGTTGCACCGCTGCTCATGACGGCTGCTCATACCGCGCCCTATGCCGTGCCGGTCCTGGCGCTGCTTGTCGCGCCTGCCGTCGCACACGCACAGCAGCATCATGGCCGCGTGACGGCCCCCCAAGCGCAGCAGCAGGGGAGCGTGAGCGCCTCGCAGCCGCAGGGCGGCACGATTGCCGATATCCGCGTCGAAGGCACGCAGCGCATCGAGGCTGGGACGGTGCTGTCCTACATGACGCTGAAGCCGGGCGATCCGTTCGATCCGTCCCTTGAAGACGCCTCGCTCAAGGCCCTGTTCCAGACTGGCCTGTTCGCCGACGTCACGTTCCGCCGCGACGGCAATGTCCTGGTCGTGCTGGTGGCCGAAAACCCGATCGTCAACAGGATCGCGTTCGAGGGCAACAAGAAGCTCGAATCCGACAAGCTGACCGACGAGCTCCAGATCAAGCCGCGCACGGTCTATACCCGCACCCGCGTCCAGGCCGACGTCGACCGCATCCTCGAGCTGTACCGCCGCGCGGGCCGCTATTCCGCCCGCGTCGAGCCCAAGGTGGTCGTGCTCGACCAGAACCGCGTCGACCTGGTGTTCGAGATCGACGAGGGGCCGCGCACGCCGGTCAGCCGCATCAATTTCGTCGGCAACCACGCCTTCGACGGCGACGACCTGCGCGATGTGGTTCTGACCAAGGAAGCCATCTGGTGGCGCTTCCTGACCTCGAACGACAGCTACGACCCGGACCGGCTGCAATACGACAAGGAATTGCTGCGCCGCTTCTACCTGTCGAACGGCTATGCCGATTTCCGTACCGTGTCGGCGGTGGCCGAGCTGACCCCGAACCGGCAGGATTTCTTCATCACCTTCACCGTCGATGAGGGCGAGAAGTTCAACTTCGGCAAGATCGAGATCCGCGGCGAGCTGAAAGGTCTCGATACCACGACGCTGAAGGATTACCTGCTCACCCACGAAGGCGACGTCTATAACGCCAGCAAGATCGAGGACACGGTCACCGCGCTCAGCGCGGCGGTGACGCAGCAGCATTTCGCCTTCGTCGACGTTCGCCCGGAATTCACCAAGAACCGCGATACCCACACCGTCGACATCGTCTTCGACGTGTCGGAAGGCCCGCGTATCTTCGTCGAGCGGATCAACGTCTCGGGCAACGAGACGACGATCGACGAGGTCATCCGCCGCGAGATGAAGCTGGCCGAGGGCGACGCCTTCAACCAGGATCTGCTCAAGAAGTCCGAGCAGAACCTGAAGGACCTCGACTATTTCGACAAGGTCAGCGTCACCAACGCGCCGGGCTCGGAGCCCGACAAGACCATCGTCGATGTGAAGGTCACCGAGAAGAGCACCGGCGAAGTCTCGGTCGGCGCCGGTTATTCGGGCCTGGACGGCGCGTTCGCCCAGTTCAACATCCGCCAGCGCAACCTGTTCGGCGAAGGCAAGGACCTGTCGTTCGGCGCCGAGATATCCAGCTACTACCAGCAGCTGAATATCAGCTACACCCAGCCCTATCTGCTGGACCGCGATATCGCCGCCGGCTTCGACATCATCCGGACGGTCAGCAACTATACGCAGAACTACTCCTACGATCAGGAGCGCACGGGCTTCGACATCCGGGCCGGCTATGCCCTGTCGGAAAACCTGCGCCAGACCCTGACCTACAGCTTCACCGCCAACCAGCTGACCAATATCGGCGGTTGCGGCTTCGGCCTCGATCAGTTCGGCTGCGTCGGCTATCAGGTTTCGCCGTACATTTATGAGGAACTGGGCCTGCGCTTCACCTCATCGATCAGCCAGGCGCTGGTCTATGATCGGCGCGATGCCCGTATCGATACGACCAAGGGCTATATCCTCAGCCTGCAGACCACGCTGGCGGGTCTGGGCGGCACCGACCACTTCCTGCAGACGGTGGCGAAAGCCGGCTATTACTATCCGATCGCCGACGGCTGGATCCTGAACGCCCGCATCGAAGGCGGCGACGTGGTCGGCATCGGCGAGAAGGTGAATATCGAAAGCCGGTTCTTCATCGGCGGCGACAATCTCCGCGGCTTCCGCGTCGCCGGCGTCGGCCCGCGCGATACGGTCACGCACGATCCGCTCGGCGGCGAGTATTATTATGTCGGCTCGCTGGAATCGAGCGTGCCGCTGGGCCTGCCGCAGGAATACGGAATCAAGGCCTATCTCTTCAACGATTTCGGCTCGCTCGGCGGCATTCATGAGAGCACCAAGCCGTTCACCTATAACGGCCAGCTCATCACGCCTGCGCCGATCTATGAGAATTTCGACCTCAAGGCGGCGGCCGGTATCGGCGTTTCGTGGAAATCTCCGTTCGGCCTGGTCCGCGTCAACATCGCCTATCCCTATCTGAGGGGCAGCCTCGACAAGGGACAGGTCCTGAACTTCAACTTTGGATCTCATTTCTAGAAGGCTTTGTTTCATGGCTCGTGAGAGATTTGTTTTTGGGGCCGCGCTATTTGGCGCCCTGATGGTCGTGCCCGTCGCTTTTGCGCAGACCCCGGCGGCGGCGCCCGCGGCGGCTCCGGCCGCGCCTGGTCCGGCGCTCGTCCCGCCGACGGTTGCGGTGGTCGACATGCAGCGTGTGCTGGTCGATTCGGCGGCCGGAAAGAGCATCCAGTCGCAGCTCGACGCCGAGCGGCGCAAGATCCGCGATCAGGTCACCCGCATGCAGGACGACCTGAAGAATGCCCAGAACCAGTATCTGCGGCAGCGCTCGGTGCTTTCGCCCGAGAACGCGAAGGAGCAGGAACAGAGCCTGCAGCGCAAGCAGGCCGATGCCCAGCGCATCCTGCAGGAGCGCCAGGAGGCCTTCCAGCGCGGTGAGGGCGACGCGGTCAATGTCGTCGGCGACAATATGCGCGACATCGTCCAGCAGATCGCGGCCGAGCGTCATATCGGCATGGTGGTCAACAAGCAGGCCGTCATCTCGATGGCCGACAAGAACATGGACATCACCGACGACGTCGTTCAGCGCCTGAACACCAAGCTGCCCTCGGTGACCGTCACCATTCCGGCGCCCGGTGCGGCGCCGGCGGCTGATGCGACGGCCGCGCCGGCGCCCGCGGCCGAGAAGCCGCCGGCAAAAAAGAAGTAAGCTTCGGCTGGATTTGAGATAGCTTAAGACGCGTGATGGATTCGCATCAGCAGACGCAGGAGGCTAGGCCCGCCAGCTTGGGAATCGAGCAGATTCTCAAGATGCTGCCTCATCGTTACCCGTTCCTGATGATCGATCGCCTCGAGGATATCGTGGCCGATCACAGTGCGGTCGGGATCAAGAACGTCACGGCCAATGAGCCGTTTTTCCAGGGGCATTTCCCGGAGAAACCGATCATGCCCGGCGTTCTGATCGTCGAGGCGATGGCGCAGACCGCGGCGGTTCTGGTCGTTTACACGATCGGCAAGGAGGTCGAGGGCAGCCTCGTCTATTTCATGTCGGTGGAAAATGCCCGCTTCCGGAAGATGGTCGTGCCCGGTGACCAGATGCGCGTGCATGTGGAGCGCATCCACAAGCGCGGCAGCGTCTGGAAGTTCAAGGCCGAGGCGAAGGTCAACGGCGTTGTCTGCGCCGAGGCGACCTATACCGCCATGATCGTCGATGAGTAACGCCCTGTCGGCGGCTTTGGCAGACTCTTCAGACAACGCGGTCACGATCCATCCCACGGCGATCGTCCATTCCAAGGCAAGGCTGGGGCAGGGGGTCGCCGTCGGCCCCTTTTGCGTGATCGGGCCGGATGTCGTCCTCGGCGACCGCGTACGGCTGATGAGCCACGTCGTGGTCGAGGGGCGCACCAGCATCGGCGCCGACACCGTCGTTTTTCCCTTCGCCTCGCTGGGCCAGATTCCCCAGGATCTGAAATACAAGGGTGAGCCGGCGACCCTGGAGATCGGCGCCCGTAACCGCATCCGCGAAAACGTGACGATGAATATCGGCACCGAGGGCGGCGGCATGGCGACCCGCGTCGGCGACGACGGGCTGTTCATGGTCGGGGCCCATGTCGCGCATGATTGCATCCTGGGCAACCACGTCATCATGGCCAACAACGCCACCTTGGGCGGGCACGTGACCTTGGGCGATTTCGCCATCGTTGGCGGCATCTCCGCGGTGCATCAGTTTGTCCGCATCGGCGCGCACGTCATGATCGGCGGCATGACCGGCGTGGAGCAGGACGTTATTCCCTTCGGCATGGTCACTGGTGACAGGGCGCGTTTGGGCGGCCTCAACCTGATCGGCATGGAGCGCAGGGGCGTGCCGCGCGAGGACATTCAGGAGGTGCGCAGCGCCTACAAGATGATGTTCGGCGACAAGGGCACGCTGGCGGAACGCATGGAGGAAGCCGGCAAGGCGTTCCCCGCCAACCAGTATGTGCGGCAGATCGTCGAATTCGCCCGCGCCAAGTCGAGCCGCGGGCTGTGCCAGCCGCCGGCTCAGAATGCCGACTGATACCGGCCGGCCGCTCGGCATCCTGGCCGGCGGCGGTACTCTTCCAAGGCGCGTGGCCGAGGCGGCCCGGGCTCGGGGCCGGCAGGTCTTCATCGTTGCCTTCGCCGGCCAGCACGATCCGGCCACGGTCGACGGTTTTCCCCATATCACGCTCCGCATCGGCGAGGCGGGCCGCATCATTGCCGAAATGAAGAAGGCCGGCGTTGTCGATCTGGTCATGGCCGGTGGCGTCAGACGGCCGAGCCTGTCCGAGATCGGGCTCGACTGGCGCGGCGTTCAGCTCTTTGCCAAGATCGGGGCGGGCGCGCTGGGCGACGACGGCTTACTGGCCGCGATCGGGCGCGAGCTGGGACGCGAGGGTTTCCGGGTGGTCGGAGCGAATGAGATTCTGAGCAGCGGAACGGCTGCCGCCGGTGTGCTTGGACGCCACAGGCCCGACGAACAGGCCGAAGCGGATATCGCCCATGGGCTGAAGGTCGCGGCGATGCTGGGCGGCGCCGATATCGGCCAGGCCGTGGTGGTGCAGCAGGGGCTGGTGCTGGGCGTGGAGGCGATCGAAGGCACCGATGCGTTGCTGGACCGTGCCGGGGGGCTCAGCCGCGAAGGTCTGGGCGGCGTGCTGGTCAAGATCGCCAAGCCGCAGCAGGATCGCCGCGTCGACCTGCCGACCATCGGCCCTGCCACCGTCGCGCGGGCCGCCGCTTCCGGGCTACGCGGCATCGCAATCGAGGCCGGCGCCGCGATCGTGCTCGACCCGGATGAGACGATCGCCGCGGCCGACGCGGCCGGATTGTTCCTCATCGCCGTCGTGCCATGAACGCGGGGGGAGGGCCGCTCCTCTATCTAATCGCGGGCGAACCCTCGGGCGACCTGCTGGGCGGCAGCCTGATGGCAGCGTTGAAACGCCGGACCGGAGGGCAGGTGCGGTTCGCCGGTATCGGCGGGCCCAAGATGATCGAGCAGGGCCTGGTGTCGCTGTTCCCGATGACCGACCTTGCGGTCATGGGCTTGGCCGAGATACTCCCCCGGCTGAGGCACCTGATGCGCCGGGGCGAGCAGGCCGCCGCCGATATCGCCCGGCTGAGGCCGGACGCCCTCGTCACCATCGACTCCCCCGGCTTCACGCTGAGGGTCGCGCAGCGTGCCGTGCCGCTGGGCGTACCCAGGATCCATTACGTCGCGCCGTCGGTCTGGGCATGGAAACCCGAGCGGGCGGCCAAGATCGCCGGATATCTCGACCACCTGCTCGCCCTGCTGCCGTTCGAGCCGCCTTATTTCGAGAGGGAGGGGCTGGCGACCACCTTCGTCGGCCATTCGGCGATCGAGGGGCCCGCGGGCAAGGGCGATGGGGCGGCATTCCGTGCGCGGCACGGGCTGGCGCCGGACCGGCGGGTGATCGTCATGCTGCCGGGCAGCCGGACCGGCGAGATCGACCGGATGTTGCCGGTGTTCCTTGAGACGCTACGCCGGCTTCAACAGGGCAGGGCGCCCTTCACGGTCGCCGTGCCGGCGCCGGATTACCTGGCGGCGAAGGTACGCGCCGGAATGGACGGCGCAGGCCTCGATGCGATCCTGCTGACCGGCGACGTGGAGAAATTCGACGCGTTTGCCGCGGCCGAGGCGGCGCTGGCGAAATCGGGAACCGTGACGCTGGAGCTGGCCCTGTCGGGCGTGCCCGCGGTGATCGCCTATAAGGTCAATCCGGTCAGCTACATAATCGCCAGGCGGCTTCAGGTCGGCAAATATATCGGCTTGCCGAACGTGATCCTGGACCGGCCGTTGATGCCGGAGCTGCTGCAGCATGACTGCACGGCTGAGCGGCTGACGCCCGAACTCGCCCGATTGCTGGACGATCCGGCGGCGCGGGCTGCGCAGCTGGATGGCGGAAAAGAAATCCGCCGGCTGCTGTCGCCGGAGGGTAAAACCCCCAGCGAGGCAGCGGCGGATGCCGTCCTGAGCGTGATTAGCGGGCGCCGACCGGAATGAAGTCGCGCTGGGCCGGGCCGGTATAGAGCTGGCGCGGGCGGCCGATCTTGTGGGCCGGATCCTCGATCATCTCGTTCCACTGCGAAATCCAGCCGACGGTGCGCGCGACGGCGAACAGCACGGTGAACATCGAGGTGGGGAAGCCCATCGCCTTCAGGATGATGCCCGAATAGAAATCGACATTCGGGTACAGCTTCTTGGAGATGAAATACTCGTCTTCGAGCGCGATCTTCTCCAGCTCCATCGCCAGGTCCAGCAGCGGATCCTTGATGTTGAGCGCGCCCAAGACCTCGTGGCAGGTCTTGCGCATCACCTGGGCGCGCGGATCGAAGTTCTTATAGACGCGATGGCCGAAGCCCATGATGCGGAAGCCCGAGGACTTGTCCTTCGCCTTGGCGATGACCTCGGGGATCTTGTCCTTGTGGCCGATCTCCATCAACTGCTTCAGCACCGCCTCGTTGGCGCCGCCATGGGCCGGGCCCCACAGCGTGGCGATGCCGGCGGCGATGCAGGCAAAGGGATTGGCCCCCGACGAGCCGGCCAGACGGACCGTGGAGGTCGAGGCGTTCTGCTCGTGGTCGGCATGCAGAATGAAGATGCGGTCCATCGCCTTGGCCAGGACCGGATCGATCTTGTAGTCCTCGCACGGCACCGAGAACATCATGTTCAGGAAGTTGTCGGCGAAGGGCAGGTCGTTGCGCGGATACACGAACGGCTGGCCGATCGAGTATTTGTAGGCCATCGCCGCGATCGTCGGCATCTTGGCGATCAGGCGGATCGCCGAGATGTCGCGCTGCACCGGGTCGTTGATGTCGGTGCTGTCATGATAGAACGACGACAGCGCGCCGACCACGCCGCACATGATCGCCATCGGGTGCGCATCGCGGCGGAAGCCACGGAAGAAGTGGCTGAGCTGCTCATGCACCATCGTGTGACGGGTGATCGAGGTCTCAAAAGCCTTCTTCTGCTCTGCATTCGGCAGGTCGCCGTTCAGCAGCAGATAGCACGTATCCATATAGTCGCTTTTCTCGGCCAGCTGCTCGATCGGGTAGCCGCCGTGGAGAAGCACGCCCTTGTCGCCGTCGATATAGGTGATCTTGGATTCGCAGGCGCCGGTCGAGGTATAGCCAGGATCGAACGTGAAATGGTCCGTCGAATCGTACAGCTTGCGGATGTCGATGACGTCCGGCCCCAAGGTGCCCGACAGTACCGGAAAATCGTGGGTCTGACCGTCGGGGGTGGTCAGCTTGGCGGTCTTGGATTCTGGCATGGTTTCCTCAGATACGGTCCGCTATCTAAAATTTTTGTGGCGGTGCAGCAAAGTACAAGGGTGCTGCCATAAGATCAACGGACGCCTTTGCATTAATTACGCGGGAAGCAGGTCTTTCACGCGGGCAATTACCTCATCCCGCCCGAAGATGGAAGCAACCTCAAAGATCGGCGGAGAAATTGTGCTGCCGGTGAGTGCGGCACGCAATGGCTGCGCCAATTCGCCCAGCTTCACGCCGCGCTCCTCGGCCAGGGTTCGGGCCGCTTGTTCAAGGGCGGCGGCGGAGAAATCGCCTGTCTGCGCACGGTCCAGCCATGCCGAGAGAAGCTCCCGCGCCGCTGCCGTCAACAGCCCGGCGGCTTTTGCGTCCGGCTCAATCGGCCGCTCCTGGGCATAGAGCCCGGCAGAGGCGGCGAGGTCGTTCAGCGTCTTGGCGCGCGGTTTCAGCCCGGCCATGCCGGCCGCCAGCCGCGCGGTTTGCGGCGCGGTAAGGCGCCGGCCGATCCCGGCCTCGATCCGGGGTGTGATCAGCCTGGCCAGGCGGTCGTCATCGGCTTCGCGGATGTAGTGGCCGTTGAGATTGTCCAGCTTGCCGAAATCGAGCCGCGACGGCGACCGGCCGATGCCGGGCAGGTCGAACCACGCGATCGCCTGCTCGGTCGAGATGATCTCGTCATCGCCATGCGCCCAGCCGAGCCTGAGCAGATAGTTGCGCAGCGTCTCGGGCAGATAGCCCATCTCCCGCCACTCCTCGACGCCCTGGGCGCCGTGCCGCTTGGACAGCTTCTTGCCGTCCGGCCCGTGGATCAGCGGAATATGGGCGAAGACCGGCGGTTCCCACCCCATCGCGCGATAGAGCTGGGTCTGGCGGAAGGCGTTGGTCAGATGGTCGTCGCCGCGGATGATGTGGGTGATGCCGAAATCGTGATCGTCGACCACCACCGACAGCATATAGGTCGGCGTGCCGTCGCCGCGCAGCAGCACCATGTCGTCGAGCTGGGCGTTGGCGACCGTCACCGGACCTTGCACCTGGTCTTCGACCACGGCCTCGCCGGTCTGCGGCGCCTTCAGGCGGATGGTCGGCAGGACGCCGGCCGGTGCCTCCTTGGGGTCGCGGTCGCGCCAGCGCCCGTCATAGCGCAAAGGCTGGCCGGCGGCGCGCTGCGCCTCGCGCATCGCCTCCAGCTCTTCCGGCGTGGCGTAGCAGTAATAGGCCTGACCCTTGGCCAGCAGCTCCCGCGCCACTTCGGCATGACGCTCGCGGCGGGAGAATTGCGAGACTGCCTCGCCGTCATGGTTCAGCCCCAGCCAGGCCAGCCCGTCGAAGATCGCCGCCGTCGCCGCATCGGTCGAGCGGGCGCGGTCGGTATCCTCGATGCGCAGCAGGAACGTGCCGCCGTGATGGCGCGCGAACAGCCAGTTGAACAGCGCTGTGCGGGCGCCCCCGATATGGAGATAGCCGGTCGGCGAGGGGGCAAAGCGGGTGACGACGGTCATGAGGCTGCATCTGGTGACGAAAGGCGCTGCTGCTTAGCACAGAATTGCCGGATCGCCATGCGGGCGGCCATGCCGAAACGAAACCGTGTTTTCCAACCGGGCAAGCATGTCATGATCGGCATCCGCGCCGGGGCGCAGGAGCCATGGCTCGAAGGAATTGGCGGGAATCGACGTGTTTGAGTGTGCGCCCCGATCAAAAGATGCCCCACCGCGCGGCCAGAAGGCCGGGCGCGGCGGGGCAAGATTAGGGAGGAAACGCCCCTTGAGGAGGCGTCATGTCGGGCACGGGAGCACCGTGCCGGACCTCGTGTGGCGTTGCCGCCGAATGAAATGAATGCCGATTCAGTTTGCTAATCGCAGATTCGATGGCGGGGTGCAAGCGGCCGGAGAGGGGGAACCACCATTAAGCCTCTCCGTTTGCATCATTTTATGGAGATGTACGATGACCCGAGTTGCGTGCCTTTCGACGATCGCTGGAATTGCCGCCATGGGGCTGGCGGCCGGGCCGGCCCATGCGCAGTACCGCGGCATGGCCGCCCAGCCGCCGGCCGCCGCCGAGGCTCCCGCCGGAACGGCGCCGGAGCCCGATGTCGCAGCCGCCGGCAGCCCGTACATCTTCGTGGTCGATTCCGGGCGCCGCATCGCCATGATCAATGTCGGCACGCAGAAGGTGAGCGTGCTCGGTTATGTCACCGTGCCGCTGACCGACATCGCCTTCAATCCGAAGAACCACCAGCTGTACGGCATCACTTACGGCGCGCTGTACGAGATTCCGATCAAGACGCTGCAGGCCAAGCTGGTCATGCAGCTCGGAACCAAGGACGCAAACGCGCTGGTGTTTGATTCCGCCGGAACGGCCTATTTCGCCGGCTATCAGACCAATCGTTTGTACAAGGTCGATATCGCCACGAAGCAGAAGACCGTCGTCGGACTGACCCGGCAGTATTATTCGGCCGGCGACCTCACTTTTTATAACGGCAACCTAGTGATGTCGGCCAATTTCGGGACCACGAACCCGACCAACGCGACCAACAACTATCTGGTCACGATGAACCCGGCCAACGCGGTTTTCATCGGCAGCCCTGTCCCGGTGAGCATCCATCAGCTCTACGGCCTCGCCAGCACGGGGAACAACGAACTCTATGGGCTGGCGGGGATCGGGACCAGCAACACGCCCGGCATCTATCAGCTGTTCCCGTCCGCCGCCAGCGAGCAGAACCGGGATACGCTGCTCAAGAACCTGTCGGGCACCGGCCTCAGCCTGATCGTCGGCACGGCCTATAACGGCAATTTCCAGCCCTGACGCGCGCCCGCCGAATCCACTTGTATTTTATACATCCGGGTTCAAGCTGACCTGCCTGATCGTTCCTTCAGGCAGGTCACAGAGGGTGTCGCATGGGCAGACGGGTGGGTGCGCTGCTGCTGGCTGTCTGCGCGTGGGCCGGCGGCGCGGCACGGGCGGAGGGAACGCTCCGCGATTGCCCCACCATTAGTGCCTGCATGCGCATATTGGACAAGGAGGCGAAGGCCTCCCATGGCGACGTCCTGGTCCGGAATCCAGCCGCGGCCGCCCATTTGAAACACTTCGGCGACCCGGCCAAGCGGGCGTTGCTGGCCTGGGGTGCTTCGGACGACAGCGACCGCATAGCCATAGCCTGCACGATCCTGCCGGGCTGGCTTCGGCCCGTGAAGTCCGACATCGCCATGCTGGTCAAGGTCATGCCGTCCTACCACTGCGGCGACAACCTGTCGCCAAAGCTGGGGCAGGTCGGAACCCCCGAAGCGATCAGGGCGCTGGTCGAGCGGCTGAGATGGTGGGGGGACGGGGACGGCACCGGCGCGATCCTCCAGAAAATGGGATCGAAGGCGACACCGTATCTTCTGGCCGCGCTCGGTGACGGCAAGGTTTGGAACAATCTCGTGAAGGTGGTGCTGGCCAGCCAGCCCGCGCTCGCGGCGGATGTGCCGCGCTGGACCGCCGTTGCGACCGATCGGGCGCAGCACAAACACGCGCGGATCGCCGCGCTGCGGCTCGTCGAGGCGGCCGACGCCAAGCCGGCGGCGACGGCCGATGCGATCCGCCCGCTGCTGCGCGATCCCGACCCGGCAGTGGCCGACGCGGCCCGTGAGGCGCTGCGCTCGATGTCCGATCCCAGCGTCCTGGAGCCAGTGGCCCAGGCATGCCAGGGCAGCATCGTGAAAGGGGTGATGCAACCCTATACGTCGCTCAGCTTCCGGAACGAATGCATCGAGGAAATCGCAGCCTATGGCATGGCGGCGTGGCCGGCGGCGCCGCTGCTGACCGGCCGGTTTCTCGGCTCGCCCAATGGGCAGGATCGCGCCTATGGGGCGGCATTCATCGGCGCCATCGGCTACGAGCCCGCCGTGCCGCGCCTGATCGCGCTGCTGAACGACAGGGATTGGCGGGTCGTCTACGCGGCTGCGCGCTCGCTGGGCTGGCTGCGGGCGCCGATGGCGGCGCCGGCGCTGACGGCGGTGGCGCGGAGCCATTGGCTGCCTGAGGTGCGCATGGAGGCATCGGCGGCGCTCACGGCGCTGAAGCCGGACGGGGCGCCGCTGGGTGGAGCGAAGCATATCAAGACCGGGGACACCTACATGTTTCCGGGACTTTCCCTGGCCGTCGATGCCACGAACGTGCCCGACATTGCCCCCTGCGCCGGCGAACGGTGGCAATTCCGGGGGCTGGAGTTCGGATCGGACGGCGGCGAGGGCCGGGAGGTCCGGTACGAACCGGGATCCGGCCAGCCGGCCGGCCGGATCGTCGGAGCAAATCACGGGGAATTCGGCGGGGGATTGTTCTGGCAGGAGGCCGGCCGCAAGCCCGTGATGCTTTTCCCGACGAACGCCATCGCCCTTGCGCCCACGTCCGACGGCGTCGTCGCGGCATTCGGTGAGGTTGGCGCCTTCAAGCAGTACGATCCCCATCCGCCGAACCTGCCGGAGGGTTTGGAAGACATAACCATCAGCAACGGCCCGTCGGGATATGGCTTCGTTCTGTCGGCGACGCGGGACGCCGCCGGGAGCTGGCAGTTGGCGGAAATCGCACGGCTGCCGCGTTCGCCCGATACAATGAAGGCGGTGGCGCCGGGCCTGTATGCGGCCTGGTCGGGGAACCGCGTGGTGGTATTCTCCAAGGCGGGCATCGAAGGCCTGGCGTCATGCAAGCCGGAAACGTGACGGCCGGTCTATACGCTATACGACTGTAGTTTGGCTTGACATTTGTCAGGTGTGGGCGATGATTGTGCATGGCGTGAACGCCACAACTCAAGGGGGAAATCGGCATGGCGACATTTACTGCCTTCGGGAGAGACTATCCGTCCGAGCGTGAGGCCATCCTCGGCCTGATGAACGGTGTCCAGGTGGCCGAGGCCTGCGCCGGGACCGCCATCGGCAACTGGATCAAGACCTGCAAGATCCCCGAGTTGCGCGGCGGCCTGAAGATCATCGCAGAGCGCGAAGCCTTCCATGGCCGGGTCTTCCAGCAGCGCGTCCACGATCTGGGCGGTGAATGCACGACGGAGCTCGACCCGTTCAGCGCGGAGGGCGAGCGTATCCTGAACGACGACACGCTGAGCGACCTGCAGAAGCTGACCGACCTCGTCAAGCGCGGCGGCGACCCCGAAGTGCTGCTGAAGCCGGTGCTGGACTTCGCGGAATCGCTTGTCGAAGACGTGGAGAGCAAGGAGGCGTTGAAGCTCTATTACGCCGACGAGATGTCCTCGGCCACGTGGCTGCGCGCCATGTGCCGCAAGCTGAACGATGAAGCTTCGGTGCCGCGGGCGGCCTAGGATCCGTCGGCCATTATCCGCTCCAGCATCGCTGGAATCTCGTAGACCGCCCGGTTGTTCAAACGCCGGGCGTTCTCGCGGAAACGGTCCAGCCTGCCGCCGTCCAGCAGGAGACGCGCGGCGTCGGCGATGCGGCGGAATTCGCGGATGACGATGCCGACCTCGTGCTCCTGGACCCAGTCGGTGTTGTAGCGCTCCTGCGGCATGGTCAGGTTGTTGCGCTCGAGGATCACCGGCAGGCCCATATGCAGGGCCTCGCTGATGCTGCCGGGGCCCGGCTTGCCGATGAAGAAATCGGCCATGCGCATATAGTCCGGCACGCGGTCGGTGAAGCCGACGGCGTGACAGCCGGGGCGGACGCTCAACGCCTCGCGCAGCTTTTCGTTGTGGCCGCAGATGACGATGGTCTGCACCGGGATGCCTTCCCGTCCCAGCCGCCGCACGATCTTCTCCGCTGTCTTCGAACCGTAGCCGCCGAACATGACCAGCGCGGTCGGCAGGTTCGGATCGAGCCCCAGCGCCGCCCGCGCGGCGCGGCTGTCGTCCGCGGCCGGCGGGCGGTAAAATATCGGCTTCAGGATCATGCCCGACGATTGGAATATTCGCTCGGGCCGATAGCCGGCGGCGCGGGCCTGCTCGACGGCGCGACCGGTGCCGCAGATCATGTACTGGTCCTGCTTCTCCAGCCAGAAATGCGGTGGGAAATCGGCCAGATCGGTCATCACCCCGACATAGGGCAGGTCGGCATGGACCCGGCGCAGCGCCCGGAAGAGCGCGCGGTTGAAATTGGGAATCAGGGACACGACGATATCGGGCCTGGAGCCGCGCCAGTGTTTTTCCAGCACATCCTCGAAGGCCGGCGAATACAGGCGGATGCCGCGCTGGAGCGTGCGCAGCATGGTGAGCGAGCCGAAGGTCCAGCCGCGCTTCAGGATAGCATTATAGAAGTCCTGCGACTGAAGGCCGGTCACCCTCTGAAACATGTCGACCGGCCCCAGTATCTCCTGCAGGTTGACCAGTCGGATCGTCCAGCCGGGATAGCGCTCGGCGATGACCTCCTGAAGCGCCAGCGCCGCGCTGCGGTGGCCGCCGCCGGCGTCGAAAAAAAAGAATTCCAGCGTTCGGCGGTCGGGCATCACTGAAGGCTATTCCGTCATCGCTGTGGACCGCCACTGGTAATCCGCCAGGTGGAGTCGCGCCAAACCTAAAATCCTTTGGCTCCCGCGCCTTTGGCCGCCCGGCGGCCCTTACCGAACGAACCTGTTCTGATAGACTGGCCATCCGTCTGGAACGCAGGAAAGCGGCCAATGAGCAGCAGGGTACTCGGGTTGTTCGGGATCGTGCTCGCGCTCGGAGCCGCCGCCGCGCTTGCCGAGGTGAAGCCGACGATTCCGGCCGGCTATGCGGTCTATCAGACGACGGCGCTGAACCCGCGGGAGAGCGGTGTCGCCGGCGTCCTGCAAATCCTCCAGGATGAGCGTGTGACCTCCAAATATCGGGATGGCTGGGGATCCAGCCGGGAGCCCGAAACGGTCCTGCCCGAGGGCGACCCCTTGCTCAAGAGCATCGCAGGCACCCCGCTGCGCAATGGGCGGCTTCGCCTGGTCGGTGACGGCGGGCAGGTGATCGCCGATAAGCCATTCGAGGTTCCGCTCGGAAAACTGGAGACCGCTTTTCTTTATGGCGGCGAATTTCCGACGTATCTGGTGACGGTCGACTATGGCATCGGCTTCGGATCCTATAATGGCCCCGCGACGATGCTGGCCGAGGTTCGTGGCGGCAGGCTCGGATTCGTCCAGGCCGTTGGCGACAAGGATCCGATTCGGCTCGCGGAGACGCTCAAGCACGGATGGCGTTTCGTCGACGCCGCGAAGGGAAGGGGGAAAGAGATCGAGGAGATCGATTGTCATCCCAATTTCGACAATCCGAAGTGGGAGGACAGGAGTGAGTTCGTCGTGATCTACACCACGTACCGTTTCGATGGCCGGCACTGGCGCGCCTCGTCCCGCCAGACGATCGGCTTCTGGGAGAATGAGGGCGATTGGCCCGCGAGGTCGCAATTCCCGTGAGTATGAAGAGCATGATCGCACCGGATCACGGCGCGCATATTTCCGGCTAAGGCCTGATCCCGCGCCTCAGGCCTAGCAGCATCAGCGCGCCGCCGCCGAACATGAAGATCGATGCCGGTTCGGGCGTGTTGGTCGAGCTGGCGCGCGGTGTGTAGCCCAGGCTGGTGATGTTGTAGCCGCCGCTGGAGCTGGAAACCGTGTAGGATTTGCCGGCATTGTTGACGCCCGCGATGATCGCGCCGGTCAGGCTTCCGCCGCCGCCTATCGTCACGTTGCGGGACGGCGCCAGGATCGTGCCGATGACCGAATTGCTGCTGTTGCCTGTCAGCGATACGGCCGTCCCGGTGCCCTCGATATTGAAGATGATATCGTCCGCCGATGCACCGTTGATGCCCTGGATCACCGATTTCAATGCGCCGGTCGAGCTGACCGAGAAGCCGCCGGTGATATCGATGATGAACTTGGCGTTGGTATAGCCGTTGTCGTCGAAGGTCAGCGTGCTGTTGAGCAGGCTGAGGCTCGAGATATAGAGCACGTTCTCGCTGAGATTGGTCACCGCCTTGATTGTCAGCGACTGGCCGTTGAGTGCGATCGCGCCGCCCTGATTGGCGAGCCCGGGCGTGGCGGTGAGGGCGGCGGCATTGTTCGCGGCTGCAAGCGCGCTGTTGATGGTGCCGGACATGCCGGCCGTCGTCGTGCCGCCGGTGACGAAGGTCCAGCCGTAATTGAGGTTGGTGACGCCGCTATCCTCGTAGGCGGTCCCCGCAATGACATTGATGCCGCTGCTCGCAACCGTGCTGCCGGAACCGACGCCGACATTGCCGGTGATATAGTCGCTGCCGGCGAGGGAAAGCGTCTGCCCGCTGCCGACCAGCACACCGTAATTGGCGGCGGCGCCAAGCGTGATCGGGTCCCCTCGGGCCGGACAGTCGAGCAGGAAAGCCGAGAATACGGCAATGACCAACGCGCCGATCGTCGCTACCGAACGAACGGAATGCAGCCA
>Ga0105238_10001596_pt1 | contig 22705 bp, 27 predicted proteins | sample KBSC34metaG_FD_81526 | JGI IMG/M metagenome (GOLD analysis project Ga0105238, IMG submission 81526) | Corn rhizosphere microbial communities from Kellogg Biological Station, Michigan, USA - KBS C3-4 metaG | ecosystem: Host-associated > Plants > Roots > Rhizosphere > Soil | place: Michigan, USA...
CCGGTGAGGTGACGACGCCGACTGTTCTGCAACCGTCGAACAATTCGATTCGCGCCAGAAGTTGCGCGACGTTCCATCGCCAGGTCTCGTTGCTGGACCTTGGCCAAACATGATAGACTAGGTGTCGTTCCTGCGATCTTGATTCGGTGATCGGGATTGGAGTCAGCACTTCATCGGGTCGGGGCGGAGTCGACGAGTAGTCTTGCAGTGGGAGTTCGTCGATTTTGGATCTTTTTGAAAGCATCTCGATGCCTTCCTCATGGTCTGAACACGTCAAGCACGATCGAACTTCCTGAAGGTGGCAATAACGCTTCGTTGCGCACTCGCGGTGAATCTCGCACCGTTGAATCGGGATTTGTTCGCCTCGAAGTCCGCACAGTTCGCCGGTGTCAGTTCGTATTTGCTCACCGCGCCAGAGACAGGGACATCGAATATCGTTTGAGCGGTAGAAATGACATTCCGTAGAGCACTTTGCGACATCCCCGCCAGACTCCGAGCAGTATCCTATTATTCGGCACAGATGCACGATTTCGTCGCCAACTGGGATCGCGCCGCCAAGATTCACGCAGTCGCTGGCCAGAGTCATGATGGGTTGTATCCACCAGCAGCATACAGGTAGCCGTCGTCTGATAAGCACAAACCACTAACCGTGGTACTTGCGGGAGAGGCGCCGTACTGCTGCGTCCACAGCAGACTGCCGTTAATGTCCGTCTTAAAAATATTGAACTTCAGTCCGCTCGTTCCCGTCATCTGTGTTCCGGAAAAGTAATAGCCGACAGATTCGTACGAGTAAGACGCGTCACTGCAGCAGTCAAGAAGACTCCCTGAAAATGTTGCGCCCGCAATTCCTGTGAGAGCCCACAGCGTAGTTCCAGCGCCGTCCGTCGCTCGCGCACGATTGTTTGATGCTTCAGCATCTGCATATCCATTCGCACCGAATCGGGTCGATTCTGGAGTCCACGCTGGTGTCGAAACAATAGCCAATGAGTTATCGCGACGGCGTGGACCAAGGTTTTCGTTCTCCAAAAAGCTGTCGTCAGTGGTGTTGATGGCTTGGATTTTCGGAGCTATACCGAATACCGTTGCACTAGTGGTAGAGTCCATTCCTGTTGTGTTATCGATCTTCTTGATGACAAAACTGATACCAGACGCAACGCCAACAAGGGAATATGCTGACTTACTACGAATCGACGAAGGGATGAAACTGGCTCTTGTCCACACGGTCGAGCCAGATCCGTTCAACTGCTGCATCGCAGTTCCGGCGCTGTTTAGGCAGATGATGCGGCCGCTGGCATCAACATCGAACATGCGGCGATTGTCAGTCGGTGGCGCGACCGAACTCCCACCAACTGCCGTGTACCACTGTTGCATTCCAGTATCGTCAATTCGGCACAAGCCGAGGTTGAACGCCATCGCTATCACATCATTTGTGCCGTGGTAAGCTTCAATGCGGGTCAAACCCTGGCTTGTTGGGTTGACATTGCTGGCTGGAACGAAAGTCTTCCAAATTATCGCACCCGTTGCGGGGTTGATCTTCATCAGATTGTACGGGTTACTGCACCCGCAATTGCAGGGTCTGCCCATGTTTGATTTATGCCTTGCAACCGACCCAGTATGGGGAAAAGCCTTCCATCCCTCGTTCGACTTTGATGTAGTAGCCGGTCGATCCTGTCAGAGAAGGGTCGTAGTTGACGAGTGTAAGGCCCTGCAGGCCTGAGGCGCTTGCTTTGACCAGTGGCCTGGGTGACGCTCCGCTTGTCGGGTCGGGGTGCCAGATATCGAACTGTGCGACGGTCGGTGAACCTGCGGAACCTGCCGTGAGAGAGCTCGCCAGCTTGCCCCATGCCCAGCCGCGATCTCTGCGAAAAAGTGCACGGCGGGGACTCGCGCCGGTATCCGCAAAACCCTGACAGAACCAGCCGAGACCGCCGCGGCTGATTGTCCAGGTGTTTGAAACCGGCCCCCATTGCTCGCCCGCCAATGGTGTTGCGACGGAGGTGTCGATCGAGACGTAGAGTAGATCATCTGAGTACGCCAAACCGTAGGAATTGGACGAAAGCCATGTTCCGGAAAAGCCGCTGGTGCCGGCTGGAATCGATTGTTGGCCCGTCACGTAAACGTTGCCGGCCTGTCCCGTGTATTTGGTCGCGTGGTGGACCAGATAGGGTTCTTGCCCGTCTTGGGGGTCGATTGATTCTACGGATGTGACAACCACAATCGACCGCGGGGGAATCGTCGTACCCGAATCGTTTTGGATCTGCACGGTGATGCGAGGGTTGGCAATGGTCATGTGTTCCATGTCCCTCGCAATTTGAATTGACGGTCGAGAATCTGTTTCTGCAGGGCCACAGTGGCGGCGGTACTTTGTCGCCCGTCTCGTTGTCGCCGTTCCCAATATTTGGGGATGTCGAAGTCGTGCTCAGTACCTCGGCTGGCGATCGTGTCTGACCCGGACTTACTGATCCGATAGGTGATCTGCTGAATGGCGCCATCCATGTCGATCCCAAACAGGCCAATGTATGTCCGTGTCGACGTAGCGATCGATTCAAACGTCTTCGCGATCGCGTCAGCGTAATACTTGCACTGAGCGTCAACTTCAGTCTTGTTGTTGGTCGTCGTGCCCAGCCAGGATCCGAACGCGTCATAATTGCCGATCGTCCACGGCTGGATGTCTTCCTTAATGACTTCGAGACAAAAACTGGTGTCGGCCCCCGTGCCTATCTGTCGCAGAAACTCATATCGATACGGTTGCCATCGAACCGGATCACGGATCTGAATCGAGCACATCAAAAAAATAGGCGCACTGGAAAACGTGCTGTTGAACCAATCAAACCAGACAAATGGTTTCGATGTGTTGATAAAACTTCGATCAGTATCGATTGGATCGAGAGACAGGGAAAACGACGCTCGTTCTTCCTCGGATTCACGGTAGATATTCCCCTGATAATCGATGCGAGTTCCGGCGGGATAGTTATTTGTCAGTCCTTGGGCTTTTTCTCCATAAAAGCTGCCAAAAATGAATGCGGGACGAGTGTGCTCGACACCTCGATCATCGACCCAAGCCTGAACAAGCTGATCGGTAAGAACGATCTGTCTTCGTCGCGGATTTCCCAGGAAAGGAATCGGCACACCGTAGACATCATCCGATTCCTCAATTCTCCAGAGACGAAATACAGTCTGTTCTGCCAGTTCGCGGGGACTCACTTTTGTTCCATCTGGAAGAGTGAACCGGGCAGGAGAAATGTTCGACATTTCCCTCCACTCGATACCGAAGCCGTACGCATCTCTGAAGTCGGTTCCGGGCGCGTAAGAGAGGTTGCGAATCGGTTTGTAGGAAAGGTCGGTCTCCTTTCCCATTGCTTCCAACGGCAACGCTACCTGGTATCGAAAGGGAGCGGTCACGATCTTGATAAAGTCGGGAATCTCTTTGGGGTCGATTCCGTCGCCTTGATCCTGGAACGGCAGGTTGTCAGGCAGGAAGTTTCCTTCGCCTGTCGCACAGATGATCCAGGCTCCGGTGGATCGCTGCGGCACAATGCGACAGCCCAGATCGTCACACAATTTCGCCAGTTCCTGGGCTGGATTGGCGTGATCCCAATCGATGTCGGGCCGCGCGTCATTCGGCAGAGCCGACACATTGAAGTTCTTTACGCCCAGCGCGTTGAAACACAGTATTGCTAGCTGCCGTGGCGTCTTTTCGTGAACGGGATCAACGAAATTGTTGGGTAACCGAATGTTGTAACGGCCCGTGATTTCGCCATATTGCCAGGCCCACCGTTCATCCAGGAAACGAACGGAGACAATCTGTCCGCCCGAGTTTCTCTGAAACGATGCGGAATCGATCGTGCAGTTTGTGAAGATGATTTGATTGTCGTCATAGGTCAGAACCAGATCGCCGAACGCAGCCGGCAGGCCGAACTGTGGATAGATCGTCATGATTCCCACGGCAGGCGAAATTCCCGAGATGTCCGTGATCTGGAAATCTTCGAACTGCTGAATACCTGGATATGTGACGAGGCCCTGAACCATTTTCAGATCTCAAAACGCAGTTGTGCCAATCTCAGGTGTAAACGATCGAGATGTTGGCACCGTGCGTCACATTCACAGACGCGAGTCCGCTTGGCGCCAACGTCAGCACTCCGGAGTTAATCGACTTCTGAGAGTCAACGATCGAGACACCGGTGGCATAAACGTTGATCGCATTCGTGATCGTCTTGCTGCGAGGGTCGGCGTCACAGTTCAAGATCGCTGAACCGTACAGATTCACTGTCGTGATCGTTCCGGTCGAACTGAGATAGACCGTGCCTCCATAAGCATTGAGGGTTGTGACCGCGGCTGTATCAGAGAATGTCAATGTGCCGCCCGCAGCATCCTGACTGACGGTCGTTGCGCTGCATCGCAATGTGGCATTCCCACCATTCTTGACGATCGTTGTCAGAGTCGCGTTCGGTCCCGCCTGAAAGGTGACGTCAGACAGTGGATTTGTTGCATATCCGGACTTGATCGTCGGAAATGTCGCAGTCGTGCCCTGGTAATAGGCCACTGCAACGTCACCGGCCGTGATATCGAGCTCGCTGGAGCTATTGCCACCCGTGATCAAAACGACCGGCGTGTAGGTGTCCACTCGTCGACCCGTGGCCAGCACACGGATCGTTGTCGTGTTTGCTCCAAACGCCAGATTGCAGCGTTGCATCGACGGAGCATTGATCAGGACGGTTCCGCCGGCAAACGTGAGTGACGTTGTCCGATATTCATTGTAGGTCGTGGCAGCATCGGCGTTGATCAGCGGTAGCCCGATCGCGCCGGTATAACCTGGATTGACGTTCAGTGTAATTCCAGTCAGGGAAGAGTTCAGGTTGTACTTGCACGGCACGGAACCATTATCAAAGATCAAAACGTCGGAGTTCGCCGGCGCAGAAGCGGTAGACCAGTTCTGAGCATTCGCAAAATCATTTGGCCCCGTCGCAGGGGCCGTGTTCGCGATCGAGAATGTCGCCGCGCCGGACGTACCAACAGTGATTGTTGACGGCTTTCCAGCGCTGTCACCGGTCACAGTCATTGAAGTAAATGGGCCGCCGACAGGCAGCCCTGCGGCGGTCATTTCCTGAAACTCCGGAGCGGGCAGCGGCAGCAGCGAGTTCCAGGCGGCAATCAACCCTGTGATCACGGAGTTGACGGTATCCGTGCCGGTCGACGTGTAGGTAATCGATTTACTGTTGATTGTCATCGTGAATGTCTGGCTCGTCACAGTGCCAGACAGCGTCACAGTCCACAGGTCGTAAACTGCGGCGGCGTTTCCTAACCAGCGTTTGGTAGCCACGATCGCTTCCTTGTTTATTTGTAGTTGGGCGAGGCACCAGTGAACGGCGTGACCGAGAAAAACTCATACTTCCAAGATACGCCGTACTCGATCGGTACGCCGCGAATTGCCTTGATCGGAAGCATCGTGATTTGATGCGATCCCTCGTTGCCTATGAACAGTCCTGGAAATGATGGTGCCGGTGGCTGTGGATTAGGGCCCCCTTGCGTCATTGATCCAGACTGTGTGCAGTGGTATCCGCTCGATTGAGTCACATCCTGTACAATGGGATCGCCATTTGCCGGGATCCTCACGACCTGCAAGGGAAGCCCTTGATTGTCGTTAAACGAGAGTGACTCTGAGAACGACAACGCGTCATTTGGCCCTGCCCAAGGGTAATCCGCCTCTAGCGCGAATGAGTACCGTAAGTACGTCACACCCTCAGCGCCTTTGACATTCTGATTCGACGCGCCTCGAGTGACTGTGACACCGCCAATGGACGATGGAGAATCCAGGGACCACGGAGTTCTAAGTCCACTGTTGTCCAACATCGCTGCGGACTGGCCATTCACGGACAGAGCGTCTTGAATTGAAGACATCTGAAACAAGACCGCCGACATTGTGGGACGAATGATCTTTCCCTCCAGCGACATCGATTTTTTAAGAAGATGCGTCCGCCCGGTCGGTGAACGGATGAACGATGATGAAAAGCCTGTGACAGCGACGCTGTTTGCGTCGAAGATGAATCCACCATAGATGAACTGAGTCATCCTTGATCAGCCTTTTTGTACGTCACAGTGATTCGACTGGACGGTCGACGTTGAGATCGTCTCGATCGAGTCCGACCAGAGACTTGACCACCAATCAAAACCATTTACTTCGGAGCATGGCTTTGCTTTCATTCAGAGCCTTCATCTGGTCCAACTCCGCTTTGACATTTGAGATGAGAGTCTCAAACGGAAACGCCGCCTTAATCGCATCTGCCAGTTCCTTCGCACCTTTTTCAACATCAATACCAGCAGCCTTGACGTTATCAATTAGAGGTTGAAGGGGCTTTGCCTCTTCCTCTTTGTGCTTGGCTTCGAGCGTATCGAGATCCGTTTCAACGAGGTGCCCTTCTTTTTTTGCCGTGGCTTCGCGCTGTAATCGAATTGTTTTGTCCGCGATTCCGCCGAATGTGTTTTGCTGCATTTCCCAATGCGAGTACTGTTCGACACCTTCATCTTCAGCGCGTCCAGCAGCTCGGTTCGATGCACGCTGCTTCTCGATTCGGAGATGCTTTTCTTGAAGGCGCATCGCGATGCGACGTTCTCCAACACTGGCACTGCCAAAGCTTTGGTTTAAACCGGTTACCCGTTGACGCTCATTGCTGAACGCTGAGTAGGCTGCGTCTCGCTGATCCTTTGTTGTGGTCAACAACTGCATCTGTTTGTTGGCGATGTCATCTTTCAGCTTTTGTTTCTCTTGACCAGCCACTTCAAGTCGGCGATGGATGTCCGCGTTGTTCTGGGCAGCCGATGCTGCAACTCCCAGAACGTGTTCATTTGCCTTATCCTTGGCATTCAACTTCGAATTCCACTGGCCAGTTTTGCGATCCAGGCCCAAGTTCACATTGTCACCGACTGCTATCGCCAATTGGCCCATAGCGTTAGAGCCGGTAGCCTTGCGGCCAATCCATCGTGCCCATCCCAGCATGCCTGGTCCGTCCGGAATCTGCCCGGTGGCAGCTTGTGCTGTCGCCCGCACCGCTATTCCCGCTGTCGATTCGTCCATCACATGGTCCCTGACAGTCTCAGCATCTTTAACAGCTCTTCTCCCCAATTGTTCGGCTTCAATTGCTTTCTGTTTCAGCTCCGTTTCGGCTTTTTCCATACCGGCCAGTTGCTTCTTTTTGAATTCGAGTTCCGCTGCATCCGTCCGCTGTCTTTCATCGAAATTGACACTGGCTGCGGCGCGGGCTCGAAACGCGGCTTTGTGCTGGGGTGTGAAGTTACCCGCCTCCACCTTGCGAACTTCAGCCTCTCGCTCTGCACTGAGGTTGAATGTTTGCAAGAAGCGATCCGCTTGACCGGTCATCGGAACGCCCAGTGCAAGACGCGTCCCCTGCTCGTGCTTCAAAAGCGCACTTCGAGTTATTCGCTCGTTGGCCAGCTCGGAATCCTTCGCGATCGACTTCCAGTACATTTGGCTGGTTTCATAGGCTTCCTGATAGGCCGTCTTTATCACCAGGATGCCCGCCGCCACTGCAGTGAGTCCGATTCCCAACGGTCCCATCGCCGTGTGGGCTAACTTTGCGACGTTTGCCAGTCCTTCGATTGCCACAACTGACTGAACAAGCGATACAGCATTCGTATCCGCACTCGCAGCCAACTGCAGCAATCCCTTGGCCGCGCCGAGTGCGGCATTTCGTGATTTATCCAGAGCCGCACCGCGCTTTTCCTCAGACCGCACCGAATCGGCGGTTGAATTCGCGGATTCACGATCCACTTCACGGATCGAAGATGCCGCTCGTCGTTCCAAGTGGCCGCGAAGCTTGTGGATGGCATGTTCATCGAAGCCGTCCGCCAGACCTGCTCGCTTCGCGAAGTCCAATTCGTCCTGTGCGATGCTGGCTGATCGTTCGCGGACATGGTTGGCATACCCAAGGCGGCCGATCTTGATCGGGGTTGCTGCCAATTGCTGTTGACTGGAATACCATTCACGAATCTCATCGGCGGCATGCTTGATAGAGTCCGATGAAACGACAGATTTTGCACCGCCACCGAAGTTGCGCGTAAGAGATCCAGTTCCAGTTGACGACGGAGAACCGTGGACCGCTCGCCAGGTTGCGTCGGCTTCGTCCTTCACCTGTTTGAGAGCGTTTCTGATACTTGTCACATCCGGAGAATTGATCTTCAGATCGCCGTTGACAACGTCGACTTCGATCTGAACTTTGCGAATCGTGTCGCTCATGACAATCCGTTCTGAATTTCTCGCAGTAGCGATCGGTGCGACTCACGCGCACGACTTCGTTCCACTTCCTCTTCCACAGCGCGAATGATGGCGGCATTTCTTCGAACAATCGGATCGTCTGGAAACGATCCCACGGCCCGGCATTCCTGGTAGTGTTCGAAACAATCTTCGTTGGCTGACGTCAAGGATCGGGGTTCCTCGGGCGTTCCTTTGGGACATCCCTGTTGGGTGCGACATGGTGGCGGGCATGTTCGATCGCCGAAATCGGCGCGACGTTCCGGTTGACCATCCCGGCCTTTCGTCATCGTCCCAGTCTGTTCGTCAAAGACATACAGCTGGCATAGATCACAATCGCGCGCCGCTACCTGCGGGTGTCTCAGCTTTAGCCAGACACCCCAGCGGAGTTTTTTTGCATTTCCTCATCCGACACCGGCGGATCTGTCGCGGGCGGCTTCGGATCGCTGGTGATTGAACCCCGAATGATCCGGTAGAGCTTCGCGAACAGCATGGGATGGATCCGTCCCATGGCTGCAACATCCGGTTTTACCGGGTGAATGCCCGCCGCCCTGATGTTCCAGTCAACCATCCGCTTCGCTACGAAGTCGCACGCCAGATCTTCGGACTTCATCACGAGGTCCGGGTCAGTTGTCCCGACGGGGCAGATCTTGTCGATCTGTGCATCACTGTAAAGGACATCGCGCCGGGTCGCCGGTCGGTACGTGAATTCCAGCGCATCATACAACCGCTCGCCATTGGGCTGAGGTTCGCCTGCTGCGATGTAACCGTCAGTCCGTGTATATCCATCATGAATGTAACTCGACATGTGCGTTCTTCCGTTCTTAACCGCATCGATCACGCCGGCAGCGTAACCACGATTTCCTTCGTCGTGGACAGTCCGTAACACTGGTAATTCAGAGGCAACCGCAGATGCTGACGCCCTGGAACGCGGACGGATTCTGGCGTTGCGACCAATTGCGCGAATGTCATTGCGAAGGTGCTGCTGCCGTTCGTGAACGACAGTGAGGCCGCACGGCCAGTTCCCGCTCGAGAGTCGGTCTGAAGCACTGTTTCGGTGCTGGTGTACTTTGTCTGGATGCCCAACGTAATGACGCGATCGGTGGGCTCGAGATCAGTCGCCGTCTGGCCTTGCATATACGTCGGTTCGATCTTGTTGTCGATCTTCAATTCGAACTTGTCGATTGAATAGGCAATCGAATTGATCGTGATGCCAGAACCAACGTCATAGAACATGTACGGCCGAACCGTTAGATCCATGGCCGGAATGCTGGCGGAAGCGAACGTGCCCGCATTGCCCAGCGTCATCAGCGTGCCGACCAGGTCCAGCTTGAGGCGCAGTTTCTTGCCCGGTTCGCCGGTGATCGTTGCGGTGGTTACCCGAGTCGTAAACGTCGCGACCTTGTTGACATAGTCGGCCAGCAGGTAAAGATTCGGCAGCGTATCGGCCACAGCATAGGTGCCGGCATTGGAAGCAGTGCCCAGCATGAAGGGCATCAGATTTTCCAGTTCGATCGGCGTGGGCTCAAGTACAAGCGAACCGCTGATCTTGATGTTGCCCAGTGCTAAGCGCTCGGCCGCGCGCGTACGAGTGCCTCGCAATCCTTCGTCCTGGATCAACTCGATTTGTTCGTGCAGATCGCTGGAGATGAATTCCAGACGAGCCGACGACGTGCTGAACGTCGTCGTGGCCGCAATGTTCGCCATGGGGTTCATGGCCAGCGCGGCGAGATAGCCCATTGACTCTGACATCTGTCAATCTCCTTGCTTATCAGATCGAAGCGCCGTCACTTCAGTTCTGTTGTTGGCGGTTGTTCATTGTTTTCCAGTGGTGTGGCCGGCACCGCTTTCTCGACGTGATCCCGTGCCTCTCGGTCTTTACCAGCGTGCAGCGTATGGGCACAGTCGATCGCTTCCTTGATCGTCTTGAATGGTCCACTCACCGTGCCGGCGGCGTCTGTGACAATGGTCGAGAATCCGCTCTCGTTTTGGTCGGTTGGTTCGCTAACGATGTGAAATCCATAAACGTCCATCAGTTACCTCGCTTCAATTGATCGACAACGAAATCGCCAACCTCAGCAGCTAGTTCATCAGCAAACGCCTCATTGACACTCACGTGCGGTCGTGCTGGTTCGCGGCTTGATCCAGTTTGATTGAAGATGGAGTACGGGACGCTCGTTCCGAATAGCAGTCCGTGTGGGGATGTTTCGTGGACATTCCCTTCGGCACCGACTTCAATGAGCGATCTTTCCAAAACTCCCGATGCAACCAGCACGAGTCCTTGTTTCTTCCGATTGACAGTCGATTTGGCATCCGGCAGCCAGACATCTCCATCGGGTGACCGGCCGGCGTCGAATGCATCGCGCTCGATTTCGGCGATGCGGTCCAGCGAGGCGGTCATGACTGGTTCGTAGTCGATCTGCTGAATCTGATTCGCGACGTCTGAAACAATCGACTTCAGATCAGACTTGTCATGCAGAACAGTTGTCACGATCGTGGCTCCTGGAAGAAGGCACGCACGATCATTCCACTGACGAAGGCGGCCCGTTCGAAAAACGGTCTGGGTTCGACGACGTTTCCGGGTTCGATTTTCAAGTTGTAGTTCATTCCCAATGAGCTCAACGATGTGTTGTTCAGTTTGCGTCGGATCGATTGACGCCAACTGAGCCGCTGCTCGAGTGACGTCACATTCTTCTTGCCAATGATGCAGACCAGCGTTCCATAGTAGATTCCGTCGCGATCGTTCAGTTCGTCCCCTGTCTGCTCCGGTCCGTACGGTGAAATGCTGACGAACGGCAATGACTGCTGACCGTCCTGATACTCAGCGACTTCCTGGACCACGCTGGCATTCAGATCGGGTAGTGACAGAGCATCAACGATCGACTTGATGGCTGTCATCGTGTCGTAATGATTCGAAAGACCAGGCACTCTAGGTCAGCTCCTTTCGCACGATGCATTCCCAGACGGTTCTCACCGTTTTGAGAGAGGCCGACAGGACGATGTAGGTCGTTCCCGCGAGCGTGATCCGATCTTGTGGTCTTAATTCATACCCATGGCTGACGGAGTTCAATTCACGATCCGGGATCTTGATGATGGTTTCATCACCTTGCAGGTTCAGACCGCCGTCCTTGGTCAGCCTGACAGTCAGCGGTTTGATCCATGCCGAAAAGACATTGATCGTCGTGGGATTGCTATCGGGGGTGAGTACGATCGTTGCAGGGCGTTTCTCCGGGACGATTCCCATCAGAGATTGAGCTGTTGCTTGTGTGAGCATCGGTCCGCCTCTCAGATAGGAATCGATTTGTAGTTTGCGAGTACATGTTCAATCGTGCCGAACAGGGTGGCAGTGTCGGTTGGGTGGAAGAATGCGACGCTCGCATCTTCGTACGTCATCTGCGATGCCGCGCCTCCTATGGCTGCCATTGATAGCTGTTGCAACACGGCTGCATTCACAGCCATCGTGATTGCCGAGGGAATGACTGAGAATCCTGCGGTGTAGTGGACGCAGATGTTGCCGTTAGGCAGACCGGGCAGATTCTCGATGACGCCAACCGCGCGAGACGGCAATCGATGCCAGGTCGTACCGATCCGTCTCAGCATGCCGGTTGCTCCACTGCCAGTCGCGCCCGACATCAGGGCGTAGTCGACTCCGTTGACCAGGTTCAGGCTGGCGTCAAAACCCCCGTCGGCGGCACCGAAGTATCCGGAGTCGTCGAGACAGACGAGCGATACCGCAGTGACGGGGTACTGTCGCAGCAAGAGAAACGGAGAACCGTTTCCAGAGTAGTATTCGACATAGTTTGTCGACTCGAGGTTGCGATTCAGGTGCTGCCGGATCAGTGACGTCACGCCTTCAATCAATGGACGCAATTGTGTATCTCGGCTGATGTCGCCGGCCGGAATGCCACCTTGCGATTTGACTGAGGCTAATGTTGTCAGAGCCATAACAAGCTCACATTGTGGTGTCATCGTCGGGAGGATGGAAAAGTCGTTTACGTATCCTGAAGGTCCTCGTCGTCGTGTTCGAACAGATCGGGAATCTGAGTTGATTCGAGAACTGCTTTCGCGACTGCCTGGGCCGCCGCTTCCCACGCAACTCGTCGGATGTGCGGAATGTCTTCCCAGTTGGGAATGTTCGACTTGCCCATTTCGGCATGAATGCGCAAGTACGATTCGTATGCTGTGGAACCGAAACTCATGATGACCTCAATTTCTGGTTGATACCTGTTTCGCGCGATGGACAACTGCTGGGAACAACGCGCGGGCTTGATTCACCTCGGGCTTTCCCCAACTGAGTGGCTCGTAGCTGTCTGCTGCCGGGCTTGCCTCGAGCTCGTCGAGTACGTCGCGAACCTTGTTCAGGTCGCCCCAGACGCGGGACATCAAGTTGATGGGATGCGTCTTCTTCAAGTTTGGAGCGAACGCCGGGTCAAGCGGGTTTGTGTCTTCGTCGGACAGATCGATTTCACCAGACAAGACATCGTCCGCCGCTGCCAGGAAGGCTGTCGCGTCGCGAAAACAACCGATTGCCAATTGCCGCGGGCTTGCCCCCTGATGGATGGAACGCGACTTGAACAGTTCCAAGGCGACAGATGTCAGATTGAGCGGATCGTGGATTGGTTCAGAATTGGTCATGGAGGGTCCCTTATGAATGGATGTTGAAACTTCGTGGCGACCTATGTGCACAATGCAAACGGTGGGCTTACGACAACGCTGACGGCGTGACGCTTTGTGGGTAGCGAATGCCATACGCGATGTAGAATGCCGAGCCGAGTTGTGGATTCGTTCCCGTATCGGGAATTGCGAGCTGGACGAAGTTGAAACCATTTGCCAGATCGAGATCGGTCGGTTGAATCTCAACGGCAATCAGTGCCTGGCTGGCGGCACTCGTCGGGGTGTAGGTGTTTGCCGCCGCTTGAGTCGCAACTGTCCACTGAGGTGTCGAAGCAATCGGACCGATTTTGGTCCGGGCGCGAGTGAAAGTCAGTGCCTTGGCTCCCGCACCGGCGTTCGAAGTTGCTTGCTGAAGTGTGATGACCGGGTTGTCGCCAGCCGTTCCGGTCGACTTGTATAGGACACACAACAGGCGGCTGATGTTTTTCATCGCGACCCATTGTCCATTATTGGCTCCTGTCTGCATGTCGACAGGAACAAAGGCGGGGATGATGTCCGCGATTTCCAGAAACTCGTGATTGAAGTCACTCATATTTGAATCCTTGTGGCGGAAAGTATTTAAAAAAACGATCGGAGCTTGGTGCGTCGCTGGGCTGCGGACTGGCTGGCAGCTGAGCTTCGCGTGAGGAGACCGTCAGATCAGCGTGCGGCCAGACACACAAAGCTCGATTGCGTGTTCGTGCCTTTGAACGGCGTAATGGGGCTGTTTTCCCACGGAGACGCATTCATTCGCATCGTGAATCGCAATGCGAGTTGATCGGTCAGGAATTCGACATGCATCGAAACGGCCTGTGCGATTCCGCCTTTGCTGATGGACAGCATCTGTCCCAAGTCTGCCAGAGTGATATCACCCTGCGCACCCAGAGTTCCGGCGAATTCGATTGGCTTCAGAGGCCGGCCACCTAAGGTGCCGAAAGGTGACGCAGATAGCCCGGTGGGCGGCATGTACACCAGTTGGCCCGAATAGGTTCCGGTGGCGAGGGTGAGTTGCATCAATTGCTGCATACAGTCCTGATTCAAGTACCAGGACGCATTGCCGAAGTAAGGAGCGAAGAACCGGTTCTGCGCCTTGATGATGTTGGCCGCGACGATCGTCGTCGCCGTTTGGCCACCTTCGGGAGCGATCGCGAGTAGACTTGGAGCGTTCAGGATACCCAGCGGCTTGCCGACACCGTCGCCGTTGAACAGTGCGTTGCCGATCATGAAGTTGAATTCGTCAGACGCCTTACGAGTGACGTATTGCTCAAGTGCCTGAGCGCTGTCCGAAATCAACTCGTCGGTTAAATAGACGACGACTGCCAGCTTTTGGAGTTTCAGCTGAATTTCGCGGACGGTTGGTTTGCTGGCGGTGATCGTTTGCCCTTCGCCCGTCCAATAACCCCGCAATCCACCGTGACGGCTACCGTCCACGCGCGATGTTTCCGCGTTCGCCAGAAACGTCATGTTATTGCCACCGACCGTGTAGTTGTCGGTCGATGCGAATAGATCGTTGGAATAGACGTGTTCGAAGATGTTGTGATTGAATTCTGGCATGACGGAGAATCCGCCGTCCGAGCCAATCGCTTCGGACATTCCCTGAATCGCTTTGAAGTGAGATCGACAACGATCATGAAAGGTCGAAGTCTGATGCGATTCAAATCCGCTACGAACGAACTCACCTAACGACTTGAATTCGCCCCAAGGCTTGTATCCCTGGCGGATCAATGAGCGCATCGCCGCTCGCGCTTTCATCCGACGTCCGGCTCGAGGACCTTGCAGATCGTCGCGGCCTGTAACAATCGTCACGGATTCATCCGTATCCGACCATTCGCCCGTGATCCGACCATTTTGGTCGCGGTGAATCCCGCTGAAGTCTGGTTTATCGGCAAGCGATTTCACGGTTGAGGTCAGATCGCCGACTTGTTTCGTCAATTCATCAATTGTGGGCATAGAGACGGCCTTTAGGTAAAAGAATGTCATGGTGGAAGGCGCGGACGTTCTTTGTCGCCGCGACACATGATTGATGTGTCGACGCGTGGCATGGTGAATCGAGATCCAAGGTTTCGATTCAGTACAAAGTTCAGTGAGCGATCACTTGATCGATGCGTGAATTACTGCCGCAGTTTCCCGATCATCGCTTCGAGGTCTTCGATCGATCGCTGCAAGGCAGCGTTTTTCAGATTCGAGTCGGATACTTGAGTGTGCGACTTAGCCTGAGAAATCAGACGATTCCATTGTTGTGACAGGTTCGTCAACGTGCGCCGTTGGTTCCGGGTCAGATTTCGGGCGACAATCAGACCCTTCAACCGATTGCCCACTCCGAACAGCGGCAGTGTTGCGACCTGACCCGAGGCCAGGAAGGCTTTCATCTGGTCACCGTCGCCACTGTCGTCTCCGTCCGCTGAATCATCTTTCAATTGGGGCTGGTTGGGGTAATTCGAACTGTGCAGACCTTCGAGTACCAGAACTTGTTCCTCCAGCAGTGTGAGAATTCCCTGCAGGCTCTCTTTGACAACCGGATTTTCGAGTGGTCCAATCGCTTCGGCGATGTTCCTGCAGGCCTCGTCCAGAGACGCATGCGCGGCCGAGACGACGGTCGAACCGTAAGGACGAGTTGTCGGGTGAAATCCTTCGTCATCGGATTCGTTGGCAGAATCATCGGTGGAAACGTTTGCGTCATCATCGTCGACGGGTTGGCTTGTGTCTTTCAAGATCTTCTCCATGGGTAGTCCTCGGCCGTAACGCTGTATTGCGGGTGCCACCGCACTCAATGATTTCAAGATGGATGGTGAGATGGGGTGGCCGCCAAGTCGGTTTCGATCCAGTGCTTTCGCGACGGCGTCCGGATTGACCCCGACTGCACACCACGACCACTCTTCGAGATCCCATTCCTCAACAACAACGACGTCTCCATGTTCTAGGTCACGTCGGATGTGCGACTTGATGGGCGTTTCTCGAACCGAGGTCGCTCGAACGATTCCTTCGTCGATCAATTCAAAAATCTGGGCTGCTTCCAGTGACGATTGAGAGAACCATGCTGTCGCCTGAACGTCCGTGTCAGAAATCGTGACGGAAAGATCCCCGTTGGGATCGCGTGATGTCGCAATCGGGCAGCCGATCCCTTCTAACCCGTGAGCCCACAGGACAACGGGATTCTTCGCAAAATTGGATAACTGACATCCCTGGGGAATCAGGACGTCGCCAACACGATCGATGGTCGCGGTTGAGATCACTGCCCTGGCGGACATCGCTTTGCGGTCGACATACGGCTGTCCGGTGATATCGATAGCAAGCGATGTTCCGCCGTCCGACAGCAAATAGTGCCGTCCCGGTCGTCGAACTCGATTACCAAGAACATTCGTGATAAGTGATTCAGTCGCGGCGTCTGTTATGTTTGTCGTCATGATGCGTATTAAACCGAAGATCGGTTTCACTGGCTAGAGGAAAATGCATGTAGTTTCCAAACGTTTGGAAGATTGGTCCAACGAGCCCTGATGCCGAGCGCAACTTGCGCTACGGCACCTCAACCTATCTTGGGTTGGCGCGACGACTTGATGAGAGTTCAGTCGAGGTATCCACAACCGTTATTGGGATACGAAAAGCACGGTTGTTGGCGCGAGAGATCAGGTCTTGTAACCCTAATCGGGAGCCTGACGTCAAATTCTTGATCGGGACGACGCCTGTGCCTTTTTCAGAGCGACCCACAACCGTCGTGTGGAGGCGCGCGAACGCTTCACCCGCAACGCACGCCTGGTATCGCTACTCTTAACCCGACTAAATCGCGAATCCCGCGGCCGAGGACGGCAGAGAGTTGGAGCAGCAGACGAACAGAACGTTACGACGTAGTCGTAGACTCCAAAATCATGGCACACAGCGCCAGATGCTCAGGTCACCTCGGCCTCAACGCGCGAGCGACCCAACTATCCTGAGCCCGACTTGATCGCGCATCCCGCCGACCCGCGGCCAAGTCCACCGCAACGCGCGAGCCGCATCGCTATTCTGTACCCGACTTCATCGCGCATCCCGCCGACCCGCGGCCGGGTCAGGTGGATTTTCTCGGACGTCCGCGCGGTTTGGGGGGCGTTGGGGGTAGAGCGCTGTTTCGTAGTTTGCGAACCGCGACATCGCGGCGCGATTTCTTTTGAGCCAATTCGAATTGTGATGGACGATTCTGCTTCTTCGCGGCGATTTGGGCGGGCAGGACTGCCTGACATTGGTGAGCCAGCGTCAACACGATGTCTAGGCAATCCCATTGCCGCTGCGTCCATGGAAACAGGGCTTCTTTCATACCGTTTTGCTGCATTTCTAACGCGACTTGCGTCAGTAATTCAGTGGCCTTCTTCAGATTCTCGGCCGTGGTGAGGACGATTTCTTCGCTTTTCCATTCGTACTTGACGCCCATCGGTTGCCCTTCGCAAACAGGAAATCTCTGGAAAAACAGTAGCGATGGCAGCGATGTTTGTCAGATATGGACAGCATTTAGCGCAACGACATCAACGCGACAACATAAACAGTCGTTGACATCGCAGATGCAACGGGTATCATGGGCAGTGTTCCAGCCAGTTTGTGGATCTGGTCCGACAGTCGAGAGCAGAGGCGATGATGGACGCGTCAAACGTGATGGACCGCGATCAGTTGATGCAATTGCTGGGCGCCCAGGAAGAACGGATCCACCGCCTGGAACGGCAGATCGAGAGGCAGCAGCAGACTTGGGAACCCGCGTTTCAAGAATGGCAAAGACTGAACCGGGATCGACGTGAACTGGCAGAGTGGTTGGTCGATCAAGCGACGAACGAATCCGGGAAGGTGATCCATCCACTGGTCGATGCGGCTTTGGACGGTGACGCGTTTGTGCCGTGCTCCTTCGGGTGGTCTGCATCCGGATGTGAATATCGACTCAGTCTGAGTTCGACTGAGTATTGCGTCGAAGTCACCAAGTCGATTGCCACTGCCGAGTGACAATTCCTCGCTGGGCTTTCGGAAGTGGTGTCGGACGAAGTAGGAATTCAAACGAACAGGCAGGTGTGAGTTGTCAATGCGTGCAAGAACGGTGAAGGGCAATCAATTTACAATTCAGCTTGGCGACAAGCGGATTGTCATCAAGCACGTCGCGGGGAAGGGGAAACGATGCCGAGTGACGGTACCTCAAGGAGTGACGATTACCTCGTCTGATCCCGATTTCTCAATGGACGATGATGACAGTGACTCCGATCGGGATGAACGGCTTCGCTAGGAGCTTTGTCGTTCGTCGGCAGAATCTGTTCGGTGGTCCAACAATGCATCGCCCGAACATGAGCTGTTGCTGAGTTTGCGAAGAATCGATGAATTCTGGCTGAGTGGCTGTGAATCCAAAAACGGCGTTCATAACGTGTAGAAATGGATTCGCGCTCGTCGCCTTTGGGAAACTATCGTGATTCGACAACTGATTCTGAGTGTTGTGTTGTGCGGTGCCCTGATCAACGTGTCGCATGCTTGGAACAGTGCTGGGCACATGACGGTAGCGCGGATCGCCTGGGATACACTGAGTGCCTCTGAGCGTGAAGCGGTGGTGGCCATTCTGCGGTCTCATCCGCATCTCGACGTTTTGTTGAGGAAAGATCGTCCCGAACAAGCAAGCGACGCGGAATGGATCTTCCTGCGCGCGTCGATCTGGTCGGACGATATTCGACCTCCGAAATCGATGTCTCCGGAAGAGGTGTCGATGCATCCGATTCACAAATTCCACCGCGGGAACTGGCATTATGTGAATTACCTGTATCAACTGGGACAGACGAGTTCAGAACTGCCAAGTGAGCCATTGCCGAGTTCAACGAACATCTTGAATGAACTCGATCGTGCCTTCCGCGTACTGAAAAACAGCGACACGATCGACGATGGTCGCGTTCCGGGGACCACTGATCTTGAGAATCGCGCTGTCAGAATGACGTGGTTATTTCATTTGGCGGGCGATTTACACCAACCGTTGCATGCGGCATCGCTGGTTGACGCTCAATTGTTTCCCGATTTGCCGAACAACAGTGACCAGGGAGGAAACAAGCTGGCGATTCGTACTGAGGAAAACGCCATACCAAAAAACCTGCATTGGATCTGGGACGAAATGTTTTCGACCGAATCGCAGTTCGAGCAGGTTTGTCAGCATTCTGAGCGGCTGACGCACGATCCTGCCTATTCGATCGCAAACCTTGTTGAACTGAGACCGAACGCCGATTTCAACCAGTGGGCCGCTGAGAGCTATGCGGACGCGAAGCAGTTCGCCTACCTGGACGGCAAACTGAAACTGGTTCTGTGGGACAACGTCAACATGAATAAAGTTCCAGCGACGGCCGTGCCTGTCCTTTCGACGGAAGAGCTACGCCAGGCCAGACAGGTTGCTCAGCGCCGGATCATCGTCGCCGGATATCGACTGGCCAGTAAGCTGAGGGAGGTCGTTGGCAGCGCCAATTAAGCCACCGACTTCGCTGGAATCACTGGCAAAACGAGGATGTTGGCACAGCACGGCTGCGAGGACACGACCTTCAGCATTATTTCCGCATGGCGCTTACGGCTTTTTCACTTCGACAAGTTCCATCACATTCGTGCCGGTCTTGTCGCTTGTTGTCACCGATTTGACCAGACTGCCCGGAACATTGTCGGACACCCAACTCTGAAGCACGCGATCTTCAACGCGGCTCTTGTGCCACTTCGTATCGTACTCGCCGGCGGTCACTTTGATTGTTTCTATTCCTTCTTCAAAAACGCTGTCAGGCTTCCTGACCGATTCCCGAGTTTGACCGGCCTTGAGTGCGATTGTTTTTGGATACTCTTGTTTGGTCGGTGGAGCCTTGAACTCCTGGCCATTGATTTTGGTGACGGTTGAATACTCGATGACAACTTTGTTGTCAGAGACCTCGATCAGCGTCATGATCACTTCGCTCTCCGATGTGATCTCGTTCCCCATCACCTTGGTCTTGTTGGTATTCTTGTACTTCACCGAAGTCTTTGGTTTGAATTTGGACCAGTTGCGATAAGTCGGGTTTTCCGCCGTCTCGGCACCGAATGAAAAAGTCGGCATGAGCAGAATTGTTGATAGAATGGCGGCGAGATGGATTCGCGGGCGAGGGCTCATTTGGCGTTCCTGGCATGAACGACTCATGTGTGGGAGCTGGATTGCTTCATCATCGCAGTTGGAGATCTGGCAATGCAAACTCTCGTGAGGTTGATACTCGAGAAGAACGGACAAGAGTGGTCGGCGTGGTTCGCCGAGATTCCGGAATTTACTCGAAACGGATCGACACCCGGAGACGCGGTGACGTCGCTGCTGAGTTTGTTCACGGAGATCGAGTTTTTCCATCGTGAGATCAAGCTGGTTGAAGACGCAGCTACTGGAACCCATCTGGAATTCACCGTTCCGTACAAGTTTGCCAGCGCGATACCGGAACCGTCACGCAATTAGATTAGACTGAGTGACCGAGTGCGACTCGGACGGAGCGCTCACGTGACATGGGTTCATCGGATGATTGCAATGGAAACGATTCGGGGGCACTCTCGGTTTATTCTGCGCCAGCGAGCAGTCGCTTGACTGCGGTTAATGTTCGCCCAAGGGAAAAGCATGATCTGCTCAGTTCAACGCATCTCTTGTTTCTCGCGGTTCGTATCGATTGTTTTTCTGTCGTTGTTGCTGATCGAGGTCGTGTGTCCAGTGAATAGCTTCTCGGCGGAATACGATCGACCATCGGGTATGGCGGCTCAAAGCCGATCGATGGTGTTAGCAAGACATGGCATTGTTGCCACCAGTCATCCTGCGGCGGCGCAAGCAGGCTTAGACGTCCTGCGGAACGGTGGCAACGCCGTCGATGCCGCCCTGGCAACCAACGCGATGCTGGGGGTCGTCGAGCCGATGAGTTGCGGGATCGGCGGAGATCTGTTCGCCATCGTCTGGGACGCGAAAACTCAGCGGCTGTACGGGCTGAACGCATCCGGTCGCAGTGCGCTGTCGCTTTCGAGAAAGACCTTACAGGACCAGGGACTGAAAGAGATTCCGACAGTTGGTCCACTGTCCTGGTCGGTGCCAGGATGCGTTGACGGTTGGCACGAATTGCACGCGAAGTTCGGGACAAAGCCATTGCGTGAGATTCTGCAGTCCGCGATCGCGACGGCGGAAGAGGGATACCCTGTCTCTGAAATCATCGCGAGCGGTTGGAAATCCAGCCAGAAAGAACTGATCAAATGGCCCGATTCGACTCAAGTTTATCTGCCCGGAGGCAACGCTCCATTGACGGGGCAGATTGTGCGACTCCCAGAGTTGGCGACCAGCTATCGATTGATTGCCGAGCAAGGAAGAGAAGCCTTTTACCGTGGTTCAATCGCGGCCGAGATTGATCGGTTCAGCCGGGCGAATGGCGGATATCTGACCGCCGCCGACTTTGCCGCGCATCAAAGCGAATGGATTGAACCCGTGTCAACCAGCTATCGCGGCTACCATGTCTGGGAACTGCCACCGAATGGGCAAGGGATCGCCGCGCTGCAGATGTTGAATCTATTGGAGAAGTACGACCTGAAAGGTCTGGGGCCGAAAAGTGCCGAGTATGTGCATCTGTTCGTCGAAGCCAAGAAACTGGCGTTTGCCGACCGAGCCCAATTCTACGCCGATCCCGCGTTCGCCAAGCTCCCTACCGCGGATTTGATCTCGAAGTCCTACGCTGACCGACGCCGCAGTCTGATTAACGCAGACAAGGCCGCCACACAGATCGTTCCCGGTGATCCGAAACTCGAACATGTCGACACGGTCTACTTGACGGTCGTGGACAAGGACCGCAATTGCTGTTCGTTAATCCAAAGCCTGTATCACGGATTCGGTTCGCAAGTCGTGCCAGGCAAGGTTGGCTTCGCGTTGCAAAATCGTGGCCAGCTTTTTGCCTTGTCGGACGACCACGTGAACCGATTTGAACCAGGCAAGCGTCCCTTCCATACGATCATTCCCGCGATGGTCACCAAAGATGGCCGGCCTTGCCTTTCCTTCGGAGTCATGGGCGGAGACATGCAGGCGCAGGGTCACGTCGGCGTCCTGATCAATATCATCGACTTTGGCATGAACGTGCAGGCCGCCGGCGACGCAGCCAGAATTCGTCACGGCGGTAGTGCCACGCCGACCGGCCTGCCCGCAGCAACCGATGGAGGCACCGTGTACCTTGAAAGCGGATTCCCCGAATCGACGCGCGAGCGATTGAAGCAACTGGGTCATCTAGTCAAGGAAGACAAGGGATCGTTCGGAGGCTATCAAGGAATCTGGATCGACTGGGAAAATGGCATCCTGCAAGGTGCATCCGATCCACGAAAAGACGGCGCCGCAGTCGGCTATTGAGGCGTTTCGCGATCGTCAGCACGCTATCAGCTTACAAGCCTTATCGCTTGTCCATCCGACACAAATGCGTCCGCCGGACGCAGAGATTTATCGTGTGAAAGGCTTGGATTTCGTTCGCGGATACAGATCATGGTTCGGTTTAGCCGAGGTATCGATGAATCTCTTCAAGTCCATGGTCTTCCCCAATTTCCCTGCGGATGATGGTCTTCATCGCCGCGTTGGCTTCCAGAAAAGTGGAGTCCACTCCAACGGTCTGGGCTTTCAAGAGTCCATGAGTTTCGATCACGAACAGGATGTACTGAAAGACTTCCTCATGAACAGATAATGGCAAACGGTCTCGAATACGGGTCAGGCTGCTATGATCGGGCGTGCTCTCCGACAGGCTGATCCCGAGAAATCGCCGCAATGCCAGAGAGTCTTCACACCGCCAGGCGATTCCTCGCTGC
>Ga0105238_10001598_pt1 | contig 22700 bp, 19 predicted proteins | sample KBSC34metaG_FD_81526 | JGI IMG/M metagenome (GOLD analysis project Ga0105238, IMG submission 81526) | Corn rhizosphere microbial communities from Kellogg Biological Station, Michigan, USA - KBS C3-4 metaG | ecosystem: Host-associated > Plants > Roots > Rhizosphere > Soil | place: Michigan, USA...
AGGATGGCAAAGATCCCTATCACCGGGACGGCTGGATCTTTCAGGCGATTTCCTGGATCGCGGCGCACCGCCATGACGCCGGCGCTGTCGTGCGCGCCCCCCATGCCATTCTCGCGCACAAGGGCTTCGACGGAATGCAGCTGAAGTTCGACGCGGCCGGAGAAGAGATCGCTGCGGTCGTGATCTTCGAGGACAAGGCAACGGTGAACCCACGCTCGACGATCACCGGCGACGTCTGGAAGGGCATTCGAGCGCTGGAGCGCGGCGAACGCATGCCCGAGCTCATTCAGGAGACCGGCGCGATCCTTGAGGCGAACCAACTGCGCTTTCCCGAGATGGACATCGACGCGGCGGTCGAGACCATTCTTTGGGATGAAGCCCGCTACTATCGCGTCGCCATCACCGCCGACGATAGCCATGACGACGATGACGAGCGCGAAGCTCTGTTTAAAGGATTCGACAAGGTGGCACCGGGCGGCCGCAAACGGCGCCAGGCCGAAACCATGTGCATCCCCAAGCTGCGCGACTGGATGAAGGAATTCGCGGCCAAGACAATCAAGCACATCGAGAAATGGCGCGACGATGTTTGATCCCATCACCATCGACTTGATAGCGGGAGCCCCGCCGCTCGAAGCGCTCGATCTCGAGGAGCTGCCGCGCCGCTTCACCAATGTTTTCGCCGAGATCGTCGCCGCGCGCGTGCGGCTCCGGGGTGCAGCTGCCGCTGAGGACCGCAGCGAGGTACTGGTAGGGCCGCTCGACGAGATGCGGCGCTTGGCAGCGGCACAAGAGCTGCTGGTCGCGACCGCGCCCGAACGCGCCGACCGAGCGGCCGCCGCCTTCGTTGCCGGCACCGCGCATCAGCTTTGTCTGATGGCCGAGGTCGTTGCCGCAGATGACGAGAAGCGGGTACCCTATATCGACGCCATCCGCGTGGCCCACGAAATTTGCGGCACATTGCTCTTCCTGATCGCAGACTCACAGAGCGATGCCGCAGAAATGGCCAAACGCCTGGTCACCAATACTGACGACCATGGTGCGGAAGCGCGGCTCATTCGCGCGATCGGCGATCTTGCGGCAGGTCGGCTGCGATCGATCACCGATAATGACGGCGATCTCGACTATGAACGCCCGGCAGATCGGAGCGGCGCGGGCCGCGCGGTGGACGCCTTGCTGCGGCGGCTCCACGCCGGCGTCATTCAGCTCGCGCGGGAACTGCTTACCCGCCCCGCCGACGATCCGGAGGCGATAGCGGTATCCGAGGCCCAGACGATGTTCGCCGAGGTCCGAGACCTATGCATCGCGTCGATCGAAGGCGTATTTGACGTCGACGGGCCGCACGCTGTTAGCGTATTTCCCGGCCCGCTTCATCTCGCGAAGCTGCTGTTCGCTCTATCCGGTGATTTGGCGGAGGCGAGCCTGTGCCGCGTGCGCGCGCCGTCGGGTGTCGACGGGAGCCAATGGTGGCGAATCATTCGACGTGCAGCGAACAAGCGCCCCTATCTCTGGCGCAACCACCGCGCCGCGCTTGACAAGGGCTATCTCACCAAAGGCACGTCCGCCGCTATCAGCTTCCCGACTGGCGGCGGCAAATCGACCCTCGCCGAGCTCAAGATCGCGGCAGCCCTTCTTGCCGGCGGCAAGGTCGTCGTGCTTGCTCCGACCCTCGCTCTGGTTGATCAGACCGCCTTCACGCTCTCGAACGCTTTCATGGACTTCAGCGTGTTCGGCGATCTCGACGAGGAGATCACCTTCTCCGACGCGATCGTGCTGCCCGAGATCATCGTCACCACGCCCGAGCGATGCCTGATGCTCCAATCGATACAGCCTGAGGCCTTTGCGGACGTTGGGCTGGTGATGTTCGACGAGTGCCATCTCCTGCACCCGCGCGAAGCGGACCGCAGCCGGCGCAGCATCGATGCAATGCTCTGCCTTTTGAACCTCACCCATTCGGCGCCGGATGCCGACCTGCTGCTAATCTCGGCGATGATGCAGAATGCCGAGGAAATCGCCGGATGGGTCGGCGAGCTGACCGGCCGTCCCTGCCTGCCGCTTGATCTGGCGTGGAAGCCGACGCGCCAAGCGCGCGGCTGTGTCGCCTACAGCGCTGACCGTGTCACCGAGCTCGAGAAGTTGCTCGCCACCGAGCGGGCGAAAGCCACGACGAAGGGCGTCCCGACCAAACTCAAGGCGCAGCTCGACGCACAGCCGTTCGCCTTTTTCTGCCTCCGCCAGACTTGGGCGACGCGCAAGCGCAGCGACTATGCGTTGATGGCCTTGCTCGACGAGCCCGTCCTGTTTGCGACGAGTACGAACAAGCGGACCAAGGACTGGTATCTGACCCCCAACGGTAACAAAGTCGCCGGGACAATAGCCGCGGCGGCGGCCGAGGACGGGCTCAAAACCCTGACCTTCGTCCAGAGCACTACCGCTGCCGAGTCAACCGTGCGGCATTTCCGCGAGCTGCTACCCAAGCGCCGGGTAGTGTTGACGGATGAGGAGCGGGCTTGGCGCAAATTGGTCGAGGAAGAGGTGGGCGGGCCAGATCATTGCTATCTGAAGCTCGACGCTAAGGGGAGGGTCGACGGCGGCGCTGCCAGCCATCATGCCCAGCTTTTGAAGCAGGAACGCCTGCTGCACGAATCGTTGTTCAAACGCCGTGACGGCATAGATGCGCTGTTCGCCACCTCGACGCTCGCACAAGGCATGAACCTACCCAGCGACATCGTGCTCATCGCGGGCGACAGCCGCTGGGACGTAGAAGGCGACAAGATGAAGCAGCTTGATGCCCATGAGCTGCTTAACGCTGCGGGGCGCGCGGGTCGGGCGGGCGAGGGCGGCCAGGGCTTCGTTCTCGTCGTCCCAAGCAAGGTCATTAACATCGACGACGCCAAGAACAACATCGCGAGCCATTGGATGACGCTCCAGGGCATTTTCTCGCAATCGGACCAATGCCTAACGATCGACGATCCGCTTACCGCCCTGCTCGACCGCATCCACACCGGCCTGGACGAAGGGAATGAGGACTATCTCCTTTCCCGCCTCCCGGTGGGCGACGACGACGCGCCCGACGAACCGGCCACTGCAATGATCCGGCGGTCTTTCGCTGCCTATCGCAAGCGGCAGGCGGGAAAGGAGAAATGGATCGAGAGCCGGATCGAGTCAGCCTTGGCGCGCCGCAAGGAGCTTGCGCCCGAGCAGGAGCTCACTTGGCTGGAACGCGTCGCTGCGTCGGCGGGATTGCCCTATGAGGTCGTCGCCAGCCTCACTGCGTTGGTAGAGGCCGGCGCCTTTGCCGGCACCGCGACTGACTGTATCGCCGCTCTGTTCGCTTGGATCGAGAAGCAGCCGGACTGGTTGCTCCAACTGATCCGGCCCAATGATATCGAGGGGCTATTCGGCACCGAATATCGCGCGCTCGACGGCGACAAAAAGAAGGCGAAGTACGCCCTGCCAGTGCTTAAAACCCTCCTCGCAGCGTGGATGGCCGGCAAGCCACTCTGCGATCTCGAGCGGGCGATGGGAACCGCCAAGAAGGACATCAAGACCTGCGAGACCGCGCGTCACTTCGCGGTGCGCCTAGCTGCGGACTTGGCGTTCGTCGCAGGTCTACCGGCGCGGATCCTCGCAGCCAAGGCGCTTGCTTCGGGCGAGGAGCTCCTTATCCCGACCACTCTCCTCACCTTGAGCGGCGTCGTGCGCAAAGGATGCGCGAGCGCCGAGTTGCTCGCCAATGCCGTCCACCTGAGCGATCATTCGCGACCGGCCGCGCGTGCCGCCTTCGCCAAGATCAAGGCGCTCATTCCGGCGGGTGACAACTATGAAAGCTTCGAAGATACGCTGGCCCGGGTCCGGAAGGCACATGATCTCGCGCTATTCGACGACCTGTACCCACCCCTGAGTAACGTCTGAGGGCATCGTCCAGTACGCGTTGAGGTAGCGTGCGCATTGCGGTGCGCAGTAAACGCTCAATCCGGTTTTCAAAATAACCCCAGAACAGCAACACGAATGCTGCACGCGAAGAGGGACGGTTATCGTCCGGAAAGTGCGAAAATCCCTCAAATTCTACGATGGGTCTCTGCCATTCACGCTCAAGCATTTGAAGATAGACATAATCTTCGTAGCGTCCTTCGGCGCCCATGAAGGTGGCAGCCAAGGTCATCTGTTGTCCGTTGATCGTGTGCGTTGTAGGTGAGGTATCCATGGGGCCTGCACCGCAGGCTGGACATGAATCTTTAATTCGTCTGATCCCCAAGCATCGTCCGCCACAAAGGACGTATCCATGCCAGAGGCTCGCCCAAGTGTCGCCGGATTGCAAATTATCGTACCACATGAACAGTTCGTCCTACCCACTTAAAGCCCGATTATGCCGGTTTTATCTTACGCACTCCTCCGGCGAGCATGATCGCGGACACGAACCGGTACGGCGTCGAAGATCTATTCGTGAAGTGCCGTAGCGCTTAGCTAAGAAGGCTACGAAGTTCAGCGATGAGCGGACCAAGCGCTCCGGTGTAGCTTGCAATCATCGCCGGCAAGAAGGAATCGCGTTGGACGGCGGCGAAGTTGAGCGGAAAGCCGGCACGCTCGCCGATCATCGACATGAAGGCCAACTGAGCACGTCCATTGCCTTCCCGGAATGGATGGATGGCGTTGAGCTCGGCCAGGAATTGCGCCGCGTGATGGATGAACTGTTCGCTATTTTCGGCTGCGAGTGATTGTCCCAGCGTCGCGAACAGTCGGTCCATTTCTCTTTCAATATACTCAGGATAGCAGAAGGGGTTGCCGGCTTTCGATGTGCGGACGGTCCGGTACTTGCCAGCCCAACGATAGATATCCTGAAACATGTGGTGGTGGACGCGCCGATAGTGCTGGGGATCACATTTGCCGAGCGGCAACGCCTCGCTTGCGCGCAGGGTGGTCATTTCCAGCTCGAAAGATTCGAGCAATGCCAGATCGCGAAGCCCCAGCTTGTTCTTGAGTGTTGTCGTGCCCTTGTAGCAGTAGGGATCGTCGAAAACGTCGTAGCCGGCGGACATCAGCGACGCGATTTGGCATCCACATAGGCGCGGATGACTTCGGTACGCTGCTCGTCGAGAGAAAGCTTTCGTTTTTTCATGTCGGCGAGGCGCTTGCGGCTGGCAGAACTCAGGCTGATACCCTCGACGGCGGTTATGGCCGCAAACGTGCGCTGTCCCAGGACATGGCCATCCCCGGTCCCGCTCAGTTTTTTGCCCGTCTTCTTCATTAATATATCCCGGAAGTTAGCAGAATCCATGCCCGACGATCAGTCATCCTCTAGCGATCAAGCAGTTTTCTCGCCTGAGAAATACGATCTTTGAGTCCTGCCTGGAAACTTGGATCACGTCGGCGCTGCTCGATATGGGTCGTGATCGCTGCTCGGATGACATCGGATACCGGCAGATTTTCAACGTTAGCCACCATTTCGAGGGCTTGCGCTTGCTCCTCGGAGAGGCGGACGGTCATCGCTTTAGCCTGCTTCATGAGCGCACTTTTGCATCAAATCTACACGCTTGTCAAGCGTATAGGTGTCGTGGTATCGTGGTGTCAGATCATGGAGGTATCAATGAGCGACACTCACTCTGAAGAGCGGGACGGGCCCCATGGCCCAAAGACGTTTGAGATCAAAATCGACCGCACAGGTTACAAGGTCCGCGAACCGGTTTTGACGGGCGCACAGCTGCGGGCCCTTCCTGAGCCGGATATCGGGCCGGACCGTGATCTCTTCGAAGTGGTGCCGGGTGGATCTGATCTGAAGATTGAGATTGAGGCCCGGGTCGAGATGCGCAACGGCCTGCGCTTTTTCACGGCGCCCGCTCAGATCAATCCGGGCCAAGGCTAGGGGACTGCTTCAGATGCTCCCGCCGACCGACCAAGACTACCTCCAGGTCCGTGCGCCTGGCTGTGCCGTCTCGCTCGATGGCGGCATGATCTGCGTCGTGATTCCGTCCTTTCCACTCCCCGCTGGCTTCACCATCGCAAGCGCCGATCTCCTCCTGCGGCTCTCCCCGGGATACCCTGACGTTCCGCCGGACATGTGGTGGTTCGCTCCTGCGATTCGTCGGATCGATGGGAATGCAATTCAAGCGACGCAATCTCAGGAGTCGTATCTGGGCCGCAGTTGGCAGCGCTGGTCGCGTCACCTCAATCCAGGGCAATGGCGGTCGGGCATTGATTCCATCGAGAGCTATCTCGCGCTTGTTCGTAAGGAACTCGACGCCGCTGCGAGGGCACACGCCGCATGACCACTACTCTTGTACTTCCTGAGCTGATTGCCGGCGAGATCGCGGCTGCGTCGCGCGATCCGCTGGAACGCGCGGCTGTTCTGCTAGTCCGCCGTGTTGAGGCCAGCAGCGACGTTCGACTGCTGGCGCGTGCTCTGCATTGGGTGCCGTCCGATGCGTATGCCGAACAAAGTCCGCATCACATGCTCATCCGTTCGGAGGGCTATGTTCCAGCGCTTGGTGCAGCAGAAGCTGACGGTGCGATGCCGATATGGTTTCACACTCATCCAGGCGAATCCGGTGCGCCTTTGCCGAGCAGGCATGATCGTCAGGTGGACCGCGAAATTGCAGATCTGTTTCAGTTGCGCAGTGGTTCAGGATTTTACGGAACGCTGATCGCATCACCGCGCGAGTCTGATTTCATTTTCAGTGGCGAGATCACGCCTGAAATTGGCGATAGGACCGAAATCGATCGGATCTGGATTGTGGGAGAGCGTTGGCGGCTCACTCACAGCTTTACGGCAGATGCAAAGTCTCCGGATACCATCTTCGATCGCAACGTACGTGCGTTCGGTCCGGCGATCCAGGCTGTCCTTGGAGATCTGCGAGTGGCCATCGTTGGAGCCGGCGGCACCGGATCTGCCGTTGCTGAGCAGGTCGTTCGTCTCGGTGCGCGCCATTTGCTCCTCATCGACAATGACACGCTCTCGGATAGCAATGTCACACGCGTTTATGGTTCAACACCGCGTGGGGTTGGCCGACCAAAGGTTGAAGTATTGCGTGATCATCTGATGGCAATAGCCCCTGACCTCGACTGCGCAGCCGAGCGGGGCATGATTACTGTCAAGAATGTTGCCAAGAAGCTATGCGCAAGCGACGTTGTTTTCGGATGCACCGACGACAATGCTGGGCGGCTGGTCCTATCTCGGCTGTCGACCTACCTGCTGACCCCGGTGATTGATTTGGGCGTCCTGTTAAGCAGTGACAGGACTGGCAGACTAAGCGGCATCGACGGCCGAGTGACGACGCTGATGCCGGGCGCCGGCTGCCTCGTATGCCGTGACCGAGTCGATATGGCCCGGGCGGCAGCGGAAATGCAAACGCCGGAGGAACGCCGGCGCCTAGCTGACGAAGGCTATGCGCCCGCGCTCGGCCAGGTGGAGCCCGCGGTCGTCGCCTTCACCACCGCGGTGGCCGCGGCGGCGATTAACGAACTTCTAGACCGATTGATTGGCTATGGTCCGCCTGAACGGCCAACCGAAACGCTGTTACGTCTCCATGAGCGTGAGATATCGACCAATCGCGCCTTACCCCGCGATGCCCATTACTGCCACCCATCGCAGGGTAAATGGGGGGCGGGGAACGACGAACCTTTCCTGGGACAATTATGGGCGGCAGAATGAAAGTCTCGTGGTGGCAATGGTTGCCGTTTCAGCGTTGGCGAGTTGTCGGCTCTGCGGAATCGGCAGACGAGGTTCCTGAACGGTTGCCACGCAACGGCGTTGCACTGGTGGGCGATGCTGGCAGGACCAAGTGGATCGTGTTCGACTGTCCATGTCGCACAGGTCATCGGATCATGTTGAACGCTGATCTCGGACGACGCCCTCATTGGGCTTTGAATGGGGTAAAGCCTCTGACAATCTCTCCGAGTATCGATTATCGTGGAAGTCAAAGACGCTGCCATTATTTTATTCGTGGCGGGCGGATTGCGTGGGCCAAGGACAGCGACCGATGAGTGAGAACGGAGACGAAGAAGAACCACAGCCGATCGCCCCGCAGCCGCCGCGAGCGATCGATAAGACGCCGATGTTCACAGCGATGAATGCGGCGCGATACCAGCGTCAGACACTTATTCGCGATATCGAGATCAGCCAGCCAAAGCTCCTGTGTTACATCACAGGCAATAAGGCGCCGGTTGATCGCGCTGACACGCTTGGTTTCGTCGACATGCTGCACAATGTGAATCCAGGTGATCCCATCGATCTGATGCTTCACACACCCGGCGGCGACGTCGACGCCGCCGAGAAGCTAATCACCCTCGTGCGAAGCACAACTGGCGAGGAGGGGCAGTTACGGGTCATCGTCCCTGACTATGCCAAGAGCGCGGGCACATTGATGGCTCTTGGTGCCAATACGATCGTGATGAGCGACTCTTCCGAACTTGGACCGATTGATCCGCAAGTGTCGTCCAAAGACGGCAATGGCAATGATGTCGTCTATTCGGTGCTAACTTATCTCTTGGCTTACGAGGAGGCAAAACAGGCCTTGAGAGAGAGGCCCGAAGATGTAGCCAACCGCATTACCTTCGAAAAGTTCGACCCGACGTTGGTTCGCAAGTTCACATCAGTCAAAGATCGAGCACGCCTCTTTGCAGAAAACCTCTTGAAACGGCGTGGTGCAAATTTCTCGAAAATCGCCAGCGAGCTGATGGACATCAACAGATATCCGTCGCACGGACAGATGATTGGGTGGGAAGCCGCCCGCAACATCGGGCTTACTATCGACTATCTGCCACTGTCTGACCCCATCTGGCGGAAATATTGGGCGCTTTATTGCCACCTACGTTTGGCGATCGAGAGCGATCAGCGGGTGTTCGAGTCGAACTACGTGTCACTGATTATGTAAAAAGCAATTTGCCGAGCGTGGCGTCACATTGAGGCGGCGCTTCGCAATGACAACGTCTGTCCGGGGCATAGCGGCTGTTTATAGGCTGGGTCTGTTCTCGAACGTGTGCCGCAACCGGTGTAAGGGGCCGCGCGATAGCAGCCATCATGGCATCTTCAGCACCGTACCGGTTGTAGAAAGGACGGCCGTGGCTCGAATCTTTACGCGTGAACAATTCTATGAGCTCGTCTGGTCCAAGCCGCTGACGCACCTGGCGAAGGAGTTCGCCATCTCCAATGTCGCGCTTCACAAGATCTGCAGACGACATGGCATTCCTAATCCGCCGCTCGGATGGTGGGCGAAAAAGGCAGCTGGGAAGAAGGTGAAGCAGATACCCCTGCCGACAGCCAAATCTGGCACTGCTGAGAGGATTACTATTGCCGGTGCCGACCTTAGCCGCGAATCCTCGACCCTCGCGACCGCACGCGAACAGGCGCGAGTTCTTGCATCTGCAGGCGGCGATGACGAAGCCACGCCGGCACACCCGACCATCGACCGCACCATAGTTAAGCTCGGCAAGGGGAAGCCGTCCGATATCGGCTTGGTCGCCGTCGGCGGCGCCGGACTTATCAAGTGCGAGGTTGCACCACAATCTGTCGATCGCCTTTCGGTTATCCTGCCGCGGATTATTCAGGCAGCTTCATTGCAGCGATTCCAGCTCGTCGGCGGCGAGGACGGGGCGCACTTCAAATCCGAGAGCGAAGTCCTCGGCTTTTCGATCTCCGAGCTGGTCAGGCGCGAGAAGCATGTTCTGACGGATACTGAACGAGCTAAGGAAGAGGCTTGGCAACGTAAGCGTGATTTAGCGGCTCGCCGCAATGCCTGGGATTCGGCATTCCTCGACCGACCACGATTTCCCGAATGGGATTACCACCCGACCGGCCAGCTCTCGTTCGAGTTTGAGCAGGTCTATGTGTCCGGAGGAATGGCACCTCGCCGTAGCTTCCGCGACGCCAAGATCCAGCGGCTCGAGAACATGACGAGTGAGATCGCCGTGGGGCTTGCGGTTCTCGCCGCCGCAAAGACCGAACAACGTCTCAGTCGAGAGGTGGAGCAGCGAAGGGCCGAGGAAGAGCGACGGCGGCGCGAACTGGCCGCACGCATCAAGCATATCGAAGACCGGCGAATCGCTGGACTCGGCGCAATCTTGGGGGAGCTCGATGAACTTGATCGGTTGCGCCGCCTCATTGGCATGCTCACAGGCGAAGTTCAGGCGGAACCGACGCCACGTCTGTCGACCTTCCTCGCCTGGGCAAAGGAGCATTTGGCAATGCGCGAAGCTCGCCTGTCGGCGCGAGCGATTGAGGAGCGGTTTGCAACCGAGCAACTGTTTGGTGAAACAGACGATCACGCTTTCGCTCCGTCCAGATGGTATTAAGGAAGAGCCAATGGAGCGCGTTTGCTGATCGTGCTATAGACGTTGACGGTCTTTTTCGCATTGGCGCCGAATAGGCTCGGCGATCGACGACGCGAAAAATTGACCGATCGTTGTCGATAGTCGTCGAAGCCGCGCAAAATCCGAATCGTGCGATTTTGCATTTGAAATCAAGAGCGAAAAATTTTGACGGCTCGGTGGTCGGGCTTCGACCGTCGTCAGAAGGAAATTGCGCTGAGAAATCATCGCGTTACCATGATTTAAAATCATCGAGTGGGAGTGAGAACATAGCGCCGGTTGTGGAGGACTCGTTTTCCGAATGCTAAACTGAGATTTAACCGGTCAGGAGAAACCCATGAACAAGAGCGGCCGCCGCTGGGTGATGGCCGAGCGACCAGGAGCAGTGCTTTCGCTCGAGCAATTCGAGCTTCGCGAGTTCGTACTTCCGGATCTGGGAACGGGTGATGTGCTCGTAAAAGTCCAGGCTCATACGGTTGCGCCGGGTGCTCGTGCAGCGATGATGTACGCAAGCTACGGCAGGCCGATGGTGCCGGGCGACCCCATGCTGGGGACTGCAATCGGGACCGTCGTCGAATCGCGGCATCCTCGCTTTCAGGTCAACGATCTTGTTTTGGGCGATCTGGGTTGGGCGACGCATGGCGTCATGAGGGGGGAAGAGTTGACGGCGCTCGACCCGAAACTTTACGGCGATAATCTGCCGCCAGAGGCGGCGCTTGGCCCGCTCGGCGTAAGCGGTTTGACGGCCTATGTCGGCATATTCGAGGTTGGTCGTATCAAGGCCGGTGAAACCGTGCTGGTGTCGTCGGCGGCGGGGTCAATCGGTTATCTCGCCGGCCAAATGGCCGTCATCGCGGGGTGCGATGTCGTCGGCATCGCAGGCTCCGACGCCAAATGCCAGGAGCTGGTGGACCGCTTCGGTTTCCATGCGGCGATCAACCACCGTTCCGCCAACGACCTGACGCAAGCGATCAAATCGACCCGGCCGGACGGCATTGACGTGTTCTTCGACAATGTCGGCGGACGTACCCTGAACGCTGGCGCCGCCAACATGCGTCCCTTTGGGCGCGTGGTCATGTGCGGACGGCTAGCGAACTATGCCGAGGGAGAAGCCCAGGTCAGCGCAGGTCTGGGCCCTTCAGACCGTGTTACCTTCCAGGGTTTTGTCATGTCCGATTATCCCGCCGTTCTTCCTGCGGCGCGCCGTCGGATGGCCAACTGGATGCGAACCGGTAAATTGATTCAGCAGGCATCTATTGTGCAAGGCATCGAACAGTCTGCGGCTGTGTTCCTTTCTCTTTTTGAATCGGGTGCCAAGCCTCGCGTGATCATTCGTGTGGAATAGGGGGCTTGAGAGGTGCTCGATATCAATCGGCTCTCTCTTTGAAGCCGCGCAGAATGTTTGCTGGCTGCCCACGAACTAAGATTAACCGATAAGGAGAAGCGCATGACCAAGAGTGGCCGCCGTTGGGTGATGGTCGAGCGACCGGGAGCAGTGCTTTCGCTCAACCAATTCGAGCTTCGCGAGTTCGCGCTTCCGGATCTGGGAAACGGTGACGTGTTCGTGAAAGTCCAGGCTCATACGGTTGCGCCGGGTGCTCGTGCAGCGATGATGTATGCAAGCTTGGGAAGGCCGATAGCCCCGGGCGACCCCGTGCTGGGTCTGGCAATGGGGACCGTCGTCGAGTCGCGGCATCCCCGCTTTCAGGTCAACGATATGGTCACAGGCTATCTGGGTTGGGCCACGCATGGCGTCGTGAGGGGCGAAGACTTAACGACGCTCGACCCGAAACTCTACGGCGATGACCTGCCGCCAGAGGCGGCGCTTGGTCCGCTCGGCGTGAGCGGGGTTACGGCCTATGTGGGGTTATTTGAGGTTGGTCGTATCAAGGCCGGTGAAACCGTGCTGGTGTCGTCCGCGGCCGGGTCCGTTGGCTATCTTGCGGGACAAATGGCCGTCATTGCGGGATGCGATGTCGTCGGCATTGCAGGCTCCGACGCCAAATGCCAGGAACTGATGGACCGTTTCGGTTTCCATGCGGCGATCAACCACCGTTCCGCCAACGACCTGGCGCAGGCGATCAAATCGATCCGGCCGGATGGTGTTGACGTGTTCTTCGACAATGTCGGCGGACGTACCCTGAACGCCGGGGCTGCCAACATACGCCCGTTCGGGCGTGTGGTCATGTGCGGGCGGTTAGGGAATTATGCGGAAGGGGAAGCGCAGGTGAGCGCAGGGCTCGGCCCTTCCGACCGTGTTACCTTCCAGGGCTTTGTCGAGTTCGATTATGCGGCCGCTCATCCTACGGCGCGCCGTAGGATCGCTAACTGGATGCGAACCGGTAAATTGATTCAGCAGGTATCTTTTGTGCAAGGCATCGAGCAGTCGGCGGCGATGTTCCTTTCTCTTTTTGAATCGGGTGCGCAGCCTCGCGTGATCATTCGGGTCGAATAGAGGCTTGGGATTGGCCCTCTCGTTGAGCCGCGCAGACCGCTGGCAGGATTCCTGCTACACTGAGATTTAACCGACCAGGAGAAGCGCATGACCAAGAGCGGCCGACGTTGGGTGATGGCTGAGCGACCAGGAGCTGTGCTTTCGCTCAACCAATTCGAGCTTCGCGAGTTCGCGCTTCCGGATCTTGGAAACGGTGATGTGTTCGTGAAAATCCAGGCTCATACGGTGGAGCCGGGTGCTCGTGCAGCGATGATGTATGCAAGCTTCGGCCGGCCGATGGTGCCGGGTGATCCCATGCTGGGGATGGCTCTCGGGACCGTCGTCGAGTCGCGCCATCCCCGCTTTCAAGTCAACGATATGGTCACGGGCTTTCTGGGTTGGGCCACGCACGCTGTCGTCAGGGGCGAAGAGCTGACCGTGCTCGACCCGAAACTTTACGGCGATGACCTGCCGCCAGAGGCGGCGCTTGGCCCGCTCGGCATAAGTGGTCTCACGGCCTATGTCGGCATGTTCGAGGTTGGTCGTATCAAGGCCGGTGAAACCGTGCTGGTGTCGTCCGCGGCTGGCTCCGTTGGCTATCTTGCGGGACAAATGGCCGTCATTGCAGGATGCGATGTCGTCGGCATTGCAGGCTCCGACGCCAAATGCCAGGAGCTGGTTGACCGCTTCGGTTTCCATGGGGCGATCAACCACCGTTCCGCCAACGACCTGGCGCAAGCGATCAAATCGATCCGGCCGGATGGCATTGACGTGTTCTTCGACAATGTCGGCGGACGGACCCTGAACGCCGGTGCCGCCAGCGTGCGTCCCTTCGGGCGTGTGGTCATGTGCGGGCGGTTAGGGAATTATGCGGAAGGGGAAGCGCAGGTGAGCGCGGGTCTCGGCCCTTCCGACCGTGTTACCTTTCAGGGTTTTGTGGTTTCCGATTATGCGGCCGCCCATCCTACGGCGCGTCGCCGGATCGCCAACTGGCTGCGAACCGATAAATTGATTCGACAAGTAGCTGTTGTGCAAGGCATCGAGCAGTCGGCGGCGATGTTTCTTTCTCTTTTTGAATCGGGTGCGCAGCCTCGCGTGACCATTCGTGTTGAATAAGGGCTTGGGAGAAACGCTACGATCTCAATCCAGTATGGCCTCGGTCTGCTGCGGTGAGGATGGCAGGTCGTGATCCCCTGACGCCAGGCCGTTACCGATATGGTCCAGATCACGGGAGTAGGCGAGCGTCACGGCAGCGGGCGTGCGGACCTCGCGCTCGATAGGGCAAAGGAAGGAGTCGCTTTTGCGCCTGCCATGGCCGGTTCTGTTCGCCTATGCCATCGTCACGAACTGGATTGTGACGATACCGCTGGCGCTCGTACTGGCCTGTGCCGCTTGGTCAGCCTCGCCTTGGCTGGGCGAGCTTCGCTGGGGATTGTTTGCCGGTGCCGCTGTTCTGGCACTGCCATTTCCTGCAACCGCCGCGCTCTATCTTTACCAGAGTTATGACGCGACGAAATATTGGCGAACGCTCAAAACCGCTGAGACCATCGCTGGCCTTCCTTTACCCGCGGGCAGCAAAATCCAGTTTGCTGACAAGGCGCTTTCCATCATCGTATTGATTGAGCTGCCGCATGTGACGGAGATCCTCGGCATGCGGTTTGCCGGAACTCTCAATCCCTGGAAGCGACAAGGCAACGACGTCACGCATTGGGGCGGCGATCTCCACGGCTATCAGATCATCGACGGGTTGCCATGCAAGGGTGGACCCTATGCCGACGATCAGTTTTGGTGGTGTTCTGTTCGACAAGGCCGGTACGCTCCATCGGTTGACGCTGGGCGCCCCGTATGAGCTGCTTGGGCTGAAGCTGCCGGCCGACACGACTGTGCGACGCGGCAATGAGCGGGAGCCGTGGAGTTTCCTTCTATCCGAGGCGGGCGCCTACATCCCGATGCTGGACGCAATCGCTCCCGGCGGCGTCACGCTGCACGTTGGCAATGATGAGCGCTTGGTACGGATCGGCTCGGGTCACGGCCAAACCATCGCCGTCCAGGGTGTGCCGTTGAACAGCAAGAATTTCGAACTGCGGGACGGCATCGTCATCTCACAGCTCGCTGAACCGTTTGCCATCGGGGGAGAGATGCGGCCGGCGGGAACAGTGGTGCAGATCGGTTTGGATACGAGGCAAACCACGGTCATAAGCGAGTGAGGGAAGGCGACCGGCGTTCGAGCATGCTTCGCGAACGCTTGTCGAAGGCGGGCGACAAGGCTCTCAGCCCGATTTCCCCGTCGGTGCACGGTGTCGGAAATCTTTCCAGCTCTCGCCCCGCAACGTCAGCATTTGTTCTTCGCCGACCAGCGCCGCAGTCACGCTACGACGTGAAAACAGCCATCCCCGCTCTGGTTCGCGGCGAAATTCGGATTCATATTCAATGATAAAGGTCGGCGGCTCCATCGGACCCGGTTCAAAGCCGCGCGCATCTTGCACGTGATAAGAAAATGAATAGCAAAAACCGCGTGCCCGAGTGTCAGACAGGATTTCAGTTTCGATATTTGTCACGAAGTGACGACATATCATTTCTGTTTTTCGCTGCTCCAACCATTGTCGGATGGCGGGAACACCTTTGTGCTCGTGGCCAAGCATGTTCAGAGTGGCGTCTTGCGTCCATAGTTCCAAAAAGTCGTCGTAGCGATACGCATCGATAAGGCGGGCATACGAGACCATGAGTTTCTCGCAGGCACGTTCTGCGATCAACTTCTGCAAATCGTCCATTTTTTGTCTCCGCCTCCGGCAAATTTTTGATTGCCGGTCGATTTTAGCGACGGGTTATGGAGGTGCCGGCGACCCGATCGCCCACGCGGGCAAATGACTTTGCCTCGTCCGGTTGGCTCGGTCGCTGGTTTACTCGGCGTTGACGGGGACGAAGCGCACCGGGACTGCGGACATATGCGGCATCGCATTGATGCTCTCGAAGTGAACCGCCGTGTCGACAATCGCATTGACGCAGGTTCCGTCCGTCAGCACGTCTTCCTGGCCGGGTGTGCCTCCCCAGCCCTGGCTGAGCGAGACGACCCCGCGCCGCATTGTGTCGTCGCGTTCCAGAACGGCTCTGGTACGTCCGTGAGCCGAAACGATGTCGACGAAGGTGCCCGCAGGCATGCCGAGCTCCGCCAGATCGTCGTGATGAAGGAAGGCAGGGTTATACTTCTGACGCTTTCTCACCGACTCGATTTGAGTGCCGAGGCTGTTGTACGTGTCGCGAAGGCGTCGCGTGGAAAGCAGATGCGTGAATTCCCGGTTGCGTCCCGCCCTTTGCTCCGCCGCCGGGCCTTTCGTGTACCGGCGTAGTTCGGCGAGTACGTCGGCCGGCATCACGTCGAATTGCGCGTCCTGGCCGGGCCGCGGAGGGTTCACAACGCCACCATCGATCGGGAACATCCGGCCGCTTGGATAGGTTTTGAGTTCTTCCAGCGAAGTCTGGCTATTTTCCAGCAGGATACCGATCAGTTCTTCTGTCGTCGGCGGTTCGTCGCCCTCCATCTTCCGCTTGCCGGCGTAATTGATGGTGAGGCCCAAACGTTTGGCGAGCGCCCAGAACACGTACCAGTCATCCACGACTTCCGCACCCTTTGGCGGATCGACAATCGCGGGCGTGTAGATACCCCAGGAGCCGGTATAGAACTTCAGGAAGGGAACACTGGGCGGAATGTCCGCCCGCTCGTATTGAAGCTTGGTCGGCAGAATGTAGTCCGCTTCTCGCGTGGTGGCGGTATCCCAGGGGTCCATCACCACCAGCAACTCGAGGGAGCGCATCGCGGAACAGGTTCTGTCCCGATCCGGCAGCGAAGTCATCGGATTGGCTCCGTCGACGATCAGCGCACGGATGCGATCCTGTCCGGGTGTGAGGATTTCATCGCTGAGCGTGGCAGCCGGCTTCTCACCGAAGAAATTGCTGGCGCCCCGGATCCGGCTGTTTGGAAATTTTTCCCAAGGCCTGGCGGCGGGCATCACTTCCGCATAGAGGGTCTTTGGCGGATACATCATGTCCGACGATTTCACCTTATGCCCGGCTTTGGGGAAGCGACCACAGATGACGTTGAGGTTGTGAACCATGTGAACGGCGAGGTTCGAATACTGAGACATGTTGGGGCCGGTGCCTGTAAGAGCAGGGCCGCGGCTCGACTGCCTGGCAAACAAATCGGCGATACGGTAGAGCGAGCCCGGTTCCAGCCCAGCTCGTTGCTCCACCAGTTCGGGCGTGAATGGCTCGACCGCCTCTTTCAGCGCGGCCAGTCTCTCGGCTCCCACGTATCGGGCGCAGAATTCCGCATCGTGCCAGCCTTCGCGGAGAATGAGGCGGATCAGTCCGGCCGCGATGGCTGCATCCTCGCCGGGATAGGGCTGAAAGACCAAATCGGCGTGCGTCGCCGTCTCGTTTTGGCGAGGGTCGACGATGATCAACTTCATGCCGCGGCGACGTGCCCGCTTCAGTCGCTTGATTGGGTCGATACCAAGAACCGAGAGCGTGGAATGTGAGATCAAGGGATTAAGTCCGAAGAACAGCGCCACGTCCATGTCGTCCAGTTCGACGATGCCGCCGGCCCAGCTGCCCATGCGTCCCGCGGCAACCATCTTGCCGGACTGATCGATGGTGATCGTGGTGTAGTACTGGTCTGAACCCAGCGCCTCCAGGAACCCACGGTTCATCCCTACGGACGACTGGTTCATCAGCGAGCCGGTGCCGGCAAACAGTGCAAAGGCCCGCGGGCCGGATTCGGCGACGATGCCGCTAATGCGCTCGGCAATCTCATCAAGCGCCTGCTGGAGCGGAATGCGGGCGTAGCTGCCATCGGGCTGGCGCTTCAGCGGGTGCAGGAGGCGATGCGGATCGCGATGGGCCGGTCCATTCTGGACGCCTTTGAAACAGGCATAACCCGAGGAATGCTCGTTACGGTCGTCGCCGATGATGCGGGTAATTCGGCCCTCCTCGTCGACCGTCAGCCGCGTGCCACAGGTCGCCGTGCAAATTCGGCAAAAGGAGTGGTATTCGCCAGCGGTCCGGGCGAGGGCGGTTTCCTGATTCATCGGTCAACCCTTCTTTTGAGCCCCGGCCGCAGCGTGCCGGGATTGGCGCCCAATCTATTTCCAAACGAGGTCTGAGACAAGTAAACCCCCGTGTCCCTCGCACACGTCCTTCGAGCAACTCACTTCGTAGGGCATGTCGTTATGGTCGCGGCGACCGAACCCCAGTGCTAGCGCCCTTCCTTCCGCCAAAGGGCTGACGATCCCAAGACAAGCGCACAAACTGCGGCATAGGCAACCAGCGATGCGGCCACCATACCCGCCAGACCGGTCATACCAAGGCCGAGTGGGCCGATGGCGAGCCATGCGCCGCCGGCCGCGATCAGGATGCGCACACCCGATGCAACCAGCGGCCACATCGCGCGGCCTGCCCCTTGGGCCGCGAATTGTGCGACGTATCCAAAGCCAAGAGCTCCATAGGCCGGAGCGACGATGTGCAAATAGGTCGCTCCATCATAAACGACGGTCGCATCACCGCTAAAGAAACGAAGCCAGATGGCCGGAAAAACGGAGATGAGAAGTCCGGTCGCACCGGCGAGAAGCAGACCGACGATACCGCTCGTCCACGCAATCCTACGTGCTCGGGTTATTTGGCCAGCACCTACATTGATCCCGACCATGGTCAGAGTCGCCGTACCCACGCCGAACAGGAGCGGACCCATGATGTAATCGAGCCGCGCCGCCAAGCCGTATCCGGCAATAGCGGTCGTACCCAAGGTACCGACGGCCCCGGTGACGAAAATAACCGAGAGATTGGTGACCGCGGCGTTCAACGCCGTTGGCAGACCGACCTTGAGAATATCCGCAAAGAGTCGAGCGCTCAGGGGCAAGACACGAAAGGTCAGACCGCCTCTGCCGGCGCGCATATAATGCAACAGGAAGACCATTGCAGTCGTGTAATACAGGCCGAGCGCGAGGCCAGCGCCGCCTATGCCCAATCCCGGGATCGGCCCGAGCCCGAATATCAACAACGGCGAGAGGGGAATGGTCACGATCGCTCCGATCAACGTCACCATTGCCGGTACACGAACATTCCCGGAGCCACGAAGTGCCGCGGCCTGCAAGTTCACGATCCACACCGGAATGGCGCCCGCGAACAGATAATCTGAGTAATTGACAGCTGCCGTCAAAGCGTCGCCGCGAGCTCCAAGCATTCTGTAGAGGGATGCTCCGCCGGTTATCGATCCGAGAGTGAACAACGCGCCGATCAGTATGGCGAGGACCATCGCATGAAAAAGAACGTCGTCGGCGCTTCGGCCCGACCCGATGGCCCGCGCAACTGAAGAAGCGACGCCGCTGCCGAATCCGGCATTCGACATCATCACCATCAGCATATAAATCGGAAAGACCAATGCCGCGCCGGCCAGCGCATCGGTGCCGAGAATGCCAACATAATACGCTTCCGCGATATTGACGGCTGTCTGTGCCACCAGCACCAGCAGAGTCGGCACAGCCAGTCGGAGCAAAGTCGGCAATATGGAAGCCGTGAGCAATGCGGAGCGTGTCGCCTCAGCTTTGGTCTTTGCATCCGCAAGGACCGGGGTCTTCGAGATAATGGAGGAGTCTGTTCCGGCGACATCAGTCCGGGTTGACGTAAGCGTTTCCAGTAACACCGTAGTCGAACCCTTTGTGTTAGGACGAAACGATCAGGATAAACCGATACTACCTACAATCGTGAAGCGGCCAAATCTTTGCCTGACAACGATCACCCTCGTCGGCGTCGCACGAACAAATAGGCTGGGATAGGCACAACTCTCACGTCAAGCGATCGCTTCGCCGCCGCCTGCAACGATCTCCCGGAGGACTTCCACGCAGCCGCAATCCCTTGGGTCGTATAAAGTTTTCCTCCACCCCGGGTCAGCCATCGTAGCGAGATGAGCTCCGATCCCCACCGGATTGGAACGTCTGTTGTCAGCCAACGTCGTAGTCGGCAGCGAGCCGCAATTCCCGGAGCGGTCGCACCCGATCGATCGATTCCTGGTAGAGATGGTGTGCCTTATAGGATTTCAGGTCGATTTCGCTGTCGAACTCGCCATAGACCACGATATCGATGTCATTTCCGAGCTGGTCGGTCTTGCGGTTCCTGGCCACTTCGAGCCGCCGGGCGTGCGGGATCTTCGTCAGAACCGACAAGCCCTCGATGATCTGATCGATGTCGGCCTTGTCTTTGGCGGTGAACAAGACGATGTGGCGAATCATGGCAACCGTTTAGCTCGGCTCGAAGCTCGCAGCATGACTATCTTGGCTCAAGGCCAAGCGCAATCCACTGAGTGTGGTTGCCTGTGGGTCGCTCGAAACGTTGCGACCCGACATGTTCAGGAGAAGGAGATCTCGTTATAGGCGGCCGCCGCAACGGCGTCGCATTGCTCCTTGTATTGCGGGAAGCCGCCGCCGTAACGCATCACCTTCCGCACGCTTTTGCCTTCCACATTCTTGTTGACCCCCGTCATCCAGGAATCGATCTGGTTCGAGAGCAGGGCTTTGCTCATCTCCATGACATGATCGGTCCACCGCATTGTCCCAGTTGGCGTGGCTTCGATCCGGGTCAAGCCGCGCTGCCTGGCGTACGCGATCAAGTCTGCCACCCAATCTGCATTGTATTCGGCAAATCGGGTGAAGTTACCGAGCCCGCCATGCGGGCCCATGACCATCATGAAGTTTGGAAATCCCGTCACGAGGACTCCAAGGAAAGTCTGGGGCCCGTCGCTCCAGACATCCTTGAGGCGCTGACCGCCGATGCCACGGAAATCAATGCGGTCGAACGGGCCCGCGATCGCATCAAAGCCACTTGCATAGACGATGACATCGAAAGGTCGTTCGCCGTCGGCGGATTTGATCCCGTTCGGCGTGATGCACTCGATCGGCGTTTCATTCACGTCGATCAGGGTTACGTTCGGCTGATTGTAGGCCTCATAATAACGAGTTTCGAGGGGCACCCGCCGCGTGCCGAATCCATGGTTTTTCGGGATCAGTTTTTCGGCCGTGACTGGATCCTTCACGCGCTCGCGGATCTTGCGTGCCATGAAATCCGACATAAACGCGTTGGCGTCTTTGTCGGTCAGAACATCCCGGAAGTTGCCATGCCAAATTCCGAAGCCAGGCTCGCTATAGCGCTGCTCAAAAAAGGCTTCGCGCTCTTCAGGAGTGACATCGAATACGGAGCGTGGGTCGGGGCCGTGAATGAAGCAGCCAGGAGTCTCCTGGCATCGTGCCATGATCTCTGGATAGCGCGCGCGAATGGATTCCATCTCGTCGGCGCTGATCTTGGAATTGAGCAGGGGCGCACACCAGTTTGGCGTGCGCTGATAGACGGTGAGTTGAGCAGCGGTCTTGGCCGCCTCCTGGATGATCTGGACACCGGTTGACCCAGTCCCGATCACCGCCACGCGCTTTCCTTCAAACGAAACGGGCCTGTCTGGCCAGCGTGCGGGATGGTGAGCCTCGCCCTCGAATCGCTCAATTCCCTCGATGCGCGGCAATGTAGGCGCAGATAGCACCCCGATGGCTGTCACCAGAAAGCGCGCGGTGAAGCTTTGCCCGTCATCGAGGGTAACACGCCAGCTTCTAGTGTCTTCCTGATAATGGGCAGACTGGACATGGCTATCGAATTGGATGTCGCGTTTGAGGTCGAGTTTGTCAGCGGCGAAATTGAGGTAGCGCTCAATTTCGGGCTGGCCCGCAAAGTTCTCGCTCCAGTCCCAATCCTTCAATATCTCGTCCGAGAAAGAATAGCTGTAAGACCAGCTTTCGGAATCGAAGCGGGCGCCGGGATAACGATTCCAGAACCAGGTCCCGCCCACCCCGGAAGCGTTATCAAACGCGCGGACACGCAGCCCTAGCTGACGCAAGCGATAAAGCTGATATAGGCCGGAAACTCCGGCGCCGATGACAATGGCATCAAAGTCCAGCTTGGTTTCCGGAACATCGTATGAAGCATCTCTGGATGGAAGCGTGGTCAATCTGTCCTCCCGCTACGCTTGGCGCTCTCGCGACTTTTCAGGGCTCTTCGGCCGCTCGCATTGAAGCATATCAAAAAGCCGACGTTGCCGTCTTTCGGGCCTATCAGGTCTGTGAGACTAGACCGATTTACGATACGATGCGTCGATATAATAGCTGATGGCTGGTTGCAAGGGCTCCCGGGCGTTTCGTCGGCTGCGCGCCTCCACCAGAGGACCCTTCCTGTGTTTGATGGCCACCTGCCGACAAACAATACAGTCAAGGGTCATGTTATAGCCGGCCGGCCGGAGTCGCAAAGCGGGTGTCGCCCTCAGCATCCCGACGGCGTCAAATTTCAAATTTAAAGAGCCGACACTTGCACTGGAACTGACGAGCGCGCGGTTCTTGAAATTCCATGTATGGGTTAAAAGGGCGGGGACGTGCGGGGGCGAACAGTCGCAGGCCTGCGCGCGACTGAATATGCTTGTATGAAGAGACAATTTGAGGTTTCAGTGAGAATCTGGGGGTGACCATCTTGAGGATCGGCGCAGCGCGCGGAGACGATACGAGCGCGCCCGGCTTTTTCGGAAGACCTCGGCCTGGAGTGCTTAAATCCAAGGCGTAACAATCAAGGGAAGAGGAAACGCTATTCAAATGGCAGAACCAAGTCAGAGCCTGCCCGGCAGCAACGACATCATTCTGTCCGCCAAGGGGCTTACCAAGGAATTTGCGGGCTTCGTCGCCGTGAACAACGTGGACCTTCAGGTTCGGCGTGGATCGATCCACGCATTGATCGGGCCGAATGGCGCTGGAAAGACGACTTGCTTTAATCTGCTGACCAAGTTTTTGCCGCTGACGAGCGGCTCGATCATCTACAATGGTCGCGACATCACCCGCGAGAGGCCCGCCGATATCGCGACCCTCGGGCTGGTGCGCTCCTTCCAGATCTC
>Ga0105238_10001602_pt1 | contig 22655 bp, 11 predicted proteins | sample KBSC34metaG_FD_81526 | JGI IMG/M metagenome (GOLD analysis project Ga0105238, IMG submission 81526) | Corn rhizosphere microbial communities from Kellogg Biological Station, Michigan, USA - KBS C3-4 metaG | ecosystem: Host-associated > Plants > Roots > Rhizosphere > Soil | place: Michigan, USA...
CACCGCTGACGCCTATGGAAAGTTATTGGAACACCCCGCAGTTATTGCGAACTCAGATGTTGTCCTTCCTAACTTTTATCCGTATTGGGAGGGCGTCTCAGTTAACACCGGCATCGCAACACTCCACCGCGAGTACCAGCAGATAGTGGCCGCGGCCCAGGGCAAACCCGTCATCGTGTCAGAAACCGGCTGGCCCAGCGCGGGCGATACTATTTGCAATGCTGTGCCATCAGCTGCAAACGCAAGTTCTTATTTTCTGAACTTCGTCTCGTGGGCTCGAGCCAACAACGTACCCTATTTTTATTTTTCCGCATTCGACGAAACCTGGAAGGCCACTCGTGAAGGACCGCAAGGCGCACACTGGGGAGTGTGGCAAAAGGACGGTGTGTTGAAACCTGGTATGCAGGACGTTTTTGACGGGCAAACGATCGCGGACAATTGGACCAGCGCGGTTATCCCGGGTGGTCCGGGCACTCCCAGTCTGTCATTCGTCTACGTTCCACCATTCGGCTCGTCCAACAATCTCTTCGGCCAAGTGTTACATGTCAATCCTGACGATTATAAGGTCGCAGTTTACATCAATGTTGCGGGATGGTGGACCAAGCCGACTTTTGCTAATCCCTTGACGAATATTGGACTCGATGGCAGTTGGGAATGCGACATCACTACAGGGGGAAATGACGTCTCGGCAACGGAGATCGTGGCCTATCTGCTTCCGAAAAACTTCGCACCACCCCAGATGTCGGGAGGTCAAACGCTGCCGCCTGAATTGGACCAGATGGCCGCAGCTAAATCCCAGATCGCGAGGTCAAGCAGTTCACTCTATATCGCAGGGCGTCTGACCGACGGCAATAATAAGGGTATCACCTGCGTGACAATCGAGCTGAGCAGCGGATCCCAAACAGCGACGACCCATACCGTCTCGAACGGCATCTATGCGTTCCTTAATCTCCCCGCAGGGCAGAACTACGCCGTGACGCCGTCTCACCCTCGATACACTTTCAATCCATTAAGCCTAACTTTCAACAGCCTCGCCAGTAGCCAAACAGCGAATTTTGTTGCTGAACCGATTCCAACGCCGACACCGACACCGACGCCGACGCCGACGCCGACGCCGACACCGACACCGACGCCGACGCCGACACCGACGCCGACGCCGACGCCACTCCAACTTATGTTGGATGAATCTGGCCCAGCCTTGAATCAGGTGGCAGCTCTGGATTCATTGTTATTTCTGAGAGATCCGTTCCCCGTTGTGAACGGCGTAGACTTACTCAATCCAGGTCTTGATCGCAACACGAGGGTCATCGTTTTCGTAAACAATCTTGAATTCTTGCAAGGCGAACCTGCTTCTTCGGTCACAATTAACTTGATCGATAGTAACAATCAGAGTTACGACGTACTGGCTGAAGACGTGCGCTTGGTAAAAAATTTCCCGTTCACTCAGGTGATTTTCAGGTTGCCCGACAGTATCTCCCCTGGCACATGCACCTTAAAGGTTAAGGCACATGGCCAAGTCAGCAACGCCGCCACAATGAGAATTAGAATTTAGCTTTCATAGCACGCACATCAAGAAACAAGTGGAGTGGCTGGAGAGAGGATCAACGTACCCAGTCGCTGGCTTGAATGCGAGAATGAATCGAAGCGGCCTTCGCAATAACGTAAACGCCAGGGGTCCATCATGTCATCGGCAGCAAGCCAGATAACCAACAGAGGATCAGATTTGCTCTAATGCCCGGATATTCGCACGTACGGGAAAGTCCGTGATGCGATTCGCTGCACTAAAAGAATGACCGAGGATCAATGCTTAACTTGATGGGACCGGCCCAGTCTTTTGTTCCGCAACACCATTGAGCTTGCTGTTCCGAAACTTCTATCTGACAACACCAAAGCCACCCACTTGCAACTCCTTTGGACCAAGGTATTCATCACATTGTTGTAAAGTTGCTGTAATTCTGAATTCGGCTAAACTGCTGCCAATGTAACGGTAAGAGAGTGGCGTTGGGGTTGGAACTCCCAAGCTTAAAAGAGCGAGTGCTCTAAGTTATTGATTTTATTGGTAGCGGGGGTCGGACTCGAACCGACGACCTTGGAGTTATGAATCCTGAATTCGCCACTGCATACAATACCTTCAAAAGGAAAATTTAGCCTTTTCAGCGGAGAAGCAGTCGTTTGAGCAGAACATGAAGCACCACAACCTCATAAAGCGCATAGAAGATTACAGCAACTTTACAACAAAACTCAGAGGGGCTCGTTCTTGGACGGAGCATTCCCGGCGCGCGTCATTCACGCTGGACCATTTGTTAGGTGAGTTGATTATATAATCAACAGACTGACGGTTCGGTTCGATATTATGGTTGGCACAAGTTCGGTGAAAATATGAGACGACCAAGCTCGAAGTTGTGGCGAAGTAGTCTGTTCGCAGTTTCCATACTGAGTCTTTGCTGCCTCGGCCGATTTCCGGCGGCGGCACAGAAGCAGACTGCGCTGAAGGATGTCTTCAAAAACGATTTCATGATCGGCGCGGCGCTGAACCCGCGGCAGTTCTTCGAACAAGATCGCCGCGCGGTTGAGATCGTCACCACGCACTTCAACACCATCACGCCCGAAAACGTGCTCAAGTGGGCCTTGGTCCATCCGGAACCCGCGCGTTACGACTTCAAAGCCGCGGATCGTTTTGTCGAGTTTGGTGGAAAGCGTGGCATGTTCATCGTCGGGCACACGCTTGTTTGGCACAACCAGACGCCTGCGTGGGTGTTTCAAGATGCGAAAGGAAATGCGCTCGATCGTGAGAGCTTGTTGCAGCGTTTACGCGAGCATATCTTCACGGTCGTCGGACGTTACAAAGGCAGAATCAAAGGTTGGGACGTCGTCAACGAAGCGCTCAATCAGGATGGCTCCATGCGGCAGTCGGCGTGGTTCAAGATTATCGGTGAAGATTACCTCGCAAAGGCTTTCGAGTTTGCGCACGAAGCAGACCCGAGCGCCGAACTCTACTACAACGATTACGATCTCGAACTGCCCGCCAAGCGCGCGGGAGCCGTGGCGCTGTTGAAGAAACTGAAAAAAAGCGGCGTGCCGGTACACGCGGTTGGTTTACAGAATCACAACCTGATGGACTGGCCTTCAGCCGCCGATGAAGACGCAACCATTGGAGCGTTTGCCGCGCTCGGTCTGAAGGTAAACATTACGGAGCTCGACGTTGACGTCCTGCCACGGACTACAAAACCCGGAGCTGATTACCCAGTGGACGCTCCGGTAACGCCGCAGTTGAATCCTTACGTCGATCATTTGCCGGATACGATGCAGTTGGCGCTGGCAAAGCGTTATGCCGAGTTGTTTCAGGTTTACGAGAAACATCGCAACGAAATCGACCGCGTAACTTTTTGGGGCGTCGGGGACGGCGACTCGTGGCTAAACAACTGGCCGATGAAAGGCCGCACGAACTATCCGCTTTTGTTCGATCGGTATGGTCGCGCGAAACCCGCGCTCGCGGCCATCATGAGTACAGCGAGCGCGCCTTAGCAAATCCGTTACTTTTCACACGTGCTTTCGACATTCAACTAGACAGGTGACAGAGGGCAAGATGGCAAACAATAATTTCCAACCGAAACCGGAACACAAGTTTACTTTTGGTCTATGGACCGTCGGCAATCGCGGACGCGATCCATTTGGCGACGCCACGCGCCCGAGTCTTAGCCCCGTCACGATTGTCAAACGCCTGAGTGAGCTTGGTGCTTATGGCGTGAACCTGCACGACAACGATCTGGCGCCGATCGACGCGACACCAACCGAACGGGATCGCATCGTGCGCGATTTCAAGCAGGCGCTCGACGACACTGGCATGAAAGTGCCGATGGCGACTACCAATCTCTTCTACGATCCGGTTTTCAAAGATGGCGCGTTCACTTCAAGCGATCCGCGCGTGCGGTTGTATGCGCTGCAGAAGACTATGCGCTCGATGGATCTCGGTGCGGAATTAGGCGCGCATATTTACGTCTTCTGGGGTGGCCGCGAAGGCGCGGAAGTAGATGCGGCGAAGGATCCGCGCGAAGCGTTGAAGTGGAACCGCGAAGCGTTGAATTTTCTATGCGAGTACTCGATCGACCAAGGCTACGATTACCGCTTCGCGCTCGAAGCCAAACCGAATGAACCTCGCGGCGATATTTATTTGCCGACCACCGGCGCGATGCTCGGGTTCATCGCCACACTCGATCATCCGGAGATGGTTGGCGTCAATCCTGAGGTCGGCCACGAACAGATGTCCGGACTCAACTTCTACCATGTGGTGGCGCAGGCGATCGAAGCAGGCAAGCTCTTTCATATCGATCTCAACGATCAGAAGGGACCGCGCTTCGACCAGGATCTGCGTTTTGGTTCGGAGTCAATCAAGAACCTTTTCTTCTTAGTCAGATTGCTGGAGTCGTCCTACGACGGTCCACGCCACTTTGACGCGCATTCTTATCGGAGCGAGAACGAAGAAGGCGTGTGGGCTTTTGCCGCCGGCTGCATGAGGAATTATTTGATCCTCAAAGAGAAGGGACGACAGTTTGACGAAGACGGAGAAGTGCAGTCGTTGCTCGCGGAGATTCGAAACGGTTCGGGAAGCAACGGAGAACGGCTCGGCCGCTACAGTTCCGAAGAAGCAAAGCGCATCAAAGAACTTGGTTTTGATCGCGCGGAGCTTGCGAGCAAGTCGTTGCCTTACGAGCGGTTGGACCAGTTGACTGTCGACATCCTGCTCGGCGTGCGCCAATGAAAAGAAGGCTGGTTTCTGGCAGTGCAACCGAAGTTGCGGAATGCCAGGTGAGAAGAAAACGTGAGAGGCTCTCTATGCAAACAGAGTCAGTGACTCGGATTTTTCTGTTGTCGACGCTGTTGCTGTTGCCGGTCGCCGCGCACGCCCAAGTGCTTGGCGACCCAACGGATGTCAGCCAGGATTTTCAGAAGATGGAGAACGTGTACTTCGTTGGTAGCCGCATCTCTTCATTCGATCCGGCAACTGGCCACGGCACGTTGCAGTGGGATCGCTACCTGCGAAACACGACGCTCTCATTCAACAAGATCGACTTGGGCTTCGCGCGCGGCCGCGCGACTGAGTTTCCCGCCACCGAGTACGATCAAGATCCGTCATTGCCTTTTGCGATCGATTTCGTGAGTCCGCGCACCATCCGACTGCGCTTCTCAACGCGAGCCGTGCCGCTGAACGACGGCCAATCGCTGATGCTCGCCGGAGCGGCGCCGAGAGATACGTCGTGGCGCGTCGAGCAGAATGAGCGCGAGATTGTCTACACCGGCGCGCACGGACGCGTGCGAATAATCAAGCAGCCCTGGCACATTGAGATTTACGACGAACGAGGTCGCCTGCTCACGCGAACGCAGAACATCGGCGATCCAGCGACATTCATCACGCCAATTCCATTTTCGTTTGTGCGTCGCGCGAGCGATCTTTCACGGCGCATCGCGGCGACGTTCGAGTTGCAACACGATGAGAAGATCTTCGGCTGTGGTGAATCGTTCACTCGGTTTAATAAACGGGGCCAGCATGTGGTGGTCTCAACACGCGACGGTATGGGCACGCAAAACGAGTACATGTACAAGCCGATACCGTTCTTTCTCAGCAGCAACGGTTATGGAATGTTTGTGCATACGAGTGCGCCTTTGACGTTCGATTTCGGCAAAGCCTACGACGCGCACAATGTGATCTATTCCGGCGACGAGAACCTCGATCTATTCATCTTTCTCGGCGAACCAAAAGATATTCTTTCCGAGTACACGGCGTTGACAGGACGCAGTCCGGTGCCGCCGCTCTGGTCCTTTGGCTTCTGGATGAGCCGCATCACTTACAACTCGGAAGACCAGGTGCGGCAGGTAGCCGAGCAACTCCGCGCGCACAAGATTCCGGCCGATGTAATCCATCTCGACACCGGCTGGTTTGAAACCGACTGGCGCAGCGACTATCGCTTTTCGACTTCTCGTTTCCGTGATCCGGCGAAGATGATTGCCGATCTGAAGCAAAAGGGTTTTCACATCAGTCTGTGGCAGTACACCTACTTCAGCAGCAAGAACGATCTTTGGAAAGAGATGGTGTCGAAAGGCTACGAGGTCAGGAACGAAGGCGGCCAGCTTCCGTTTGAAGACGCCACGCTCGACATGAGTAATCCCGAGGCGGTGCAGTGGTATCAAGGCAAGTTGCGGGATCTGCTGAAGCTCGGCGTCGGTGCGATCAAGGTTGATTTCGGTGAAGGAGCGCCGCTGACCGGACAGTATCACTCCGGGATGAGCGGCTGGTACGAGCACAACTTGTATCCGCTTCGTTACAACAAGGCAGTCGCGGAGGTAACGAAGGAAGTCACAGGTGAGAACGTGATTTGGGCGCGTAGCGCGTGGGCCGGCAGCCAACGTTACCCGTTGCACTGGGGAGGTGATGCTGAGAACACCGATTCTGCCATGGCGGGTGAACTTCGTGGTGGTCTCTCGTTTGGTCTATCCGGGTTTACTTACTGGAGTCATGATGTAGGTGGCTTTGTGCAGCGCGCGCCTCGCGATCTCTACCGGCGCTGGATGGCCTGGGGAGCGTTGACCTCACACACGCGCGCGCATGGTGCGCCGCCGCGCGAGCCGTGGGAATATGACGCTGCGCTTAATGAAGACTTTCAACGTGCGTTGGCTTTGCGCTATTCGTTAATGCCTTACATCTACGCGCAAGCGAAGGACTCATCCGCGCGCGGTTTTCCGATGGTCAGAGCGTTGTTCTTTGAGTATCCAAATGATCCCGGCTCGTGGAACATCGACGACGAGTACATGTTTGGATCGGATCTGCTCGTCGCGCCGATGTTTGAGAGTGGCGCGCAACGGAAGGTTTATTTACCGCCGGGCACGTGGATCGATTATCAGAGCGGGCGCGTTTACGACGGTGCGCGTTGGCACGAAATTACAGCGGGTCAGATTCCAATCGTACTGCTGGTTAAGAACCACTCGGTGTTGCCGCACGTTAAGGTCGCACAAAGCACGAGCGCGATCGATTGGGACAACGTTGAGCTCCGGGTTTTCAGTACGGATGTGGTGCCGGTGACAGGACTCTTCACGCGACCCGGCAGCGACCTGCAGACGCTTTCACTCGTGCCGCGCGCGCGCAGTTTTGCATTGCGAGCAGATCCGCAGGCCGGAAAAGTGAAGTGGGAGATCAAGCTGCAAACTCTCGCGCAATGAAGCTCAGGTGCGGAGTCTGGCCGACAACCCGTGTCAAGTTCGCTACGGCCACAGTAGTGATGCAGTTTGAATTAACGCCGAAGGCGTTGGCCAATTTCAGCCCAGGGTTCGAGGAACGAGAACCCTGGGGAATCATCACATCAAAGACGTTCAAACCCTGAAAGGGTTCGCCAACCTCCGAACCCTTTCAGGGTTAGAACGCATTTGTTTGGTTCGATACCCAGGGTTGTCGCTGCGCTCCAAACCTGGGCTGAAATTAGCCAACGCCTTCGGCGTATTTTCAAAATGACCCACTACCACGGCGACAAGGTCGTTGCGCTGCGGCTGAAGCGTGGGTCCAGCACGGGGCTTGATCAGTGTTTGAGGAAGTCACCAACCGCTTGATTCAGTAGTCGCGACTCACAGACGGTCGAAAGATGACCGCAATCACCTTCCAGCACGAGCAGCTTTGCGCCAAGCAGCCTGGCAAACTCCGATGCTGGTCCAGGTGTGACGACATGATCCTGTTTGGCAACCACGACGAACACCTTCGCTTTGACCGCTTGCGCCGTGCGTTCGAGTGAACCACCGAACTCGCGCGACACGTCCAATTGCATCATCGCCTGCGCTTGACGAATCTTGTCGTTTGCGCCGAACCGGTGCGCATCATTCCGCGCCTGCTGTAGATCATTCAGAACTTGCTCACGTGTCTGGCGGCGGTTGTAGTCGGACGGTGTCGTGAGGAGTAATTGGCCAAAGGCGAAATCGAGCGCCCGCGAAGGATTCGCAGAGTAGTTACCGCCTTTCCAATCGCGGTCACGCATTAGCGCTTCGATCTGTGCCTGCCAGAGCAACAAATCGTAAGGCGCTAGACGCGGCGAGCCGACGATCGGTACCGCTTGGTCCATGAACGACGGATAGGACACCAGCCACTGAAACGTCTGCATCCCGCCCATCGAGATGCCGACTACGGCCTTCACGTGATGGATTTTCAACACGCGGGTCAGCAACTCGTGCTGCGATTCGATTGTGTCGCGCAAGCTGAATTGCGGAAAGCGCATGCGCGGCTGTAGCCGGCTATTTGAGGGTGATGAAGACACGCCATTACTGAGCGCATCGATCGCCACCACGTAATAGATGTTGCTGTCAACCAGCTTTCCTGGCCCGATGTTTGATTGCAGTTGTTCGGTTGTGCCGCCGGCCCAGGTGGGAAACACCACGACATTCGATTTATCAGCAGCGAGTTGCCCGAAGGTGCGATAACCGACGCGGCAATTGCGAATCACGCCGCCGTTCTGAAGTTTCAGGTTGCCGATGTTTGCAAATTGTTGCTGTTGCGCGAACGCAAACAGCGCGAACAAGTGCAGGCACAAACAAACGCGAACCGCGCGCGAAAAGTGTTTCATCATCGCTTACTTCTCAAACACGAGGTTGTCTACCGCCACCATTCCCTGTTGCGGCGTACACTGATTGCAGTAAACGCTAATACTGATTGCGGTAAGTTTCTTCATCACCTCTTTTGAGTCGATGCGTTCCTGCACCCACGACGGCTGCGACAATCCTTTCAGCGGTATCTCGTAGGTGTTGAGGCCGGGCTTGAGGCGAATGGGCAACTGCGGAAAACCGGAATCGATGTTGATTCCCTGGCCATGACTGATGAATTCCACGCGAATGGAATCTGTTCCGGTTGCGTAGAGTTGCAAAGCTAAGTGTTTGTAACCGCTCACGTCATCCGCCACCGGCTTTCCGTCCTTCGCCGGCCGCCCTTGAATTTCGAGCGTCACCTGCGCCCACTGGTTTGGTCCAGTCAGCGCATACTCGAAAGACGCGAGATGATTCTTTGCGTCATTTTTCGGCACGACCAGTTCGGGCGCGCCGGGGTTGGCGCCCGCAACGCCCTTGAACTTCACGGGCGTTGACTCCTGCGCGGTGTAGAGTTGGATTAGCCCACCTTCGTTGCTCACGGGACGGCCGTTCTCTGTCTTTTCAAAATCGGCGTAGACAAACTTGTCACCCGGCGCAGCGGATGGACCAGCGGCGACTACGGCAAGCAAAAGTATTGCGATCGTAAAGGCTATTGAGAGCTTCATAAGATGTCCTCCCCATCAGTGAAACGCGTCAAACACGGATCTGCAAGCGCTGCTTAAACTTTGCCAAAGAAAGCGGCGCCCGCGAGTGAAATTTCAACTGCCATGTCTCGGCCGGGCGCATTGCTCGTTTCTCTGTGCAACCTCTGTGTCCTCTGTGTCTCTGTGGTTAATGAATGCCGAGTAAAACGACACCACAGAGACACAGAGGACACAGAGGTTGCACAGAGAAACTCCATAACAAGGAAGTTTTGTGCTCAAGGCTGAACCTCTCCAAAAAAATTATTTTGATTTCTGATTCGCGCTTGATAAAAGATGCGCGTGTTGAAACACAACGAACTCTCGCTGACACTGGTTCTGGCCGTCGCTATTTTGACTCATCTGTCAAACGCGGCGGTCGTGGCGCAGGAAAAACCTGTGAATCTCCCGTCGCGGTTTGCGCATTTGCGGCATGGTGTAAACCTCAGTCACTGGTTTTCCCAGTCCGCGGATTACTCGAGGGGCCATCTCGATACCCACACTACCGCACAGGACATCGCGCTGATCAAGTCGTTGGGCTTCGATCACGTGCGGTTTCCGATTGAACCTGCGCCGCTGATGGCCGACACGCCCGATCCATCCATTCTCAATAGCAACTACCTCGGCTATGTCGATAACGCGCTCGACATGATACTCGCCGCGGGTCTGGCGGTCGTGATCGATATTCATCCGAGCGACGAGTTTAAGCTGAGAATGGCTCGCGATGAACGCAGTATTGAAGCCTTTGGCAAATTCTGGCGTGCGTTCGCGACGCATTTGTGCCGGCGAGATCCGGAGGTTGTGTTTCTTGAAGTAATCAACGAGCCGATGGTTGAAGATGCTTACCGCTGGTATGGCATACAGGGAAAACTAATCGCCTCGATTCGCGCGGGCGCGCCCAATCATACGATCATCGCGGCCGGCCATCGCTGGTCGGGACTGTATGAGATGCTTTTTCTCGAGCCGTATGCGGACCCGAACATCATTTACAACTTCCATTACTACGAACCGTTCGCGTTCACGCATCAGGGCGCGACCTGGGCTGGTCCGAATCTGCCGTTTTACAAAAACGTGCCCTATCCGTCGTCACCTGAGGCCGTGAAGTTAGTGCTCGATACGATCCAGGACGACCCCGCCCGCTACAACCTGCTTCGTTACGGTGAAGAAAACTGGAATGCGCAGCGGATCGATCGAGAGCTCGCTGCTGCGGCAGCGTGGGCTGCGAAGCATCACGTTTACGTCACGTGCAATGAGTTCGGCGCGTTTCGGAAAGTGGTGAAACCGGCCGATCGCGTGGCGTGGCTTCAGGACATGCGTAAAGCCCTGGAGAAACACGGAATCGGTTGGACCATGTGGGACTATGGCGGCGGCTTCTCAGTCGTGAACAAAACTAACGGCCAGGCGCAAGCAGATCCTGACGTCGTGAAAGCGCTGGGCCTGCGTTAACAAGGCGAAACTATGAACCTGAAGCGAAATATCGTGTTTGTCTTTTTGTGCCTGCTGTTGTTTGCAGCGCCAATCTGTCGTGCGAATTCTCGTCCCGGAAAAACAGTCTCATTCAATCAGGACTGGCGCTTTCGGCTTGGCGATGTCGCTGGTGTGCAGGATGCCGGTTTCGACGATTCGCAATGGCGCCAACTGGATTTGCCACACGACTGGAGTATCGAGGGCGAATTCAGCGAGCAGAATCCCGCCGGCACAGGCGGCGGAGCGTTACCCGGCGGCCTCGGCTGGTACCGCAAAATGTTCACGGTTCCCGCCACGGCAAAAGGGAAGCTGATCTTCATCGAGTTCGACGGGGTCTATCGCAACGGCGAGGTTTGGATCAATGGTCATTACCTCGGTGAGCGTCCTTACGGCTACAGCACATTCGAGTATGAACTGACTCCTTATCTCGTTTATGGCGCGCAACGGAACGTGATCGCGGTCAAAGTCGACAACTCGCAACAACCAAATTCACGCTGGTATTCGGGTTCCGGTATTTACCGCAACGTCTGGTTGACGACGCTGGATCCGGTTCACGTAGAACATTGGGGCGCCTACGTCACAACGCCGGAAGTCAACGAACAATCGGCGAGTGTGAAAGTCCAAACGAAAGTGAGTAACGGTTCGAAGAGTTCGGCTCCGGTTAACCTCACCACGATCATTCAGGATGCGACCGGTAGGGAAGTCGCGCGTGCTGCCGAAAGAAATGTCGCCGCAAAAGGTTCGCATGCCGAGGTGAGCCAGACGTTGAGTCTGTCTGCTCCGATGCTTTGGTCGGATGATCGTCCGTACGTCTACAAAGTGATCTCCCAACTCGAACAAGGTGGAACAGTCCTCGATCGTTACGAGACTCCACTCGGTGTCCGCACATTTCGTTTCGACGTGGAGAAGGGGTTCTTTCTCAATGGCAAGCCAGTGAAGATCCGCGGGACGTGCAACCATCACGACCTCGGCTCGCTGGGTACAGCCGTGAACACCCGCGCGCTCGAACGGCAGTTGCAGCTCCTGAAGGGCATGGGTGTAAACGGTCTCCGCACTTCGCACAATCCGCCCGCGCCGGAATTGCTCGAACTCGCGGATCGAATGGGCTTCATCGTGATGGACGAGGCCTTCGACATGTGGAAGATCGAGAAAACGAAATACGACTACCACCTCGACTGGGACGAGTGGCACAAGCGCGATCTCGAGGACATGGTGCTGCGCGATCGCAACCATCCGAGCGTATTCATCTGGAGCATCGGCAACGAAGTGGTGGAGCAGTGGAACAACAATCCACTGGGCGGCACGATCAGTCGCGAGCTTGTGGGTATCGTTCGGAATCTCGATCGCACGCGTCCGATTACCTCCGCTTGTAACGGTGTGAGCCGCGATAACAAGGTGCTCAGCGAAGGTGATCTGGATCTCGTCGGCACAAACTATGCGCACCGGCGGTTACCCGAGTTTGCGAAGATGTTTCCTGGTCGCCCGATCATTGGCACGGAAACGAACTCCTCGCTGCACACGCGTGGAAGTTATCGTATGCCCTCGGATGATATCCTGCGTTGGCCCTATAAAGACGCAGAGGCTCTCAAGATCAGTCCGACTTACGAGTGTTCTGCTTACGACAACTCCACCGCGAACTGGGGCTCGGCGCATGAAGAGACGTGGAAACTCGTCAAGGACCACGACTTCTTTTCAGGCATGTTCATCTGGACGGGTTGGGATTACATCGGAGAGCCGACGCCGTTTCCCTGGCCGGCGATCAGTTCTTACTTCGGCATCATCGATCTCGCCGGTTTCCCTAAAGACGCGTACTATTTTTACCAAAGTGAATGGACCGATAAGCCGATGTTGCACATCCTTCCGCACTGGAACTGGAAACCGGGCGAGACGGTTGACGTCGTTGCGTATTTCAATCACGCCGATGAAGTAGAGTTGTTTTTGAACGGTCGCTCGCAAGGGAAGAAACGAAAAGAGAACGGCGAAATGCACGTCTTCTGGCGCCTGCCGTTTGAGTCAGGCGTATTGAAGGCGGTTTCGCGAAAGGATGGTCGGGAGGTGCTGACTGACGAAGTGCGAACCGCGGAAGCGCCGGCCAAAATCGTTCTGGCGCCGGATCGGCGGAGCCTGAAAGCGGACGGCGCCGACCTGTCATTCGTGACGGTTAAGGTGGTCGACAAAAAAGGCACAGTTGTGCCGGCGGCTGATAACCTCATAAAGTTTGACGTAACCGGGGGCTCGCTTGCGGGTGTCGATAACGGTAACCAAATCAGTCATGAGTCGTTCAAGGCGAGTCAGCGGAGGGCTTTTCATGGAATGGCGCTGGCGATAGTTAAGACAAAACGGAAACCCGGAGAGATCGTTTTGAAAGCGACGGCCGGCAATCTGCCGCCCGCCTCAGTCGTCCTGAATGCACGCTGACCATCAGTCAGCGTCACGAGCGAAACATTGCGACGCATAAATCTAAAAAAAGCAAACGTCGCGCGCGCAGATACGATTCGCTATATCAATCGTCAGATCGTGCTCAACTACATTCGTGAGAAGGAGCCGATCTCACGCGCCGACATCTCTCACGAAACTGCATTGCAGCGTTCGACTGTCTCGCTGATCGTCGATGAGCTGAAGACCCGGGGGTTGATCTACGAGGTTGAGGGTGAATCGAGAGGCGGCCGCCCGCCGACGCTGCTGCGTTTGCGAGCCGCGGGTTGCACGGCGATCGGGGTTGATGTGAGTACGGCGCAAACGACCGTCGGCGTTTCGGACTTCGTGGGCCGAGTTGTCGAACGGGAAAGTTTCGCTACCGATCCGGACGTTACGGTTACATTTGAGCGGATAACGTCGTCACTGCAAAGGTTTATCCGCCGCCACACGAACATCGAGGGAGTCGGCGTGAGTGTTCCGGGTGTGGTTGATCCGGAGAGCGGCGTCGCGCTTTTTGTTCCACATTTCAAATGGCGCAACTGGCCGTTGGCTGAGGATCTGAGTAAGAGTACGGGTTTGCCGGTCATGGTAGACAACGACGCGAACGCCGCTGCGCTGGTGGAGTTGTGGCTTGGCCGGCCGGAGATCCGCGATGTGCGCGACTTCATTCTGGTGCTGGTGCATGAAGGGCTGGGCACCGGAATCATCTTCGACGGTCAGGTGTATCGGGGAGTGGCGGGCGCGGCGGGAGAGTTTGGTCACATGACGATCGGTAAGGGCGCTCCGGTGGTTTGCGCGGCGGGCAGTGACGAGTGTTGGGAAGCGTTTGCGTGCGAGCGTGCCGCCCTTGCGCGTTACAAGCAGCGGCGCGGAGACGCCATCGACAACGAGTTCACATTCGAAAAGCTGATCGGCAAAGCGTTTGAGAAAGATGAAGCAGCGACAACAGCGCTAGTCGAAACCGCGCATTATCTTGGTTTGGGGATTGCGAACCTGACGAAAGGTTTGAGTCCCGAAGCCGTAATCCTCGCGGGTGATATTTCGCGTGCCTGGCCCTTGATAGCTGATGAATTGCGCAGCACCCTTGCGACCAATACGATCTGTAGCGATCTGGTATCCGTGCCGGTATTACCTTCGACACTTGGCAAAGACACGCGTTTGATGGGAGCACTGAGCCTTGTACTGGCCCGTAAGTTTGCGTCGGTCGTCCCCGCTTAGGCATTCAGAATTTTGTACTTTAACCAAAATTTCCATCGCGAAATTTGGAAATGGTCCGGCTTGGGACCGGTCCGTTTAGCCGATTCGGTCAGTTTTCGAGGCGGTAGTGGATTGTAAGGTGCTTAGCAGGCGCGCGGCATTCTCATTGCTGCGCGGAACGGCGACCGACAACTAAGCTCGGTCAACCACTACAGCAAAGAAAAACTTAGCGGGCAATTAAATTTTCTTGACAACAGGGGGCAGGTGGTAGTACTAAGGCTTCTGCCCGGTCATGCAACAAAGCCCATTAGTCTCTGATTTCGAGTTGAAGTGAGCCGACAGCGCCTGCTGTTCTGATCACACGAAATGTACTCCGAGCGTCTTCCCCGAGTTCTCGGACGCTCTTTACCATCGGTTCCAGTTCTCTCGCAGTTTCGAAAAGTAGCTATTTTCACCCTGTGGCGTTAGTCCCTTGATTTCGCTCCAACGGAGGAGAGTATGACTTTACCAACTCTGCGCAGGCTAAATACGCTGATCGGTTTCCTTTTTGTTCTTTCTCTGATGGTTCTTGCGGGTGCGTCAGCCGCGGTCGCCCAGACTGCCGGCGGCGCGACCTTACGCGGAACGGTGAAAGATCCCGCCGGTGCAGTCGTCCCCGACGCGAGCGTGATGCTCGTGAACGAGCGAACCAAGGACGAGCGCAAGACGAGAACCAACAACGAAGGGCTGTACGTCTTCACTGCCGTGACGCCGGGTACCTACACGCTTCGAGTAGAGGTAACGGGCTTCAAGACGCTCAACCAGTCGAAGGTTGTGTTGGAGGCCAACAGCGTACGCGGTAATGACGTCTCGCTCGAATTAGGCCAACCTTCAGAGACTGTGACCGTCGTCGGCGGCACGGGCGCCGATCAACTTCAAACGGAAACCGGCGCGAGAGAAAACACCATCTCTGCGAAGCAGATCGATAATCTTTCAATCGTCAGCCGCAGCGCACTTGAATTGTTGCGCACGCTTCCGGGTGTCGTCGCACCTGACAACACCTCGCTCGAAAGCGTTTCCTTCGGTGGCGGCGCGAATGCCAATGCGCAGTATCACGTTAATGGCCTGCGCGGTGAACAAAACAACGTGACCGTCGACGGCGCGCGCATGATTGACTTCGGCGCGAACAACGGTACGGTCATTACTGCGAACCCGGACATGGTCCAGGAAGTAAGAATCCAAACCAGCAATTACGCTGCGGAGCATGGCACCAGCGCGGTTCAGATCAACGCCACGACAAAGGGCGGCAGTAATCAGTTTCACGGGACTGTTTACGATTACATGCGCCACTGGCGTTTTCAGGCGAATGATCGCTCAAACAGCGTTGCCAATCCGATCATCCCGCGGCCTAAGAGCCAATACAATTATCCCGGCTTCAACATCGGCGGCCCCGTCATCATCCCGGGCACGAACTTCAATAAGAACCGCGACAAGCTGTTTTTCTTTTTCGGTTACGAATACTACTACCAGCGAGTTGATGAAGGTTCGTTTCCCGGTTTTGTGCCGACGCTAAAACAGCGCGCTGGTGATTTCAGCGAAATTGCCGGCGGCGTTCACGTGCCGGCTGGTTGCACCTCGGGCGGCGTGGTCGGTGATGGTGGTAACAACGATCTGGCTCCCGGTGGCAACCTGGCGCCGTGCAAGGATCCACTCGGTGCGGCCCTGATAAATCTTTATCCGGCGCCAAACTATAGTGATGCTGCGGGTCACAACTACATCTACAGCGTGCTCCGGCCCAACGATCGAAACCAGCAAACGTTCCGTCTCGACTACTCCGTTAGCGACAACACCAAGCTGTGGGTCAGGCTCGCGCGCGAGTACGAAACGCAGGGATTCCCGCGCGGTCTCTGGTGGGACTCCTCGACTTACGAGATTCCCGGAAAGCTGACCAGCTACAACACTGGTAAGTCCGTGGTCGTTAACCTGACGAACGTCATCAATCCAACGATGACAAACGAAGTTCTCTTTGCCGGCAGCAAGTTGGATCTCTATTACAACTATGCGGATCCCGACAAGGTGAGCTATGAAGGCTTGGGTCTAAAGAACAAAGTCGGCTTTTTCCCTGGCAACAACCCTTACGTTCCGATCGGCGTCATCGATAACTGGTCCGCGGAAATGCTGACTGCGTACGGCTACCCGATCTCTTCGCCGTACAGCAGCTACTCCGTGTCTGACAACTTGTCGAAGGTCTATAAGAGTCACACTTTGAAATTTGGCGGCGTGATCGAACAAGGAAACAAGGTCCAGCAATCCAATCACGACACGTACATCACGTTGGGCCAATGGGGCCAGACGAACGCCACCGGCAACAACTTCGGCGATCTCTATGTTGGCAGACCAGTCGAGTTCCAGCAGGCCACCGACCGTCCGCAGGATCACTTCCGCTTCTACAACTACGAGGTCTACGGACAAGACAGTTGGAAGGTAAAGCGGAACGTCACTCTGGAATACGGACTCCGCCTCGGTTACTTCCCGCAGAACTACGAACGCAATGGACTCGGCGTGCTGTTTAATCCAAGCACGTACAATCGGAATCAGGGAATCTTCATCAACGGCGACAAGACCAAGCCCAACGGGTTCCAGCTCGCCGCTCGCAATGAAATTCCAAAGGGAGTGCTGGACAATCCGTCACTTGCCTGGATGCCGCGCCTGAACGTTGCATGGGACATCGGTGGCAAAGGCGACCTGGTAATCCGCGCCGGCGCCGGCGTGTTCTTCAATCGCGTCCAAGGCAACTACGACTACTACTCGAGTGGTCAGATGCCTAACACGTATAGCGCCATCGTCGACACGCCGTGGAACTCGGTCAACGGTTCTGATGGACTCAGTTTCAGTAACCTCCACCTGATCGATCCGTTCTCGTCGATCACAAACGTCAACATCAGCTCGCGTGACCTCAGTTCAAACGATCTCCCGCGAGTTGCGAACATGAGTTTGACGATTGAAAAACGACTGCCGGGTAACAATATTCTGACTGCCGCCTACGTCGGCACGCAGGGCAGGCACCTGCCCCAGCAGCGCAATATCAACATCATTCCGTTGGGAACATTGACGCACGGAATTCTCGCTCCCGGCAGCGCCAATCCGTCCGATCTATCAATTCCGATTAATCGCGCGGCTGCGGCGCTTGATGCAGCTTTGCTGAAGCAATTCCGGCCCTTCCAGGCATACAACACAGTGGGCGTTTATCAGTTCACCGGCACGTCCAGCTACCATTCGCTACAGGTCACGTTGAGCCATCAATCCGGCAGGAACTTGCAGTATTTTGCGACCTACACGTTCTCGAAGGCGTTGGGAACGGTGGCCACCAACGAGACCGACGGTTCGGCCTGGGCCGACCCGATCGACACGCGCGGCAGAAGCTGGGGCATCCTGCCTTTCGACCGCACGCACATTTTCAATCTCTCGTACAACTACACGTTGCCCAAATTGGCGCGCGGAGGTTTAGACAACGTCGTCACTCGTGGCGTGCTGAATGGCTGGCAGATGTCGGGTATTACCACTTTGCAAAGTGGTACTCCGATCCGCTTGCGATTCAGCGGAGACCTGGCAGCGGCGAGCGCGGCCGTGGCCTGGTATGGGTCCGATGCTTTCAACGTGCAAGGCCAGAGCGTCGGCGCAATCACACCGCAATACGCTGGCAATCCCGCGATCAGCAGCAATGGCAGTGTCGGTTCGAAGGTGTTCGACCTTGGCGCCTTAAAGATTCCAGCCTTTGGTCAAAGCGGGCCTTCGCAACCTCCGTTCTATCTGAGGACCGCGGCGCGGAGTAACTTCGACATCTCATTCTTCAAGAACTTCAACTTCAGTGAGTCGAAGAAGCTTCAGTTCCGCACCGGTCTCTTCAACGTGTTCAATCAGGCGTACCCGACCAGGTACGATGTCGCTAATCCGGCAATCAGCGACATCAATCTCATTCTAAATACCTACTCGCTCGATCGACACGTGGACGGTGATCCGAATAAGCCAATCAGCGAGTCGGGCACTTGCCCGGGTTCCGCCCCGAACGGAACCGGTGGAGTCCGAGCCAATGTCTGCGATCCGGTAAAGGGTTACGCATACACGCAGTCGACGCTCGATAACTTTGGCAAGATCACGAATAAACGCGGCCGGCGCATCGTGGAGTTCGCGTTGAAGTTCTACTTCTAGCACCGGCTTCGGCGGGCATCACCAAACGGCGCGAGCGGATGTACACTGCTCGCGCCGTTCGCGTTTGAAAGGAGTCGCCAGCACCAGCACTATGAATCTGCCGCGGAGCTTGGGCATTCTTGTTTCTCTCATCCTTGGAAGCACGATCGCCGTTGCCCAGGTAGACGCTGACCGCATCAAGCGCGCCGACACCAATAACGCCGTCATCGAAGGACGCGTAACACTGCCCTCAGGATTTTCCGCCGAACGGTCCATCCGTATCACGCTGCGAAACACGCAGATGATCATCTCCACTCGCTACACCAACAAGCACGGCGAATTCAGGTTCGACAATCTTCCCGAAGGCTCCTACTACGTTGAAGCAGATGCTGGTAACGATGAATTTGAACCAGCCGTGAAGCAAGTGGGGTTGGGGCGAGGGATCGTTATGCAGGTGACGCTTCAGTTGGCTGATAAAGGCTTGCCGCTCGCCTATACCGCCTCACGGGTCGTGTCGGTGGCGGAGTTGCGCCAGGCGGTTCCGGCCGCGGCCAGGAAACAATATCAACTCGGTTTGAAGTCGGTGGCGAAAGGCGATGTGAATGCTGCTGCGTCACGGTTTGAAGCAGCGTTATCGATCTATCCTGAGTATCTAGCCGCGCGCAACGACCTGGGCGCGCAATATCTCAAGCTGAAACGAATCGACGAAGCCGAGAAGCATTTTCAAACTGTAATCGAGAAAGACCCCAAAAACTTCAACGCCCAGTTCAATCTCGGACTTGTGCGCGTCGAACGGAAGGCTTATGCAGACGCAATCAGCGAATTGAACAAGTCCATCGTGATCGACAGCACACGTCCAGTCGCACGTCTGTGGCTCGGTTTTGCGTTACTGGAGAGCGGCGACCTCGGAAACGCGGAGAGGGAACTGACGAAGGCGCTGGTGATGGGTGGACCTCAATGTGTGGCCGCGCACTATCACCTTGCTCGCATCTATCTCGCCCGTGGCGATAGTAATGAGGCCTTGCGTGCGCTGCGCGCTTATCTCGAAGACGCCCCGAAAGGTGAATACGCGGCAGACGCCAAACAGCTCGAAAAACAGATTCGCTCTCAACCCTGACCGATCGGAATTTATTCAGGGCGTCAGCGTGAAAGCAGTGCTCCGAGTCACGCTGTTCTTGCCATCATTTACCGTCACCTGCAATTCATAGTTGCCTGGCTGAAAGGTTGCTAGCGAGAAAGTGCTTGCGTACTTGATTTGACCCCGTTCATCTGGCGCTGGCAGAGGATTTGTGGAGCGTCCGATTGTGCGGTTGTTTTGCATGACCGCGAACGTCAACTCCATTTTCCCGGCGAAAGCTTTAGGTGGCGCCGCGGTAACGAAGAAAGCCAGTTGCTTTGACTGGGTTTTGGAGATCGGTTCGCCGAGATTGGGGTAAACCAGCAACTCACCGAAATGAAACGGATGTTCCTTCTTCTGCTCTTCCGCATTCAGACGTTCGGCGCGTTTCAAAAGCGCCACGCTGCTCAACTGCGGCTTTGTTTCGTCAACTGCCGTGACCACGAGCGAGCCGCTCCCAACGCTGGTCTTCTTCGTCAACTCGTCGTAGGCAATGAGGTCGACGCGATAGTTTCCTGGCTGTAGTTGTGTTTCCCGGTAGAAGAGTAGATCGCCTGTGCGAGCTGAATCGCGTTCGGCGATCGGGCCATTCAACGAATAGTGTTGACTCAGCTTCTGGACGACGTTGTCTGACGTGTCCCTCACGAGCGCTACGATTGAAAAATCAGTGGCGTAGGTTTTCTTGTCAGCCGAGGTGGCAAAATTAAAAGCGGACATCGGCGCTTCCGCGAGAACCAGCGTCAGTCCGGGTCGCGTTGCTGCCGGGAACGTCAACGCAGCGCCACGAAACGGAAAAGCGTTGGTTTCAGCATGGACAGTTCTTGCCGCCGCGATTGCGGGCGCTTCGTAATCGAGCACCGGTAAGTCAGTTACGGCTTCGACGGCGTAGTAGCCTTTACGCGTTTGCACGTCGACGTTCGACTTGTTGAGCTTGACGCTGATGTGACGAAAGCGACCGTCGTAATCCTCATTCTTGGGAATGTAGGTGACAAAGTAATAGCCGTGCATGTCGTCAGTGATGCGCCGCAGGCCGTTGGCGAGGTTATTCGTGTCGTGAATCAGGAACCCACCCGTTTCATCGGCGAGTTGGCCCAAGCCACCGCGCGGATCAAACCGGAGCAGATCTTCGTTTCTTTCCAGCGACTTCATCGCTGGGCCATTGATGCCGCGATCGCTTCCCCGGGCCTGTTGCGCCATGCGTTGGGAGACGATCTGATTGAGTTCCTGCGCGGCGTCGCCAACGCCGCTGTTCGTGCGCAAGCCCGCCGCATCGATCGTGTAAATGCTTACATTCGCACGGTTCGCCGCGCTGATGACCGCGGGAAACTTTGTTTGCACAGACGCCGGCAACGCGATTCCCTCGGAGAAGAAAATGATGGTTTTGCGGCCCGGAAGATTACGCATCGGATTGATGACCGCAAGCAGTCCGTTGACGGTGGCGAAGCCTTGCTGGTCACGTTCCAGCGTCTCGTACTGCTGAATCATATTTGCTTCCAGTTGGAGAAACTGCTGCGCGGCGGCCGCCTGTCCCGCAGCACTTCCCGCCGCAGCGGCGCCCGCGGAATCCTGACTCGCGCCGGCACTCGCGGCAGTCGAAGAAGCTGTATCGACTTCGCGACCCAGTCCGGCGCTCTGGTCAGCGATGTCGCGACCTCGTTGTGCGCCTGATGCGTACGTCGAGCCGATGGCGCTCGTCGCGTGCGCTACGGCTTCTTTCACCAACGCCACGTCGTCAGTGAACGATTGCTCGGTGACAAGCGATTGGTCGATGCGAAAAACGCCCGTAAAATCACCAGCCGCCATACCTTCCTGCGCATAGGACAACCCCGCTTTGCGCGCCAGCGATCGAGCCTCAAGGGAGAGACGATCAAAAACGAGCGCGGTTACGCCGGGAGCCGCTCGTTTCGTTCCGGCGTCGGACGCCGCGGGTTCAGTCTTCCTGGCGTTCGAATTCGTTTCGCCGCTGCCGTCCGCGCCCTCACGATTCACGAAGCGAAATGATTGGATCTTCTGCGGGACTCCATCTTCTGTGATTTCGAAGTCGTTCGCGGAAAGATCTTTTACGAGCCGCCCCTTCTTGTCTTTAACCACGATGTCGAGCTTCACTTCTTTGGTGCGCACCCGAATCACGTCGTCGGGAGTTTGCTGGGGCGCCGGCTGCTGCGCGAGCACGACCCGCAGCGGCAGAGTACCGATGGCGATCGACAAAAGGATGGCGACAAATGTCTTCATGGCGGGATCTCCGAGCCGTAAATGCGGATTGCTGGAGAGTATAATATACTTCGTCGCCTGCACCGTTGTTCGACTCGAATAATAATGGCAGTTCAGCTTAGAGTCTCAAAAAGCGCTGCGCTTCTCGCCGCCGTGATCGTGTTGGCCCTGCTCGCCGGCGGAATAAGGGTGAACGCGCAGTCGACGCGCAAAGCAAAGCGCCGGCCCGCCGCCACGCAAAAAACCGGCGCCGCGCAACAAACCACCTCTGGGCCGCCGGCGGCCACTACCAACGCGCAGTTTGATGAATATGCCAAACGGGCTGAAGAAGCTCGTCTCGCCAGCCGTCTCGATGAAGCAATCGACTCCTACACAAAGGCTTTGCAGATCCGTCCTGGCTGGCCTGATGGTTGGTGGTACCTCGGCGCGATCTATTACGAGAAGGATAGTTATCAAGCAGCCCTGGATGCGTTCAACAAGCTGCTTGTGCTCGATGAGAAAAAGGCCGAGGCGTGGGGCCTGCTGGGATTATGTCAATTTCAGACGCGTGACTACGAACACGCGGTCGTTTCGCTGCAACGCGCTCGCTCGCTCGGGCTGGTTGGTAGCTCGGAACTGGAGACTGTGGTTCGTTATCACACCGCTCTCCTCTATCTCTATTTTCAGCAATTCGAGATCGCCTACGAAGTGCTGCGCGAGTTTCTCAAGCTTGGTAATGAGAGTCCAAAGATCGTCGATGGTTTCGGGCTGGCAATCTTGCGGATGCCGGTGCTGCCGAAGGA
>Ga0105238_10001613_pt1 | contig 22579 bp, 23 predicted proteins | sample KBSC34metaG_FD_81526 | JGI IMG/M metagenome (GOLD analysis project Ga0105238, IMG submission 81526) | Corn rhizosphere microbial communities from Kellogg Biological Station, Michigan, USA - KBS C3-4 metaG | ecosystem: Host-associated > Plants > Roots > Rhizosphere > Soil | place: Michigan, USA...
ACCACGGCGAGGCTGAGGCCTCCCCGCCGTGGTGCCTCGCGAAACTGGCCGTGGAGGCGGCGGTTGATCCGGCAACTGCCATATGGCACAATTCATAGTGACACTTGACATATTGAAGGGGGTCGAATGAGCGCCACCGCCGAGCAAACCACCCCTATTCGGCATCGTGACCGCGTCGCAAAACGCCTGGGAGTCGCCTCGACGTTCAGCGGCTCTCCAGACTCCGCACTCGCGGTCCACGAAGCACTTCACGCCGGATTGCCGCGTCGTGCGTTGTTGAAGGCGATCCCTCCCGGTATATCCATGTCGGAACTGCTTCCGATCTTCGGGATCAGCCTTCGCACATTTATGCGCCTCAAAGCCGAGCCCTCGAAGCGACTCGACGCCGACCAGAGCGCCCGTGTCTGGCGCTTTACGGAGTTGATGTCGAAGGCCGAGGACGTGTTGGGCACTCGCGAGCGTGCAGTCGAATGGATGCTCGAGCCGGCTATGGCGCTCGAACATCGGCGTCCGATCGAACTGCTCACCACCTCGGTTGGCGCGCAGCTGGTCGAGGACGTCATCGAGCGGATGCGGTACGGCGTGTACCAGTGAACTCGCTGCCGGGACATACCGGTCCAGCGATGTTCTGGCGACTGGACGACCGGCGATTCGAAAAGACCTGGGACAGCGGCGAGGGCGCCAGACTCAAAGGCGGGCGCTGGAATCCCCCAGGTATGCCCGTGGTCTACTGCGCATTGGATCCGGGAACCGCCATCCTCGAACTCGCCGTGCACAAAGGCTTTGCCGCACTCAACGCCGTGCCTCATGTGCTGTCGTCCGCCACGCTGCTCGTCCCGTGGCGTGACGTGCACGTCGTGCAACCGGATGACGTCCCGAACCGACTGTGGCTCTATCCCAGCGCGTTCAGTTCTGGGCAACGAGATTTCGGACGAACCTTGCTGGCCGGGCACGACTTCGTTGCGATCCCGAGTGCGGTGTCGCGTCGAAGTTGGAATCTCTTATTCGACGCCTCCCGGGCGGCGGGCAAGTACGAGCTCAGGATCCAGGAGGCGTTGGATCTCGATCCAAGGCTCGATCCACCACGCTGACTCAACGAACGTCTCACACAGGACTCGGAGCGTTTCGTCGATGATGGGTTGAGAGACAGCGGTTTCGATCTCGCCGTCCAGTCCGAACGGCATCAGCTCGCCGCCGAAATGCAGTGAACGCTGTCGCTACCGCCATTTACACACGATAGATTTTCGCGTTCTACGAACGCGACAAACGCCGTTGCGCAAATGGGACGTTGACCTCGTAGCTTGAACTCACCGGACCATGAGGCGACGGACGGGGCTCACGCTTGTGGCGGTGATGATTGCGGGGTCACGTCGTGGAGGGAGATTTCAAGGCGCCCAGAGTCGAAGGGCCCAAGCCGTAGCGACTGGTGAGTGGCTGGCCGTACGCGACGAGTTTCTCAGCTGGTTGGTGACTGCCGCGTGAAATTCGGTCGAGTCTACTGCGCCCGGGCGCGCGGCTGAATCGGCGTCGAGGGCTGCGCCACGTAGATCAAGTGGTTGGCCCCACGGCGCGCCCGTCCACGCACTCGTTCCATCACCACGTCGAATCCGCCGTTCCGCAAGCGGCGCGCGTACTGCTGATCAGAAAACGACGACCACACTGCCAGTATCCCCGCCGGTTTGAGGGCGGCGCGAGCCGTGGCGATGCCTCGATCAGCGTAGAGCGCGCCGTTGCGGTGCGACGTGAGCGGACTGGGCCCGTTGTCGATGTCCAGCAGTGCGGCGTCGAAGGTCGTGCGATTCGCGCGAAGGACCTCGAGGACGTCGCGTTCGACGACCCGAACGCGCGGATCGTCGAGCGGCCGACCGGCCAGCGGCGCGAGTACGCCGCGATTCCATTCGACGACCGCCGGTATCAGTTCCGAGACGACGACCGTCGCGGCGGAGGGCAGGAGGTCGAGCGCGGCGCGCAGTGTGAAGCCCATACCCAGGCCGCCGACGAGCACGCACGGCGCCGTCAGCAACCGCGCGTGCCGGCAGCCGATCGTCGCGAGATCGTCTTCCGAGCCGTGTGTGCGGCTCGACATCAGCGGGAGGCCATCGGCCAGCAGCAGAAACTCGTGATCGTGCCGCGCGAGCTTCAGCGTGATGCCGTCGGCCGTGATGGTCTCTAAAACCTCCCACGGCTTCATGGAACACGCTATCGAATTGGCTTGCGAACCAGCTTCGGCGACATGTCGCCGACGGCGGGACGGGGATGATCCTTGGCGATGTGGGTCGAGAGGCGATTGACGGCGACTCGTTCGCCGCAGTACTGGCAGTGCGCGAACCCTGACGAGAGATAAACCTGTTGCATCGGTACTGCAATGATACTGGACCGCCGATGATTCGCCGAGCGTCAGCGAGCCGAAAAGCAAGGAGGACGTCCATCCCCGCATGAGACCGAACGAACTGAGGGATTGTGGCGGGCCGTGCGGGACGAGCTTCTCAACTGGCTGGTAGGCCGCGCGCAGCACCGGCCGTTCTCCCGCACCGCCGTAGCCCGGGTCGTGCCCACGTCGGGCACGCGTGCGCGGGATCTGTTCTGGCGATGGCCAGCGTCGATGGCCGCAGGCATCCCGCAGAGGCAATAACTTGTAATGCCGTGAGTCGCACTTCCGGTCGCCGTTGAGACACCATAGGAGAACAGCGGCAGCGTCAAAGGAGACTCGCCACGCTCCTCAGCCCTTCTGAGCGGTCGGATGTCATGGTGGTCGGCGCCGGGCCCGCCGGGGCGTTCCTTGGGTACCTGCTGGCGAGCGCCGGGGCTCGCGTCACGATCATCGACAAAGCCACGTTCCCTCGCGACAAGGTGTGCGGCGGCGGTATCTCGAACAAGACCGTCGACTTGCTGCCGTTCGACCTGAGCCCCATCGTCCACCGCCGCATCGCGAGCGCGCTCCTCACGTATCAGAACCGCGACACGGTCGTGAAAGACCTCGATCGGCTTGGCGGCGTGTCGGTCGTGCGGTCGGAGTTCGATTACTTCCTTCTGCGGAAGGCGATCGACGCGGGCGCTCGGTTCAACGGCGACACGACGTTCGACCGCCTCGAGCGTCGAGGGGACGGCGTCCGTATCACGACATCACGCGGCGTATTCGACGCACGCTATGCTGTTGGCGCCGACGGGGTCTTCAGTGCGCTGCGGCGGTCCATCTTCGGACCCGATCTCGTCGCGTATGCCGCCGCGGTCGAAGCATTGGTGACGGTCACCTCTGACAAGGCTGAACGGATCGGCGATCGGATTTTGTTCGACTTCGGAGGGATGCCACGCGGGTATGGCTGGATCTTTCCGAAGCGGGATCATCTCAATGTCGGCGTGTTCTCGGTCTTTCGCAGTCGAGCACTCAACGCCGAGCTGTCGACATTCATGAGCCGGTATCGGATTCTCGACTCGCCCACGCGCGTGAGGCGCTTCGGTTTCGCGATACCCGTCAGGAACAGACCGCGCGAATACGAGCGTCCCCACATACTGCTGATCGGCGACGCGGGTGGCTTTGCCGAATCGTTCTACGGCGAAGGCATCTACTTCGCGCTGAAGAGCGCCCGGGTCGCGGCGGAGGCGCTGATGGCGGGCTTCGATTGGCCGCGCGACGGTGCGTTTACGGCGCTGATTAGACAACGGATTCAGCCGGATCTGTCCTATTCGGAGATAAACGCACGCATCTTTTTTCTGCTTCAGACAACCGGGTTCTCCCGCATGGTCCGAAGCGTCAGCGTCAGCGACGACTTCGCCCGGCTCATCACGGGAGGACTGGGACACCGCGCCTGCTTCTACCGGACGCTCCTGACGGTCCCGCGCTGGCTCTTCTCGCCTCACCTGCCCGCCTTCGCCGACGGACCGCTCTGAGCCCACGTCGCGGAACATAGCCGCAACTGCCCTGGCCTGGACCTGTCAGACCCGAAAGGCCGAAGCCGGGCCCGGCCGACGCACCACCTCGATGAGCTTGGCACCGGGAACCCAAATAGGCAGTCGGACACCGTCTCGGCGCTCGTGATGTAGCTCGTTGAAGGCGACGACTTGGGCCAACGATTAACTCGCGGCCCGCTGCCACGACTTCTCGCCCGACGGTCGGTGGGTCGCTACCTGGTTCCGAGCGGAAGAGCGGCGAACCGCGGCTGCTCTTTTCGGGCAACTACCCTGCCGACGGTAATTACGCTCGCGGAGCTGACCGCTTCTTGATGATTCGAGACAACGGCCAGGAAGCGGTCGGCAAGAACATCTCTCTCGTCATGAATTGGTTCGACGATCTGAGGCGGAGATTCGCGTCGAAGACTCCCTGATCAGCCGCGCCGCCGCAAGACCAGACCAAAAGAACGCGATTCGGCGTTGGAGCCAAGTGGCTGGCCGTGCGGGACGAGTTTCTTAGCTGGATCGCAACGGCCACTTAAGCCCCCATGAGCGCAGGCTGTACGAAAGAGCCGACCGGAACTCTAGAGACAGCTACGGTTTCCAGTTCTGAAGCAGGACAATTGGCGTGGCCACCGCTTCGAGGGGTGAATCGATGAGGAAGCGTTGGCCGTCGGGGGACACTTCGTATTCCCGTTGGGCGAGGCCAGGGCCGCCAATGCTCGTCTGGAAGAGGGCCACGGCCTTCCCGACGCTCACTGATGCGTTCGGATAAGAAAGAGGCACGGCCCAGAGCCGCCGGTCAAGTCCAAGGTAGTACAGCTCTTTGCCGTCACGACGCCAGCGTGGCTGCGTTCCCCCCTCCGTCGACACCGGCACAGCGGTCCCGCCGCCAAACGGCCGAATGTAAATCTCGTGGCGGCTCGATTCGCTGGATTGATATGCAATCCATTTCCCGTCGGGAGAAAACTGCGGGTTGAGGTCTTCGTACGGTGTCTGCACGACGGGAAACGGTTTCCCCTCTCCGGCAACCGGCAATGCCCACACGTCCAGGTGAGTGTTCGGATCGGCGGTCAAGCACAGGAGCACGCGACCGTCTGGCGACCACCCGGCCGGCACCGTGTTATGAGGCATCTCAAAGAGGCGTTTGTCGTCGCTGGAGCCGAGCGCTCTCTGATAAATCTCGAGTTTGCCGGTCCTGGTAGAGCCGAACGTTACCTGAAGGCCGTTGGGAGCCCACAACGGAAAGTCTTCGCTCGCTGGATCATTTGTGAGCCTCGTCATCGCACCGCCGCGGCGCAGATCGAGGATCCAGACGTCAACGTCCCCGCCGACTCTGCGACTCAAAGCCACCTGCTGTCCGTCGGGAGAGATCGAGATGATGCCTGCGCTGTCGCTCCGCGCGGGGTCGGCGTCGCCCACGTGGACAACGGCCTTCCCCGACCTGTCGTACCAGGTCAATTGACGTCCTCTCGCGACACCGGCACCGCGATAGAGGAACGGCCCGGCGTCCGACGCCGATATCGCGGCGAGCGGCAACGCGCTGCCAAATCGCCGAACCGCCACACGGTCGGCGACGTGAACGGGGCTGCCCGTCAATTGCTGACGGGTGAGGTCGAGCGATTGCGCGAACAGGCTGCTGTCCCGGAGGAAGAGCAGATAACCGTTAGACGCGTACTCGGCGGGTTCGGTCAGCGAAAGCAGTCGCTTCGCTGGCGTCCCGTCGAGCCGCCCGACATACGCCCCCCGCACGTCGGCCCGCCCCGACACGAAGAACAAGACCTGGCCGTCCGGAAGCACACGGGGGTAGACGTGCCCGCTCTGTCCGTCCGCAAGCGTTGTCGCCGCCGCCGGCGCGCCGCCGTCGGCCGACACGCGGAGGAGAGGACTCAGTTGATGCGGGGCGAAGAGAATGGTGCCGTCCCGTTCCCATGCACCGCCGTGCGGTTGGATGGCGTCGGCCAGTGCTTGCGGATCGCCGCCTGCGAGATCGATTCGCTTGAGCTTTCCGGCCGCGAAGAACCCGATGGTTCGACTGTCGGGGGACCAGAAGGGATCGGTCGCTTCGCTCGTGCCCCGGAGGGGCTGGGCCTCGACAGCATTCAGCGGACGCACCCACAACATCGGCTTGCCGTCTGCGTCGGCGACGAACGCGATGGTCTGGCCATCTGGTGAAATCGCCATCGACCACGGCTGCGTCGTTGGCGGCGTCGAAATCTCCAGGCGCGTTTCATGCGGCACGGGCTGCGCGCTCTGTCGCTGCCATAGCAGCAAGCCCAACATGGCAACGACACCGAGCGCGACGGCCGCCGCAACGATCGATATCAGGTGACTCGGTCTCGCAACCGTTGCGCTCGCCACTGGAGCCTCGGCCCGGCTCTTCACGGTGGTCGCGATCCATTCGACCTGCCGCCGCACGTCGGCCGCGCTCTGCCAGCGCTCGTCCGGACTCTTGGCGAGACACGTCATAACGACGTGCTCGAGCGTGGGTGGTGTGAGCGGCTGCGCATTCAGTAGGGCCGGCGGCTCGGCGTCGAGTACCGCCGCGATGATCTTCGACGGGCTCTCGCCGGCGAAGGCGCGCTGGCCAGTCAGCATCTCGTAGAGGACGGCACCAAACGCGAACAGATCGCTGCGAGCATCGGCCGGCCGGCCTTCGAGCTGCTCGGGTGCCATGTACTGGATGGTGCCCAACACCACCCCCTCGTCGGTCAACGTCGCCTGATCGGTGGCGGATCCCGACGCCGAATCGACGGTCTTCGCAATCCCGAAGTCGAGCAGCTTGGCGACCGGCGCAGCGGTCTGGCTGCTGCGAGCCAGGAACACGTTCGCGGGCTTGAGGTCCCGGTGCACGATGCCACGCTGATGCGCGGCGTCGAGCGCAGCGGCAATCTGCACGCCGTACCGGATGGCCTGCTCGAGCGGCAAGGGGCCTGCCCGGATCCGTTCGGCCAGAGTCTGTCCTTCGAGCAGTTCCATGACGAGGTAGTCGACGCCCTCGTGGCGACCGACGTCGTGCAAGGTACAGATATGCGGGTGACTAAGGCGCGAAATCGCCTGTGCTTCGCGTTCGAACCGCTCCCGGCGCCGTGGATCGTCCGAGAGCCCCCGGAGCAGGACTTTGATGGCTACAACACGGTTCAGACGCGTGTCGCGAGCGCGGTAGACCGCACCCATGCCGCCAGCGCCGATGGCTCCGATGACCTCGTACCGGCCAACGAACGCACCCGGTTGCAGCGTCACGCAGCCGGATTCTAGCGCACCGGCCGCCGGAACCGGGTCATCTCGCCTTGGACCTCGTGCTCCACGTCTCGAGCCGCCCGGGTTTCGAAACACCCCTCCTGTTCGCACGCGGCCGCCAGACCGACCTTTTCGAACAGCTGCTGCAGGCTCGCGAGATCGCGCGCCTCGGCGACCTGCGCCACTTCCAACGCGTGCTGCAGTTCGTGGGCAAGGACCGCCGTCACACGCGAGATGGGGCCTGTGCTGTTCAATTTGACACGCAGGTAGCGCACGCCACCCAAGGCGACAACGCGATGCGACAGATAGCCACCCAGTGCCGGCAGGCGCTGTTGCTCATCGATATAGACGATGACGTCCGATCGGTCGAGCGCCTCGACGAGCCTATGGAGCGTCGGCGACTGCTCGAGCCCTTGCACGAGTATGTGTTGAATCCGGGCGTCTCCAGAACGAATGTGATGTTCCGCAGGTACTGCCGCCGCAACTGCCAACGCGAAGAAGATTGCCGCCACCATCGCCCACCTCCTCGACGCCGAAGCGTCACAGGCGATGGTCGAATTGGGAGGGCTCCGAGGTCGGGGGACTGGCCGGGGATAGTCGAGGGACTTTCAGGGGTTTGCGGCGTGGCGCGCGACGGCGCAAGCCATAATACGGGCCGGGAGCAGCAACCGATGGTCGCGCGCTTCGACGCGTACACGTTTGATTCCGACAAGCGGCAGGTCACGGACGGCGATGGCGTCGACGTGCACCTGACAACGAAAGCCTTCGACCTGCTGTATCTGCTCATCTCGGAGGCGCCGCGCGTCGTCACCAAAGCCGACTTGCATCAGCGCCTCTGGCCCGACACGTTCGTGTCGGACGCCACGCTCGTCAGCCTGATCAAAGAACTGCGCCGCATGCTGCCGGCCCGCAGGAGCGACGTGCCCGCGATCCGCACCGTGCACGGAGTCGGCTACGCGTTCAGCGGCGGCTTGCTCGCTCCGCTTCCAGGCCCGGCGTTCGTGGCCCGATGGATCGAGATGGGCGGGCGGCGATACCCGCTGCAGCCTGGGGAAAACATCATCGGCCGCGAACCCTCTGCGACGGTGCGGATCGACCTCGCCGGGGTGTCGCGCCGGCATGCGCGCATCGTGATCGACGACTACGCCGTGTTTCTGGAAGACCTCGGCAGCAAGAACGGCACGAAGCTGCGAAATGAGCGTGTGCAGGCACCGGCGCCCTTGCGTGACGGTGACCAGATTGCCATCGGGCAGACGTTGATGCGCTTCCGTGTGTCGGATCTGGGAATGTCGACGGAGACCGCCGTCGTGCCCGACTGACGGCCGCCGGAGCAAGCCCGCCGTCTAGTGAGCTGTTCCGCTCCCTGCACAATCCCTGAATCTCACCCGATTCCCCCGACTCGATCCCACGCGACATCGCACCATCGGAACGAGGTCGCGCCGGTCGGGTTGCGTCGAGGAGGCGATGGTGCGCGCAGTGCTGTGTGCGGCGGTGATCGTACGTCCGCGTGTGGAGGCGGCAGCGCGACATCGCCGTCGGCCTCACCGTCCGCCGTGCCTGGGGGCAAGTCATTCTCGCTGAGCGGCGTCGTTCGCCGAGAAGCTTCGTCCGTGGTCGTGGCCGGCGCAAATCTCTCCATCATCGACCGCCCGGACGCTGGCCAATCCGTCACGAGCGATAGCGCCGGGCGCTACGTCTTCCCGGCGTTGCAACAGGCTGGATTCACGGTGATGGTGTCTGCCAACGACTACCTCTCGCAACCGCACGGCATCACGCTCACGTCGAACCAGACCGTCGATTTCGCCCTGCGCCCGAAGCCGGCGGGAATCACATTGACCGGACAGCTCTCCGACGCCGCGACGGGTGGGCCGATCGCCGGAGCGGTCGTGTCGATCAACGGCGGGTACGGAAGCACGACTGAAAGTTCCGGACGCTTCCGACAACTACGCGGCCGACTATCGCTACGTCCGTGGGACGACGCAGAACGTTCGATTGCATCGCCTGGAACGGATTGTCGCGGGCGACTCGAAGACCTCACCGTCGCGCCAGATGACACCTTGTGCTTCAACAACGTGCAAGACACGTTGGGTTCTGGCCAGGATTACGTGTGCCGAAGCGTGCTCGTGACGGTACCGAGCGACGGAGCGGTGACGATTGAGGCCGTCTCTACTCAGACCGCTGAACATCCGCGCCTCGAGGTTGAGACCTTCGGCGGCGTGCCCTTGCTGCTCCGAGCGACTCGGTAATCCCACGTCGATTCAGGTGAAGGCCGGAGCTGTGATTGTCGTCAACGTAGAGATGCCCGCGACCTCGATCGCGAGCCAGTCGTTCGTGGTGAGCACGTCCCCGGCGTGCCCTGAGTGGCGCGCAGTCGACCACCGCGAAGGCGTCGTAGCAACCGTCGCAGGCTGCCCGCTGGCCTACTTCTTTCAAGATCCGATCGCAGAAGCTCGTACAGCGCCTCGACGGTCGTCGGCCGCATGGGCGAGTCTTCAGCTTTGAAAGTCGATTAGGATGTCGATCCCGTAATTGTGCTGGGTGCCGATCTCCAGCCCGGCACGTCCACCATGATCTCGTCGTCGATCGTCGGACCAATCGTTGTTTGGCCTCTGCGACCATCTGTCACGTCATGCATCCACACGCCGGAGATCCGGACGACTGTCCGCGGTACGCGGCGCGGGCGCATCGAGCTTCGCTTTGCCGTCAGGTGAGCGCGGCACTCCAGGCGTTTTGTAGTTCAACCACTGAGGGGGAATCGCCGAGGACGCCCTAAGCGTAGGACCAGTACGCCCGCGAGAAACAACATTCGTCGCATCGGATCCTCATTGCTCAAAGCTGACGATTTGGGGAATAGGCGTCAAGGTCGAGCTGGAGTGTATGCGAGGGATTTGGCGGGGTGGACGGGACTCGAACCCGCGGCCTCCGGCGTGACAGGCCGGCGTTCTAACCAACTGAACTACCACCCCAATGGGTAGGCCTTTGAGTGGTGGGCGGTACAGGACTCGAACCTGTGACAGCCGGCGTGTAAAGCCGGAGCTCTACCAACTGAGCTAACCGCCCGGCATCGCCGGCCGCGCCGCAGCGCGACCACGCAAACTACGATTATAGGTTGAGCCGCAGGCGCAAGGCAAGGAGCGCGAAGCCGGCAACGGTGCCGAGAACGGCCCGATATTCCTTGTTTCGCACGCTGCGCTCTACGCTGAACCGCCGCGCAACGCCCGCGTTTTCAGCGCGCGCATAGCGATCGTAGGCATCACCGAAGGTGCGTCGCAGGAACGCCTCCTCCGAGCGAATCGCGGCGGGGATCGTGGTGCCGATGTAGAGCAGCGCCAGCGCGCCAAGCACATAGCTCCGCGCGGCGATCACGATGCCGAGCGCGAGAATGCTCGATCCCACATACAGCGGATGGCGCATCCATCGATACGGCCCTGACGTAGTCACTTCCCTGCTCTTCTCGAGATGACCAGCGGCCCACACGCGAATCCCCTCGCCGATCACGGCAACGACGAACCCGGCGTACCACGAATCCCAAGTGGGACGCGCGAGCACGAGCGCCACGAGCGCCATCACGGCGCCGAGCGCCACGCGCCGACGCGCGAGAAACGCGACCACGTCAGCCATGCGCTTCGACGCGGCGGACGACGGCGCTCATGACTTCTTCGAGTGGAATCGTGTCGATGCACGGCGAGGCGAGATGACACTGCCGCTGATACAGGCACTCGCACTGTTCGGTCCGCTTCACGACGACGTCGTGCTTGTCCCACGGCCCGTTCCGTTCGGCGAAGGTGGGGCCGAAGAGCGCAACCAGCGGCGTGCCGACGGCGCCAGCGATGTGCAGCGGACCGGTGTCGCCGGAAATCGCGACGCGCGCCGCCTTCGCGATGCCAAACAGATCGACGATCGAGGTCGGCGGCGCGAGCACGGCAGCACCATTCGACGCGTCCACGACGGCCATTGCCTGTGCCTGCTCGCGCGGCCCCCACAGGACGAGCGAGGACCATCCGAACCGCTCGCGAATAGCGGCGGCCACCTGTCCATAACGCTCCGGCGCCCAGCGCTTGTTCGGCCACGCGGCGCCGGGATTGATCAGCGCGAACGGCGCGCCGCCAAACCGCGCGACGGCATCGTCAACGACGGGCGTCCGAGGCACGTCCAGTGGAAACGACGGCTCGCCGGTTTCAATGCCGAGCGCCGCGACGAGCTCGAGGTTCTTGCGGATCACGTGCACCGCGTGCACGTCGTCGGGCGCGTCGGTATAAAACGCGCGCGCGGCCTTCTCGCGCAGCTGCGCCTGCGGAAAGCCGACGAGCCGCTCGGCGCCGGCCATGCGCGCCATGGTGGCGGACTTGATCAGCCCCTGAAAATCGATCGCGATCTTGTACTTCCGCTTGCGCAGCGTACTCAGGGTCGCGAACAGGCGAATCATGCCGGCGCGCGGGTCGACGGGCACGGCGTGATCCACGGCGGTCACCATGTGGATCAGATCCACGTAGCGTGGATCGACCAGCCAGTCGATGATGGCGCTGGGCAGCGCCGCTCGTATCGCGGCCGCGGCAGGGATCGCGTGAATGATGTCGCCGAGCGACCCGAGGCGGACGATCAAGAAGCGAGGCGCCTTGCGGGTTTCGCTCGCGCCGGATGCCGGCGCGTCGGTCACGGCCGCGAGCCCGTCACGCGCGCGAGCAGATCGCGCGTGGAATGGTTCTTCGGATCGCCAACGATCGCGGTCCGCCCGCCGTAGGCTTTGACGATAGCGCGCTCAGGAACGCTGTCCACGGTGTAGTCGGTGCCCTTGCAGTGCACGTCTGGACGCAGCGCTTCGAGCAGCGGGCCCACGTTCAGCTCGGGGAAGATCACCACGTAGTCCACGCAACGCAGCGCGGCCACGAGCTCGGCGCGCCCCTCGGCCGCCATCACCGGACGGCCCTCGCCCTTGAGCGCGCGGACCGAGGCGTCGTCGTTGATCGCCACCACCAGGACGTCGGCTTCCTGCGCCGCACCTTCCAGGTAGCGCACGTGTCCTACGTGCAGCAGATCGAAGACACCGTTGGCGAAGGCGATCGTGCGGCCCGCCGTTCGCTCGGCCGCGATACGCGACACGAGGTCGGCGCGCGAAAGCACCTCACCCACGGCGCACCGCCGCGGACAACTCCTTCGCGCTGACCGTGGCAGTGCCGCGCTTCATCACGACGAGGCCGCCGGCGTAGTTCGCGAGGTGCGCGGCCAGCTCGAACGTCGCGCCGGCGCCCAGCGCCAGCGCCATCGTGGCCATCACGGTATCGCCCGCGCCGGTCACGTCGGCGATTTCGTCGGAGCCGTAGATCGGAATGTGCAGCGTCGGCGCGCCCTTCACGAACAACGCCATGCCACGGCTGCCACGCGTGATGAGTACGGCGCGCATGCGCGTCTGCTCCAGCAGCTCACGCCCGGCCGTCTCGAGGACCTTCACGTTGTCGTTGATGCGAATGCCGAGCGCCTGCTCCACTTCCGACTCGTTCGGCGTGCAGGCGGTGAGCCCGCGATAGTCGAGCAGACGATGCCGCGTGTCGATGAGGATCGGAATCGACGGCGACTCCGCATCGACAGCGGCGCGCAGGCGCTTGACCAGCGCTGGCGTCACGAGACCGGACCCGTAGTCCGACACGAGCACGGCGTCGGCACGCGCGCTCGCCGCGACGGCCTGGCGCTCGAACGCCGTGCGGCTGCGATCGTCGAATCCGTTCGCCACGCCGCGATCGATGCGAACCACCTGCTGTTTCGCGGAGTGAATGCCACCGGCCAGTATGCGGGTCTTGACAGGCGTGGGACGGCCAGCCACGCGCACCACACGCCGCTGATCGACGCGCTTGTGCAGCGCTCGCAGCAGCCGCTGCCCCGGCTCGTCACGCCCAACGACCGCGGCGAGAGAAGCCGTGCCGCCGAGCGCGGCTACGTTGTTGGCGGCGTTGCCGGCGCCGCCCGGCACGATCTCGGTGGAGTCGTATTCGAGGATCAGCACCGGCGCTTCGCGCGACACCCGCGCGACACGCCCGTAGACGAATTCATCCGCCACGACGTCGCCGATCACGGCGACGGATCGGCCCCTCAGCGCGCCGACAAGGGCGAGGAGCTGCGCAGAATCCACCCAACGGCCTCCATCAAGTTGTTGAGGATAGCATCGGGTTCCCGCAGGCCGGGCGGCGCGTCGCTGCCGCCCGAACTGTGCCCCGATCGCACGAGCACCGACCGCACGCCGGCGGCGTGACCGCTCGCGACGTCGATCGGCCGATCGCCCACCATGAACGACCGCGACAGGTCGAGCCCCAGTTCGGCAGCCGCCTGCTCGATCATGCCGGGCCCCGGCTTGCGGCAGCGGCACACGATGCGGTACTCGGGCAGCGGCGCGTCGGGATGGTGCGGGCAGAAGTAATAGCGATCGACCCGCGCCCCTGATTTCGCGAAGTGCCGGTCCAGCGTGTCGTGCACGGTCTGGAGAAACGCCAGGTCGATGATGCCGCGGCCGATGGCGGACTGGTTGGTCACCACCACCACCGCGAATCCGGCGCGATTGAGCAGCCGGATCGCGTCCGACGTCCACGGAAAGATCTCGAGCAGCTCCAACCGATCGATGAAGCCGCGCTCCTCGCTCAGCGTGCCGTCGCGATCGAGAAAAACAGCGGGACGGCCGCTCACGCGGGCTGCCTCATGGCCTCAGCCACGGCGGCCTGCACGCGCGCGGGCTCGAGGCCCGTCATACACCGGTGATCGATAGGGCACTCCCGAAGCATACAGGGACGGCAGAAGACGTCGTGGATGAGCAGCGTCGCCGGTCGCGCGGCACGGGCCAGCGGCGCCGTCTCTTTATCGCGCGTCGGGCCGAACAGCGCCACGACACGGACGCCGAGCGCGGCCGCGAGATGCATTGCGCCCGAATCGTTCGAGACACACGTGTTCGCGAGCGACAGCACGCCGGCGAGCGTGCGCAAGGTGGTGGCATTCGCCAGGTCGATGATGTGCGGGCGGGCGTCGGCAGTCGCCAACTCCCCGACCTGGCGCGTGGCATCAGCATCGACGCCAGCGCCGACCAGCACGCACGTTGCGCCGTGCTCGGAGACGAGCGTTGACACCACCGCGGCGTACCGTTCCGGCGGCCACCGCTTGGCGTGACCGTAGGCAGCGCCAGGTGCCAGCGCGACCAGTGGACGCACGCCGTCCCAGCCACGCGCGATGAGCAGCGCCCGCGCCTCGGCCACGTCGCCTGCGCGAGCCGTCAGCACCGCCTCGAGCGGACCAGCCGCCGCACCCAGCGCTTCGGTCAGGTGCTGGTAGTACTTCGCTTGATGACGGCTGCCGCGCGGCTTCGGCACGGCGCGGGTCAGCAGCGGCGATCGATAGTCGGCCGCATAGCCCCATCGTTCCGGCACGCCGGCCCGGCGCACGAGCCACGCGGACGCCATCGAGTTGGGCAGCAGTACCGCCGCGTCGAAGGCGGCGTCTCGTAGCGTGGCCGCATCGGCGAGCGCGGCAGTGCGATCGAACACGCGCCCCTTCCATCGCAGCGTGATGACCGCATCGACGCCGGCGGCCAGCTCGAACACCGGCGCAACGCTGGCGCGCGCGGCAACCGCCAAGTGCGCCGCGGGATACCGTCGCCGCAGATCGGCCACGGCCGGCAGCGCCATCACGGCGTCGCCGAGCCAGTTCGGCGACAGCACCACCAGCCGCGCGGGATCAGGCATCGCCTGTGTCGTTTGTCGCGGCGCGAGGCTGCTGCGCTTCCGGACGGCCGGCATCGCTTTCCGGAGCGCGCCACCGCCGGTGCATCCAAAGCCACAACTCCGGGTTGCGACGCACGTACATCTCGAGCACGTCGGTGCAGCGTTGCGTGAACTCCCGCACCGGATCGGGTGAATCCGCCGGCGGCGGTTCTACCGGATGGTCGTAGATGAAGCGGTAGCGCCCGCCGGGCAGCGGCAACGTGAACACGGGAATGACGTCCGCGCCCGTGCGCAGCGCCAGCGCTGCCAACGCCGACGTCGTGGACACCGGGCGGCCGAAATAGTCCACGGTGACCGCTTCGGACGTGTGGATGTGCTGATCGATCAGGATGGCCACCGCGTTGTTCGCGTTGACCTCGCGCAGCACCTTACGTAGCGCGCCTTGCCGGTAGATCACGCGATTGCCGGTCATGGTCCGCAGATGCTCGAGCCATTCGTGCAGCTTCGGGTTGTCGAGCGGCCGCGCCATCACGGCAATCGTCGGCGAGTGGAAGGGATGCGTGATCGCTTGCATCTCCCAGTACCCGAAATGGCCGGTCACGAAGAACATGCCCTTGCCTTTGGCGTGCGCCGCGTGGATGCGCTCCACGCCTTCCACTTCCATCAACGCCCTCATCTCGTCGGGAGACAGGCTGTTGAACCGCAGCAGTTCGAAGACCAGCGAGCCGAAGTGCGCGAACATCCGCTTCGCGATCGCTCGGCACTCCGCGGGCGAGCGTGACGGGAACGCACGCGCCAGGTTTTCGAGCGCGATCCGGCGGTGCGAGCCGTCCACCCAGAACATGAGCCGCCCAAAGCCGTGGCCGACCTTGCGTACGGCCGACATCGACAGCATCGACATGGCTGCCATCACAGCACGCACGAGCGCCGCTTCCACGGGGAACCGCGCCGCGTCTAGCCGCTTCGACGCCATCAACGCGCCTCCGCCAGCCGCGCCAGGAACCACTCCTTGAATTCGCGCGACGGCTCGATGGCCGCGCGCATCGGGACGTAGGTCCAGGTGATGTCGTCCGGCAGTGCCAGCGATGTGAGCCGCACGGCGTCTTTCTCGGTCGTGATGACGCCGCCCGCCCCGAACGTGTGCACGGCGTCGTGAATGGCGTCCAGATCCTTGCGCGTGAACCAATGGTGATCGCGAAACACCATCGGCTGCGCGATCTCCCATCCCAGCGCTTCGACTGTATTGAAGAATCGCTCGGGACGCGCGATCCCGGCCACGGCCACGAGCCGGCGTCGAGTGCCAAACCCGTTTTCAGGCACCGCGTCGCCAAACGGCTGCACGAGACGCGGTGTCGCGAACTCCTGTTCGAGACTGAAGACCGGCCCTTTGCCGAGCATCGCCCCGACCGGCATGGCCTCGCTGGCCGACCCGGGCACGATGATCGCGTGCGCGGCCTGTGCCGCGCTGAGCGGTTCGCGCAGCCGCCCCTGCGGCAGCAGCTGATCGTTCAAGTCATCCGGCCGAACCAGCAGCAGATCGATGTCGCGCTCGAGCTCGAGATGTTGGAAGCCGTCGTCGAGGAGCAGCACCGTAGCGCCGAAGCGTCGATCGGCGAGCACGCCGGCAAGATGGCGATCGGGGCATACGAGCACGGGCACGCCGGGCAAGGTGCGAGCGAGGAGCTGCGGCTCGTCGCCCGACCGCTCCACGGGCTCGTAAACCAGGCGGCCGTCGCTCACGACCAGCACGCCTTCGGCCACGTCCCGACGCGCATAGCCGCGACTGACGATGACGGGACGCTCTCCCGCCGCCAGCAGCAGCCTCGCGAGCGACGCCACCGTGGGCGTCTTGCCGCTGCCGCCGACCGACAGATTCCCCACACTGACGACGGGCATCGGAAGCCGGCGACGGGCGTGCGGCCGGCGGACGAACCACGTGCGCCGCGCCTGCGCGAGATGACCGTAGGCGGCGCTGAGCAGGTTCAATGCACCACGCGAAACGGCCGGACGACGGCCGACCGCGGCGAGTCGGGCGGCAGCACGCTGGCGATCGCGGCCATCGTCTTGTCTTTGGCGCCGCGGTTGGCGAGCACGAGCGCACGGGCGGCGGCGCCCAGGCGCGCGCGGCGCACCGGGTCGGCCATCAGGCTGAGCACCGTGTCCTCGAGCTCGCGCTCGTTCTGCACCTTGATCGCCGCGCCGTTGGCCAGGAAGGTGTCGGAGATTTCCTGGAAATTGTGCATGTAGGGGCCGAACATGATCGCCTTGCCGTGCGCGGCCGGCTCCAGAATGTTGTGGCCGCCGGCCGCCACCAGACTGCCGCCGACGAACGCTGCCGTCGCGATCTGATAAAGCTGCGCCAGCTCGCCGATCGTGTCGAGAACGACGGCATCGGCTTTTGGCTCGGAGTCGATCGGCAGCTCGGTGCGGCGCACGGTCAGCAGCCCTTCGTGGCGGCACAAGCGTTCCACTTCCGCGAAGCGATCGGGATGGCGGGCCGCGATGATCAGCAGCGCGCCCTGCCCGCCCGGCGACGAGCGCAGGCGATTGAAAGCGCGAATCACCGGCTCCTCTTCGCCGCGCAGCGTGCTGCCGGCGACGAGCACCGGCCGGTTGAGCGCCACGCGGAAGAAGCGCAGCACGCGCTCCGGTCCGCGCTTCGGGATCGGGGCGCTCTGCAGCGCGTCGAACTTCAGACTGCCCGTGATGATGATCTTCGACGGCTCCACGCCGAGCGCGGTGAGACGCCGCGCGGCTTCTTCCCCCTGCACGCAGAAGCGGCTCACGTCGCCGAGCACGCGGCGGAACCAGGGCCCGACCATCCGATACCGCCCGAACGAGCGCGCCGAGATGCGCCCGTTGACCACCATCGTGGCGATGCCGCGCTTGCGACACTCGCGCAGCAGGTTCGGCCAGATCTCGGTCTCGACCATGAGGAAGAGCCGCGGCCGCACCACACGAAGCGTGCGCCGGACGGTGAACACCCAATCGAACGGCAGATAGAAGGTGCCGTCCACGTCGGGCACGCTCTGGCGCGCGAGCTGTTGCCCCGAGAGCGTGGTCGTGGAGAGGAACAGCCGCAGATGTGGATAGCGCTTGCGCAATTCCGCAAGCACCGGGCGGGCGGCCAGCACCTCGCCCACCGACACCGCGTGGACCCAGATCGAATCCTCGCCGTCGAGATTGAACGACACCGGCAAATAGCCCAGCCGCTGGCGAAAGCTGCCAACGTACTTGTTGTGCCTGATGGCCTGATACAGGAAGTACGGTGTACAGGCGACAAGCACGAGCAATGTCAGGACGCTATAGACGAAATACACGGCTGGAAATCAAGGGCTATTCTACAATCGGGTGTTGGGCTCATTCACAAGATCGTCATAGGCAGTGCTCACGTCGGAGGAGAGGCAATGGCAGTGAAGGTCGGGATCAACGGGTTCGGGCGTATCGGGCGCAACATCATGCGCGCCGCGATGAGACACAAGGACATCGACTTCGTGGCGGTGAACGACCTGACCAACGCCACCACGCTGGCCCACCTGCTGAAATACGACTCGGTCATCGGCAACCTCGACGCCGACGTCAAGGCGAGCGGCGACGGCATCACCGTGGACGGCGACGCGTTCAAGGTGCTCGCGGTGAAGGACCCGGCGCAGCTGCCGTGGAAGGATCTGGGCGTGGACGTGGTATTCGAGTCCACCGGCCTCTTCACCGATCGTGATTCCGCCGCGAAGCACATTGCCGCCGGCGCGAAGAAGGTGATCGTCACCGCGCCCGCGAAGAAGCCGGACGTGACCGTGGTGCTCGGCGTGAATGAGGGCAACTACGACCCCGCCAAGCACCAGATCATCTCGAACGCGTCGTGCACGACCAACTGCCTGGCGCCGCTCGCGAAGGTGCTCCACGACTCGTTCGGCATCAAGAAAGGGTGGATGACGACGGTCCACTCCTACACGAACGACCAGAACCTGCTCGATCTGCCGCACAAGGACCTGCGCCGTGCGCGCGCGGCTGCGCTCTCGATGATCCCGACGACGACCGGCGCTGCAACAGCGATCGGTGAAGTGATCCCATCGTTGAAGGGTCGGCTCGACGGGTTCTCCATGCGCGTGCCGACGCCCAACGTGTCGGTCGTGGACCTCAGCGCCATCCTCGAGAAGCCCGCGACGGCCGAACAGATCAACGCGGCGCTGCGCGCGGCGGCCGACGGTCCGCTCAAGGGCATCCTGGCGATGTCGGACGACCCGCTCGTGTCGATCGACTTCAAAGGCAACCCGAACTCGTCGATCGTCGACACCGCCTATACCAAGGTGATGGATGGCGACTTCGCGAAGGTCGTCTCGTGGTACGACAACGAGTGGGGCTATTCGAACCGCTGCGTGGACCTGCTGGAGCTGATCGTCAAGAAGGGTCTTTAATCGCGAACCGGCGTCAAGCCGGTTTGCCAGACATATGGCGAAGAGATCCATTCGCGACCTGACGCTCAAAGGGCGTCGCGTCTTCATCCGGGTCGATTTCAACGTGCCGCTCAAGGGCGGCGTCATCGGCGACGACACACGCATCCGCGAGTCGCTGCCGACGATTCAGTACGCGCTCGACGCCGGCGCGTCACGGGTGGTGCTCGCATCGCATTTGGGTCGCCCGAAGGGCAAGCCGAATCCGGACATGAGCCTGGCGCCCGTGGCGAAGCGCCTCGGCGAGCTCCTCAACCGGCCGGTGACGTTCGCTTCCGACTGCGTGGGCGAGGTGGCCGAAAAAGCGGTCAAAGACGCGCCGGAAGGCGGCGTGATCCTGCTCGAGAACCTGCGCTTTCACGCCGAGGAAGAGAAGAACGACGAGGCATTCGCGCAGAAGCTGTGCAAGCTGTGCGATGTCTACGTAAACGACGCCTTCGGCGCCGCGCACCGCGCGCACGCATCGGTCGACGCGCTGGTGAAGCTAGTGCCCGCCGCCGGCGCCGGGCTCCTGATGCAAAAGGAGCTGACGTATCTCGGTCAGGCGCTCGAGAACCCGGCCCGCCCGTTCGTCGCGATCCTGGGCGGCGCAAAAGTGTCGGACAAGATCGAGGTCATCGAGAATCTGATTCCGCGCGTGGACACGCTGATCATCGGCGGCGCGATGGCATACACGTTCTTCAAAGCGATGAACAAGCCGGTGGGCAAATCGCTGGTGGAGGACGACAAGCTCGATGCGGCGCGCGACATCATGGCGAATGCGCAGAAGCGCAATCTTCCGTTGCTGCTGCCGGTCGATCACGTGGTGGCGCCGAAGCTCGAAGCGGGCGCGCCGACCGAAGTGCTGCTCGTGGGCGACGGCGCAATTGGCGACCGCATGGGGCTCGACATCGGCCCCACGACCATCGCCGGGTACACCGACGCGCTGAAGAACGCGCACACGGTTGTGTGGAACGGCCCGATGGGCGTCTTCGAAATCGACTCCTTCGCGGCGGGCACCATCGCCGTGGCGCACGCCGTGGCCGCCGTGAAGGGCACGACGATCATCGGCGGCGGGGATTCGATTGCAGCCGTGAAGAAGGCCGGCGTGGCCGATCACATCACGCACATTTCCACCGGCGGCGGCGCGTCGCTCGAGTGGCTCGGCGGCCGCACGCTGCCGGGGGTCGCAGTGCTGCCGAATTCGTAGGGGCAGTAGCCGTTTCGTAGCTGCAGGCCTTCAGGCCTGCCCGGAGTCGCACGATGCGCACACCGATCATCGCCGGCAACTGGAAGATGTACAAGACGGTGGCCGACACCGTGAAGTACGTCAAAGAGTTCCGCAAGATGGTGAACAACGTCTCCGGTGTGGAGATCGTCATCGCGCCGCCGTTCACCGCGCTTCATGCAGCCGCCGAGGCCGCGCGCAACAGCAACGTGGCCATCGCGGCGCAAGATCTCTACTGGGAACGCGAGGGCGCGTTCACGGGTGAGATCAGCGCGCAGATGATCCGCGAGGCGGGCGCCGAATACGTCATCATCGGCCACTCCGAACGGCGCACGCTGTTTGGCGAGACCGACACCGCGGTCAATCAGAAGACCATCGCCGCCTTTGCCGCCGGGCTGACGCCGATCGTCTGTATCGGCGAAACGCTCGATCAGCGGGACCGCAACGAAACGATGGACGTGCTGGACCGCCAGATCAAGCAGGGGCTCGAGGGGCTCACCGGTGGGCAACTCGCGCAGCTCGTGATCGCCTACGAGCCTGTGTGGGCGATCGGCACCGGCCGCACCGCCTCCCCCGCCCAAGCCGGCGAGGCGCATACCCACATCCGCGGGCGCCTGCGACAGTGGTTCGGCTCCGAGGCCGCCGACGCCTGCCACGTGATCTACGGGGGCAGCGTAAAGCCCGAAAACGCCAAAGATCTGGTGGGTCAGGCCGACGTGGACGGGGCGCTCGTGGGCGGCGCCAGCCTGGATATCCGGGCGTTTTTCGACATCGTCTCGAACAGCCGCCCGGCCCTCCAGGCGTAGCGGCGGGCCTTGAGGCCCGCCGGGGTATAATCACGGTTTCCGGTTCGAGACGAATCGCATGCTGTATTACCTGATCGTCACGCTATACGTCATCAACTGTTTGGTGCTGATCCTTGTAATCCTGCTGCAGCAGGGCAAGGGCGGCGACATCGCCAACGCCTTCGGCGGCGGTGCCAGCCAGGCGGCCTTCGGGGCTCGCAGCGGCGCCACCGTGCTGTCGCGCGCCACCACGATCTGCGCTGTCATCTTCGTTGCAGGCGGCATCATGCTCGGCATCCTCGGGCAGCGCGGTCCCGGCTCGGTGCTTTCGGGTCGCGGCGGTCCCGCGCCCACGCCGCCGCCGGCTGGCACCACCCTGCCGACGGGTCCGGCGGGCGCAACAACGGCTCCGAAGCCGACCAATCCGGCAGCACCGGCACCGCAGGGCAGCGCTCCGGCGCCAACTCCGGCACCAGCACCGGGGAAGTAATCGTAGGGGCCGCCTTCAGGCGGCCCACGCTACAATCGTTCGTAGCCGCGGGTCTTTTAGACCCGCGTCATCCCACTTGCGGAAGTGGCGGAATTGGCAGACGCACCAGCTTGAGGGGCTGGCGGTGGCAACACCGTGAAGGTTCGAGTCCTTTCTTCCGCACCAATCTCGCTGACGCTCGCTTCGGTGCGTCAGAACGGTACTCAGCTTTAACGGATCTTTTGGGCTACTTGCTCGGGTCCAGCGGAGCGAATCAGCAGCCGTGCGACCGAGCCATCCGGATCGTTCTGGAACTCGATGATCTCCTCCCTCACAGTGAAGAAGAACCGCGTTTCGCTCTCGGCAAACATCGATAACGCGTCGGGGTTGCCGGGAAAATGCATCACCAGGCGGTCACTGCCGGATGTGACGAGGATTCGGCGGTCTGGCGCCAGTTCGTATGTTCCGGCGTAGCGGGCGAGCAACTGAGAATCGACTGCGAGGCTCTTCTTGCTTGGCGGGTGTGCGGGAGAAGGGACCAGGCGTGCCAGAATGTCGACATCGTTCTCGCAGATAGTTTCGAGCAGATCCGTGTCAGGCGCCAGTATCAAGGAGGAAGTGACGCTGAACGGTGTCCTATAAGCGCCGGGATCGTCGATGGTGACGTGCACGTCCATATGACCGAAGTCTTTCCGGCTGTATCGCTCGGTCACGTGCAGTGACTCGCTGTTCGGGTGACCGGCGAAATCAAGCCAGGTCTTATCGTTGAAGCCGGCGGAGTCGACGACGAAAACATCGCCATCCCACCGACCTACCGAGTACCCGAACCAGGTCGGATTCGG
>Ga0105238_10001621_pt1 | contig 22514 bp, 13 predicted proteins | sample KBSC34metaG_FD_81526 | JGI IMG/M metagenome (GOLD analysis project Ga0105238, IMG submission 81526) | Corn rhizosphere microbial communities from Kellogg Biological Station, Michigan, USA - KBS C3-4 metaG | ecosystem: Host-associated > Plants > Roots > Rhizosphere > Soil | place: Michigan, USA...
ACCATCGTCCTGAACAACAACACCACCACGACCAGTTTCACCGACACCGCGGTCACTGATGGCAGCATCTACCGTTACTTCGTCACAGCCACCAGCGCCGGCGGCACCAGCGGCAATTCCATGACCGCTTCCGCCGTGCCATTGCCCGCGCCACCCGTCGGCGCGCCGGGGTCCTTCAGCGGATTGTTCAATGGGCCCAGTGTCGTGCTCGACTGGTCGTCGGTGTCCGGTGCGGTGGGTTACATCGTCCGCCGGGGCACGAGCAGTTCCGGGCCTTTCACCTTCCTTCAAACCGTCACCGAAACGACCTATACCGATTCCGGTTTGAATGTGGGCTCGACCTACTACTACCAGGTCACCGCCGTCAATGCCGCCGGGATATCCGCCAGCTCGCTGGCCACGGTCGTTCCTCCTCCGACCGCGCCCATCAGCCTTTCCGCCTTCCCCGGCGATGCCCAAGTCGTCTTGAGCTGGACTTCGGTGCCGGGCGTCAACGGCTATTTTCTGTTGAGCGGGACTGAAAGCGGCAACTATACGAACGTCATTGCCGCCAATTATGCCGATACGACCTTCACCAACATCCCCCTTACCAACGGCGTCACATATTATTATGTCGTTGCTTCCACCAACAGCACGGGATCCAGTCCTTATTCGCCGGAAGCGAGCGCCACGCCGGAAGCCAACCTCGTCATCGCTCCGCGGTCACTGATCTGGGACGGCGACGGTTTGGCGAACATCTGGGATGCCAGCGGCAACCAGAATTGGAAGACCAACGGCGTAAACACCATTTTCAACAACGGCGACACGGTGACCTTTGACAACACCGGCTCGAACAATGTCGCGGTTTATGTGGCGGGCACGCCGAAGCCGGCGCTCATCACCTTCAACGCCACGAAGAGTTATACCATCGATGGCGTTGGTGCCATCGCCGGTACCAACAAACTGGTCAAGATCGGGAGCGGTTCACTGACGATCAACAACACCAACCTGTATTCCGGCGGCACCGTCATCAGCAACGGCACGGTTTTCCCCGGCAACATCGGCGCCAACTACGGGGCCTGGGGCACCGGGCCGATCACCCTGGCCAACGGCGGCACGGTGTCATTCAACGGCTACGGCAGTCGTGACAGCGGCAACGGCTGGGCCGGCTGCACCAACACCATCAATGTGCCGGCCGGCCAGACGGGAACCGTCCTGTTGCCCGCACGCTTCGGCTACGCTTACCCCTTCACCAGCCCGCTCACCGGCGGCGGCACGCTGAATGTCACCGTGGAATATATCCGTGATTATTTCAGCGGCGACTGGTCCGCCTTCACCGGCCGCATCAATGTCAGTGTGCCGGGCAGCGGCTATTATGCAGGCACCGCCAGCGATTTTCGGATCAACAATGCCAGCGGCTATGCCAACGCGGCAATTTTCCTGAACAGCAGCGTGAACTTGTATAACATCAACGCCAACAACCAGACCACGGACATCGGTGAACTCGGCGGCGTCTCCACGGCTTATATCGGCGCCGGCTCCAGCAGTTCGATCGGCCCCACCTGGCGCATCGGCGCGAAGAACACCACGAATAACTACGCCGGTGTGATCGCCGACTCGGGCGTGACCAAGCTGACCAAGACCGGCACCGGCATGTTGATCCTTGGCGGCGACAATACTTACAGCGGCGCCACCACCGTGAGCGGCGGCACCCTCATGGCCAGCAATGCCATTGGTAGCGCGACCGGTTACGGCAGCGTCACGGTCAACTCCGGCGGCACGCTCGCCGGCAACGGCATCATCTCCGGTGCCGTGACCGTGAACGCCGGCGGCACCTTCGCGCCCGGACCGGGGCCAGGGTTTGGCGCGATGATCCTGAGCAACAGCGTGACCCTCGCCGGCGGCAGCACCACCCTGGTCCAGGTCCGTCATTCGCCCAAGACGAACGATGTCGCCATCATCCTCGGCACGCTTGCCCAAAACGGCACGCTCAACGTCGCCGATGGCGGAGCTGGCGGATTTGCCGCCGGGGACAGTTTTAAATTGTTCAACGCGGGCGGCATTTCCGGGGCGTTCACGAATTTCATACTGCCGGCGCTCACGGGAAACCTGGCCTGGAACACCAGCGCGGTCAAAACCAGCGGAACGCTTTCCATCGTGGCGCTGACGGCCCCGTTGATTTCCAGCGTCAAGCTGTCGGGAACAAACCTTGTCATCAGCGCCACGGGCGGACCCGGCAGCTGGCCTTACCTTGAGCTGGCCAGTACGAATCTTGTCTCCGCGCCCTGGCTGCCCGTGGTCACCAACCAGTTTGATCCAGCCGGCAATGGCAGCGTCACCAACGCCATAAACCCGAATCTGCCGCAGAAATTTTACAAGCTGCAGTTGCAGTGATTCCTGCCGCCGGCGCGGCACCCAACCAATCAAATTGTGATAAAACGATTTCTCCCGCTCTTCATGGCCGTCAGCTTCGTCCTGCCAGTCATGGCCGACGATAAGTTCACGCCACCCGCGTCACCGCGCGTGAGCTACAATTTTAACCCGGGCTGGAAATTCACCCGCGAGGATGTGACCAACGCGGAAACGGTGGGATTCGATGATTCGAAATGGACCGATGTCAGCGCGCCGCACACCTACAACGACGTGGATTCCTACACGTCCCTCATCAGCCACAGCGGCGGTGACCGCCATGCGTGGACGGGCATCACGTGGTATCGGAAACATTTCAAGCTGCCCGCAAGCGCGAAGGATGGAAAAGTGTTCCTCGAATTTGAGGGGCTGAAGCAGGCCGGCCGTTTCTGGGTGAACGGCAAGCTGGTCGGAAAATTTGAGAACGGTGTCACCGCTTGCGGGCTGGACCTGACGGGCTTCGTCAATTTTGGCGATGCGGAAAATATCATCGCCGTGAAGGTGGACAACAGCAACGATTACGTGGAGGAAGCCACGGGCACGGGCTTTGAGTGGATGGGCCGAGCGTTCAACCCCAATTACGGCGGGCTGAACCACGGCATCCGGCTGCACCTAACGGGCAAGGTTTACCAGACGCTGCCGCTCTACGAGAATCTCCAGACCACCGGCACCTACATCTACGGTTCAAACTTCGACATCAAGAACAAGACCTGCAATGTGAACCTCGAGGCGCAGGTCCGCAATGAAAGCGGCGACCAGCAATCCATCACGCTCTGGGGCGTGGCCGTGGATGCCGATGGAAAACCCCGTGCAAAATTCCAGAGCGACGCCCTGGACCTGGTGAGCGGCCAGACCGAGGCATTCACGGCAAGCTGCAAGCTACCGGACGCAAAATTTTGGAGCGATGAGACGCCGAACCTTTACGATGTTTATGTGATGTTGAGCGTGGACGGCAAAGTTGTGGATGCGCAGAAGATCCGGACCGGCTTCCGCAAGGTGGAGTTCAAGGGCGGCGCGGGCACGGGCGGCGTTTATCTGAATGACAAATATGTCTGGCTCACCGGCTACGCACAGCGCTCGAGCGACGACTGGGCGGGACTGGGCGAGGCGTATCCGGACTGGATGCATGATTACAATGCGCAACTCGTCCGCAGCACCCATGCAAACTACATCCGCTGGATGCACATCTCGCCGCAGGCGGTGGATGTGCGGTCGAGCGACAAAGCCGGCATCGTCATCGTCTGCCCGGCGGGTGACAAGGAACTTGACGCGAAGGGACGCCAATGGGAGCAGCGCACGGAGGTGATGCGCGACTCGATGATCTATTTCCGCAACAACCCGAGCATCCTGTTCTGGGAGGCGGGCAACAACGGCATCACCGCAGAACACCTGCAGCAGATGGTGGACCTGCGGAAGCAGTGGGATCCCAACGGTGGACGGACGATGGGCTGCCGCTCATTGACCGCCCCCGGAACGACACCGCTGGCGGAATATTACGGGGTGATGATCGGGCAGGACCGGCGCACGGATATGTTGACGAACAACACGGAGCTGTTCCGCGCCTACAGCGGCGAACGCCGCGACCGCGCACCGTTCATCGAGACCGAGGATTTCCGCGACGAGGCGGCGCGCCGGTTCTGGGATGACTTTTCGCCGCCGCATTTCGGGTTCAAGAAAGGCCCAAACGACACGTACGATTGGAATTCCGAGACGTTCTGCCTCGCCGCCGCCGAGCGCTATCATGCCTATGTCGCCAATGAAATCTCCAACACGGACCCGGCACACTCGAAGTGGGCGGGCTATGCTTCCATTTATTTTTCAGACTCGAACGCCGATGGCCGGCAGGACAGCAGCGAGGTCTGCCGTGTCAGCGGCAAGGTGGATTCCGTGCGGTTGCCCAAGCAGGCGTACTACGTCTATCGCATGATGCAGAGCGCCACGCCGGACATCCATATCATCGGGCATTGGAATTATCCGACCAACACGGTGAAGACCGTCTATGTCGCCGCGAACCACTGCGACAGCGTGGAACTGTTCTTGAACGGAAAATCGCTCGGCAAATGCACGACGCCCACAAACGGCTATATCTACGCGTTTCCCGACATCCATTTTGCCGTGGGCAAAATCTCCGCCGTCGCCAAAGGCAGGGACAAGGTCGTGGCGCAGGATGAGATTGAAACCGCTGGCGAAGCGAAGAAACTAAAGCTCACGCCACACACATCGCCGGCCGGTTTGCAGGCGGACGGCTCGGACGTGGCGTTCTTTGACGTGGAAGTGGTGGACGCCCAAGGCCGTCGCTGCCCGACGGATGAAGCGCGCGTGGATTTCAAGTTCGATGGCCCGGCCATCTGGCGCGGCGGCTATAACAGCGGGAAGATCAATTCCGTGAACAACCTCTGGCTCGACACCGAATGCGGCATCAACCGCGTGGCGATCCGTTCGACGCTGAAGGCGGGGGCGATCACGCTGACGGCCACGCGGGAGGGGTTGGAGCCGGCGACGGTCAAATTGGACTCCAAGTTGGTTGACATACGGGACGGGCTTGCGCAACCCTGACCCTGATGAATTGGTTTACTTGGGCTGTATTATCCGCGCTCTTTGCCGGCCTGACGGCGATTCTGGCCAAAGTGGGCGTGGCCGGAATTGATTCCAACCTGGCGACCGCGATCCGCACGACCGTCGTATTTGTGTTTGCCTGGGGCATCGCGCTGGCCACCACGAACCTGACGGCGCTGCGCACCCTGCCCCAACGCACCTGGTTGTTTCTGGTGCTCTCCGGCCTGGCCACCGGCCTTTCCTGGCTCTGCTACTTTCGCGCATTACAACTCGGCGAAGCTTCACGGGTCGCGCCGGTGGACAAGCTCAGCGTCGTTTTTGCGATCGTGCTCGCGGCCATCTTCCTGCGCGAACAACTGACCTGGCAACAATGGGCGGGCGGTGCCCTGATCATGGCGGGAGCCTTGATCATAGCGTGGAAATGAACGCGGAGTTTGCGGCCGTTGGCAATGCCGGCCACCGATCGCCATTTTTTTCTTGGTGCCAAAGCCGCTCACGTCAATAATCAGGCTGGTAATGGAGTTTGCCATCCCGCTTGGGAAAACCGCCTGATGTTCAGCGCTGATGACTCCTACGAATAACCATACGTTCGCAGGATACTTATGAACATCGCATATCTGTGGGTCGCAATCGGCGGGGCACTGGGCAGCGTGAGCCGCTACTGGCTTTCCGGCATGGTCGCCGACCGTTTCGGCCAGACATTTCCATGGGGCACCCTCGTCATCAATGTCACCGGCTCATTCAGCATCGGCAGCTTTGCGGCGCTGGCGATCCCCGAAGGGCGGATGGACCCGCAATCGCGCGCCTTCACCACGCAATTTCTGATGATTGGCGTCTGCGGCGGGTACACGACGTTCTCCTCGTTCAGCCTGCAGACCTTGAACCTGCTGCGCGACCGCGAATGGCTTTATGCGGGTGGCAATGTCCTGTTATCCGTCGTACTGTGCATGGTGGCCGTGTGGCTGGGCTATCTGCTTGGCTCAGTGTTCGGCTCCGTGAAAGGCAATTGATATGCAAATACCAACTGACGCCGTCCTGCTCCGCATTTTCCTCGGCGAAAGCGACCGCTGGGAGCACAAGCCGCTCTACGAAGCCATCGTGCTGGCCGCGCGCGAGGCGCATCTCGCAGGCGCGACGGTCCTGCGCGGGCCGATGGGCTACGGCAAGGCCAGCCGCCTGCATACTTCCAAAATCCTGCGGCTCTCCGCCGACCTGCCGCTGGTCATCGAAGTCGTGGACAGCGAAGAGAAAATCAACGGCTTCCTGCCCACGCTGGACAAGATGATGGGCGGCGGGCTGGTGACGTTGGAAAAAGTGAAGGTGCTGCAGTATCGTGCGGGCGACATAAAAACATGAACGAACAGCTTGAAACCATTTTACGCGACACGCTCGCGAAGTTTAATTCTGAAACCGGCACCATTCACAAGCTCCATGCGCCGACGCAGCTTTTGCGCATGGTCGCGCAGGTCGGGCTGCCACCGCAGTTGATGGACATGGTGACCATCATCCCCGTCGGCAAGGGTATCGCGGGCGAAGCCGCCCAGAAAAACCAGCCCGTGACCATCTGTAACCTGCAGACGGATACCAGTGGCGTGGCCAAACCGGCGGCGAGACAGACCGGCGTGGGCGGGGCGTTATGCGTGCCCATCCGGGCGGGCGACAAACTGGTCGGCACGTTTGGCATCGGCACCAAGCGCGAGCACGAATATACAGCGGCGGAGATCAACGCGGTACAGGACATCGCCAACTCGCTGGCGGGGCAACTGGGGTGATGAGCGGGTCCAAACGTACCATGGCCATTGAAAAATGTTGCAACCGCCGACACAAATGCGACTTGGGGTTTCCGAAAGGTACTTGGTTGTTGAATGTCACCTGCCCCCTCACCCTAACCCTCTCCCCCGAGGGGGCGAGGGGATGGCAACGGGCGCGCAGGGATGCAAACCAATAGCAGGCCACCCGTTATCAGAACATTGCTGCGCCCGAGGACGGGCGCACTCCGTTATAGAATGAGCCGGCTGCGTTCCATCTCTGAATTCCTCGCGCTACGGCGCAATACCTCATTGCTGCTGGTCGCGCTGGTGCTGGCAGGCACCGGCGAAAAACTGTGGCTCGGCTTCGCGCCCAAATACATCGAAGTCCTTTCGCATGGCGTCCTCACGGTGGCGCAGTTCGTCTTTGTCATCGGCGTCTTCGACGCGTTGCAAACATTTCTCGGCGCCATCTATGCGTATCCCGGCGGCTGGCTGACGGACCATTGGGGGCAGCGCAAATCGCTGCTGCTGTTCAGCCTCATCTCCATTGCGGGTTATATCCTGGTCCTGCTCTGGCCGCATTGGCTGGCATTGCTGCTGGGTTCGTTCCTGTTTCTCGCGTGGAGCGCGTTGTCGCTGCCGGCGACATTTTCAGTCGTGGCCACGTCGTTGGACAAAAGCCGGCATACCATGGGCATCGGCGTGCAATCCATGGTGCGCCGGGTGCCGATGATGCTCGGGCCGCTCGTCGGCGGCTGGTTGCTCACGCGCTTCGGCTGGACGGATGGTGTGCGCTACGCACTCGGGCTGTGCATCACCATGAGCCTGCTGACGGCGGCGTTTCAGTGGCTCATGTTCGAACCGGACAGCAAGGATTCGAAGGCAAAGACAAGCACGACGACGAGTTTCATGCAGGTCGTCCGCACATTTACCCCTGCCCTGCGCGAACTGCTGGTGAGCGACATCCTCATCCGCTTCTGCGAACGGATTCCCTACGCCTTCGTCATCCTGTGGGCGATGGATCATGGCGGCATCACGGCACAGCAGTTCGGTTATCTGGTCGCGTTTGAGATGCTCGCGGCGATGATCTGCTATATCCCGGTCGCGCACCTGGCGGATAAATACGGACGCCGGCCGTTCGTGCTGGCGACGTTCGTCTTTTTTACGCTGTTTCCGGTGACGCTGATGTTCGCGCACAATTTTGGCTGGCTGGCGCTGGCGTTTGTCGTGCGCGGCTTCAAGGAATTCGGTGAACCGGCGCGCAAGGCGCTCATCATCGGCGAAGCGACGCCAGAACTGCGGGCACGGACGTATGGCGCGTATTATCTCATCCGTGATTGCGTGGTGACCAGCGGCTCGTTCCTCGGTGCGTGGCTGTGGCACCTTGGGCCGCAGGTAAATTTTCTGGGGGCGGCGATCTGCGGGGCGCTGGGGACGGTGTGGTTCTGGTGGTTCATTTACCGGAAGCAAGCGTGAGCGTCCGTCTGCGTTCAGCCTTTACAAAAAAATTCCTTCTGTAACTTTTCCGGCGAACACCCGTCCAAGTTTACGCAACACCATCATTATGACCCGCCGAAAATTCCTCCAATCCGCCGCCCTCGCGGCCGCCGCCACGCCGTTGCTGCCGCGCGGCGCACGCGCCCAGGCCGCCACTCCGGCCGCCGCACCGGCCAAGCTCAAGGGCAACATCAACCACAGTGTCTGCCGCTGGTGCTACGGGAAAACCAAGCTTGACGACCTCTGCGCCGCCGGCAAGGAGATGGGGCTCGTCGCCATCGACCTGTTGAACCCGCCGGATTTTGAGACGGTCAAAAAATACGGCCTGACCTGCTCGATGGTCAGCTTCCCGACCCTGGACGGCATCGGCGGCATCGGCAAGGCGTTCAACCGCGTGGAGCATCATGACAAGCTCGTGACTGCCTACGAACAGCGGCTCAAAGAGACAGCGGACGCGGGCTACGAGCGCCTGATCTGCTTCTCCGGCAACCGCGCCGGCTTGGACGACGCCCAGGGCCTTGATAACTGCGAGGCCGGGTTGAAAAAGATTTTGCCGCTTGCCGAAAAATTGAAGGTGACGCTGTGCATGGAACTGTTGAACAGCAAGCGCAACCACAAGGATTACCAGTGCGACCACACCGCGTGGGGCGTCGAACTGGTGAAGCGCATCAGCTCGGAGCGGTTCAAGCTGCTGTACGATATCTTCCACATGCAAATCATGGAGGGCGATGTCTGCGATACCATCAAGGAGAACCACCAATATTTTGACCATTATCACACCGGCGGCGTGCCGGGACGGAACGAAATCGACGAGACGCAGGAACTCCATTACCCGCGCATCATGAAGGCGATCCTGGACACGGGCTACAAAGGCTACGTTGCCCAGGAGTTCATCCCGAAACGGTCCGATCCCATCGCGTCGCTGCGCCAGGGGGTGCAGATTTGCGACGTGTGAATGCGCATTAAAAATAGTGATGAGCTTAAAATCATTCGCAAGCGCTCCCCTCACCCTGACCCTCTCCCGCGAGGAGAGGGAACAGCCGTTGAACACCGACGAAATTTTCAAGCGCAGCGAGCAGAAGCCAGCCATGGGTTTTCGAACTGTCCCGAAACGGGTTTAACAAAATCAAACTGACTTTTAAACCAGACCAAAAAACATGAACCGCCGAAAATTCCTTAAATCCACCGCCCTGGCCGCCGCGGCACCGCTGGTCATCACGAACTTCAAGGTCTTTGGCGCGGATGCGCCCAGCAACAAGCTGAACCTCGCGCTCATCGGCACCTGGGGACGCGGCGAGGCGCATTTCGATGCGCTGCTCACGCAGAATGTCGTCGCGTTGTGCGATGTGGATGAAGAACATCTGGCGTTCGGCCTGGCCAAATTTCCCGGTGCGAAAACCTACGCGGACTGGCGCAAGCTGCTGGATGACCACAAGACACTCGGCCTGGACGGCATCGTCATCTGTTCGCCGGACCACACGCACGCCTTCGCCACGAACTGGGCGATGAACCGCGGACTGCATGTCTATTGCGAGAAACCGCTGGCGAACACGATCGGGGAAGCGCGCATCGTCCGGGCGAATTATCTCAAGAACAAGACCAAGCTCGCCACGCAGGTCGGCACCCAGCGTCATGCGTTCCAGAATTTCAACCGCGTGAAGGAATTGATCCGCGATGGCGCGATCGGCGAACTGACGGCGGCCTACGCCTTCGGCAATCGCAAGCTGCCGAAGCCCGGCTATCTGCCCGCCGCCGGCACGCCGCCATCCACCTTGAACTATGACCTGTGGCTCGGACCGGCGCCGTTTCATCCCTATAATCCGGATTATTTTTCAGGCAAGTCCGGCGCGAACTGCCTGCAATGGAACATGTATTGGGATTTCGGCAACGGCCAGGTCGGCGACATGGGCAGCCACACCATGGACCTGGTCTGGAACGCGATCGATGCCGCGCCGCCGACCGCTGCCGAGGCCAAGGGCGACCCGCTCAATCCCGAGGTCAGCCCGGTGATGCTGGAAACGCACACGGAACATCCGGCCAACGACTGGCGCGGACCGATCCGCGTGGGCTGGTATCAGGGCGGCGCCCTGCCGAATTCGCCGCGCGATTTCATCGACCTGGACAAGATCGGCCACGGGGCGTTGTTCAAGGGCAAGAAAGGTTTTCTCATCGCCGGTTTCGAGACGCGTGTCATCGTGCCGTACGGGGATGAGGCGGACCTGACGTATTACAAACCGCGCGCGAAAGACGAGGTGTTGCCGCCGCTCGGCCATTTCCAGGAAGAATGGTTCAATGCCTGCAAGGGCAACCTGAAGACCTCGTGCGACTTTGATTACGCCGGCCAGATGATCGAGCAGATGCTGCTCGGCCTGGTGGCATATCGCGCCGGGGAAAGGATTGAGTATGACGCCGCCGCCGGGCGCGTGACGAATATCCCCGCCGCGAACGCCTTCCTGAGCCGTTCCTATCGCGAGGGGTGGACGTTGAACGGATGAGCGGGGAGCCTGGCGCGGCGCGTGGCCTAAAGAGCCTGTGTGAAAACGGTTGTTTAATTTGAACAGGGAAGGATGCGATTCAGTCGATGCTGGCGAGCTGAACATTCTTCCAAGGTCGGCTGGAAGCCGAATGCCACCACGACCCGGAAGTGCCGTGGTGGTTGCGGGAACTCAAACCGGACTTCAAAACCGTTGCCGACTTCCGCAAAGACAATGCGACCGCCTTCAAAGCTGTCGTCCGTGAGTTTATCCATAAGCGGTTGTTGCCCGGTGGCTTTTTGGTTCGCAGCAAGGTGCAGGTTGGCGCGGAAGCCAGCCTGGCCCACTTTTGATATAGCTTTAAACGGGCCCTGGCCGTGGCGGGGCCGGCCAAAATGCTGGCGGCGCTGGCGGACTTCCGCCCATCCAGGAGAAAACACATCCTCCAAGCTTGGGTAATCGCTGTCATCACAGCTTGGATGCTCGACCATCCGAAATCCAACGCCGCAAGATCGCCTACCAAACTCAACCTGCATAACTCCGGTTTTCACACAGGTTCTAAATGCCGCCCCCTCAATTAAGGCGCTGCCCCGCCGGGGAGCACATTGACAAAATTATTTGATGTCATATCGTATTAAATTCCAACATTTAATCGTTTGAGAACATCATCGGCCAATGTCAGTTGCCAGTGCCGTGGAGTAAATGGTGATATCCGGTTTCGGGCCTTTACACTGGTGGAGTTGCTGGTGGTGGTGGCTATCATAGCGATGTTGGCCTCCCTGATTTTCAGCGCTGTATCAGCGGCAACCGCCCGCGCAAAATCGACCCAGTGTTTGTCGCAGTTGAGGCAACTGGGTTTGGCCATGACGGTTTATGGCGCTGATAATAATGAACTGTTGCCGGCGGCTCATACCACGGTGCCGTGGGACAGCACCAATCCGGTGGCCTGGACCAGGGTCCTGTTTCCTCAAAAGTCTGAACCGCAAGTTTTGACATGCCCTTCCTATGGCGAGTTTTATTATCAGTCCCATTTCAGTTACTTCATGGGGTCACGCGCCGCTTTTGAAGAGGCCGGAGCACAGCCCGCTCCGCTGCCGCTGCGCCACATTCTCCTGCCCTCCCAATATATCCTTTCCGGAGACTGTAATTTTCCGTTTACCGCCCAAGATGCTGATCCCGACAACTACACCGCCGACACCCTCTTTGGGCTGGTGCCGATCGGACACGGCCGGCGAGTCAACGTGCTTTTTGGTGATTTGCATGCGCTCAAGGCAAAACATTTTGAGGCCGGCACCATGACCTTCTCCTTTACCCAACCAGGCCAGACTTGGGATCAGTGACCTGAAGCGTTTGAAGAAAACGCTTTAAAATCCGGTGCCCGCAGTATCAGATTCCATCCTGTCGTCGGGAGTTAACCTGAAGAAAACCGCACCATGGCGTGGCACCGGAGCCTGAAACTCGCCATCAGATATCCCACATCTTTCTGTCGCCACAGATTGCGCACTGTTTGCGGGCCGGCAAGATCACTATTTGGTTCCAAAGGTTTTGTTCGGGAGAATGTCCATTTCCAATTCCAAAGTTCCGCCGGCAACAATCTCCTGGTGCGTGACCCACGGGTGATCCAACGGTTTGCCGTTGAGGCGCGCCGATTTGACATAGATGTTCTGGTTGGATGCGTTATGCGCGATGACGGTAAAAGCGCCGCCTTTGTAATATTGCGGATCAAGCTGGATTGTTGCTTTTTCCACCAACGGGCTTCCGATCACATAAACTCCGCCGGCCGGATTTACCGGGTAAAGCCCGATGGCACTGAAAACATACCAGGCTGAAATCTGCCCGCAGTCATCGTTCCCGCACAAACCTTCAGGGGTGTTGTCATATTGCGTGAGCATGATCTGGTGGACGCGTTGGGCGGTTTTATATTGAGCGCCGGCCAGGGCGTAGAGATAGGCAACGTGGTGGCACGGCTCGTTGCCTTGGGCGTATTGACCGATCAGCCCGGACACATCAATTCTCCAATGCGGCATGTCAGAATCCTGGTTAAAAAGTTGGTCCAGTTTCTCGATAAATCCATGGTTTCCTCCGTAGAGCCTGATCATGCCCGGCACATCGTGCATCACGGCAAACGTGTATTGCCACGCATTGGCCTCGGTAAAATCCCCGGCGGCGAGGGTTTTGTCAGACGCGACTTCTTTTGGATCAAACGGTTCGCGAAAAGTCCCGTCCGGATTTTTGGAACGAAACAATTTTGTCTTTGCATCCCATAGATTCCGGTAATTTTGCGAGCGCTCCATGAACAGCCGGGCATCCCCGGTTTTTCCCAACGCCCTGGCCATCTGCCCGATACACCAGTCGTCATACGAAAATTCCAGGGTCCGCGAAGTTGCCTCGGTCTTGTCTTCCACGTAGGGAACATAACCCAGCCGTTGATACTCATCCTGCCGGTTGCGACCGCTCATGGCCGTGTCGCGCATGGCTTGATATGCCAATCCGGCATCAAAGCCGTTAAACCCCTTTTCATAGGCGTCCAAAATGATCGGCACCGCATGGTAACCTATCATGCAGCCTGTCTCCTGGCTGGCCAGGGGCCACATCGGCAGCGCGTGATCAGGCGATTCCTTGTAAAAGGCGAGCATGCTCTGGACAAAATCATTGACCCGCTCCGGTTGCGCCAGCGTCATCAAGGGCGCTTCCGCCCGGAAAATATCCCACATTGAGAAGGTTGAATAATATTGAAAGCCGTTCCCGGTATGAATTTTCCGGTCCGGACCGGGATAAGAACCATCCGCATCATTGTATAATGTCGGCGCGGCCATTGTATGATACAGCGCTGAATAAAAAGTCTGGCGGATGTTCGGATTGGATGACTCGATGCTGATCCGTGAGAGATTTTTGTTCCAAGCCGTCCGGGCGGCGGCACGAACGGAATCAAAATCCCAACTGGGGATTTCCGTCCGCAGATTCTGTTTCGCAGCCTCGACGCTCGTTGGCGAAAGACCGACGCGCAAAACGATCTGCTCTCCCGCGGTGGTTTCGTAATCCAGGCACCCGCGGACATCATTTCCCCTGGCCTCCGGCTGGTCCGCCGGCAGCGGTTTCCCATTCAGTTCAAGGCGGGCCGTTTTGAAAGACTGCGAACATTCGATGGCGAAATAAACCGTCTTGCCATTGGCCCAACCCCCGCTGCGGCGATACCCCGTCAAGAACGTCCCGCTTTCAATTTTTAGGGACGATTCAATGGACTTGCTGCCCAGCCCATGCACCAGGTCTAAAAGGATGTGACCTTGGTCCGAAGCCGGGAATGTGTAACGGTGCATCGCCGCGTGCGCCGTGGCGGTCAATTCCGCGACGATGTCATAACTTTCGAGAGCGACGCGATAATATCCCGGTTGCGCCAGTTCATTGGCATGGGAAAACTTGGAGCGAAATCGTCCAGCCGCCAGTGGTTCATACAGGCCGGATTGGCTGATCTGTCCCGTAAACGGAAGGACGAGCAAGTCTCCCAAATCCGGGCAACCGGTGCCGGAGAGATGGGTATGGCTGAATCCAAGTATGGAAGAATCGGGATAATGATAACCGGAACAGGCATCCCAACCTTCAACTGTCCATGGTTCGGTCGGCGTATGGGTGTCCGGGCTGAGCTGCACGAATCCAAAAGGCACGGTGGCACCCGGATAAGTGTGGCCATGTCCGCCGGTTCCAATCAAGGGGTTGACTTCATCTACCGGCAATATGCCAGCCCAACCTGCGGCGACCGACCACAGGCCACCTGCAAACAGCATGGTTGCCAAACGCCTGGAAATACAGCGGTTTTTTACATTCATCTTGAAATCAAGGTTTTGCTTTGATGTGAAATAGCCGAAAAGGCAGGCAGGTTAGTCTTTATTAGATTTTTAACGGTATGGCGGAAGCGCACAGTGATTGTTCAACGCCCCGTATTTGCACCGCTGCCAGTTTGATTCGGAAAATATACGTGATAACCGGCTTTAATTGTAAAAGGACGCTAACTTTTCATTTATTTGGCTATTTCATGGCATGAATGCAATGCGATTCTTGACGGCCATGGCCGTACTTTGCGTCCTTGCCATTCTCGCAGAACACATCGAAGTGTCGAAATCCCGCTCCATTCCCAAACAAACCGAAATGACACCGGCCATGAACACCCCCCGGGCAAGCGACAGACCCGAACCGAACGGATCCGCACTAGAGGTGAACAGGGCCTTTCCCGGAGCCTCTTCACAAGACCAGATCCCGACTTTTGCGGAGGCGATTGAAAAGGTTTTGGATTCGGAGGACTCGCCTGAACGTGATCAGGAACTGACCAGATTATTTCAGGAATGGGTGGCTCACGATCCGCTGACAGCCGCAAGTTTTGCCCAGGGAATCGCGTCGCCCGAACTCCGTGAAAAAGCAAGACGCCTGGTTCTGCAAACATGGACAACGCTGGACTCTTCGGCGGCATTGTCCTGGGTGGCCAAACTGGCCACGCCATATGAACACCAGACAGCCATGGACCAGGTTTTCACCCAGATGTTGGAGCGCGATCCGCAAGGTGCGATGCAAACTGCCATCAGCCATCTCGATGAAGCCCAGAATGACTTGCTGGGACACCTGATACAAAAATGGACGGCACAGGATTTTTCCGCCGCTCATGATTGGGTAAAACAACAACCGTCTGGTGAACAGCGAGACGGATTATTGGCACATATGGCGTTTGAACAGTCAAAGACCTCCCCAATGGATGCGGCCCGATTGGTGTCCCAAGAAATTTCACCTGGCGACACCCAGATTGAAGCGGCCATATGGGTGCTGGATCAATGGGCGTTGAGCGATCCCAAAGGGGCATCGGCCTGGTTGGATCAATTCCCAGAGGGGGCCACCCGCGTTAGGGCACAGGATGAATTGTCGCGCTCCATCAATAATGATTAGAGCGGTTTAAAAAATACTGTAGGCGTTTGGCTGTGGGGAATAGAGAGAGCGGTCTTTTTGGGTTTTGGCTTCATTTCGGCTCAGTTACAGGGTTCGTTGGAACCTGCGTCTTCGCCAAAGCCTCGCCAAAACCCAAAAATCCTCGCTCCAAACGGCTACAGTATTTTTTAAAACGCTCTAGCTAAACCAGAATTCCAGGATGCCTCACTCACGGGCGCATCAATTTTCACTGGCCAAACCGCGAGAAAGCCTGGTGCACTCTTTACCCTCTGGGCACTGCCGTGCCGATGAGGCAACCACGCTCCGGATTTTTGAGCGTTGTCAGAAATGCTAAATACACACCCAGTCTGGATTTGATAACACAGCTTGGCGCATAATCCGACTGTTTCCGTCCGCTTTTTATTTCAGCGGGAGCAAAAAATGTTAAATTGCGCTAACCTTTCATTTGCTTTGGCTATTTTTGTATGAACCCACTCCAAACGGCCCGGCACGTTTTGCCTGCCAGCAAGGCAACAAAACTTTTTTGCACGGCCACCCCGGTGGACACATCATCAAAAAAACCCAAACCTATGAAATATAAAAAGCTGCCAACCCTCTTCGCCGTGTTGATGCTGGCGAACGCAATAAGCCATGCTCAGATCAGCTATACCACGACCTGGGTGGGCAACACCTTCGGTGACAATGCCCACCACGTCGGCAATGTTGCGCGCGCCATCTGGGTGGCCACCAACGGGGTTGTTTATACGGCGTCTCTGTGGGATGAAAATGCCAGCGGCATTGGAATCTATCAAAACGGGCAAAATCTGGGATCCATCGGCGCCCACGGTGAGGTACAAGGCTGCTCCATTACTGGCGATTCGGTCGCGGTCTTTGCCGAAGAGCAGGGAGTCAATGGAGGCAAGGTGGGGCGATATAACCGGTCAACCCATGTGCGTGAACTGATGTTTACGGTCAGTGCGACCAATGGCGATTCTGTGCCCGGCCTTGCGATCTCGCCTTTCAACGGGTTGCTTTATGCCAGCGACAAAAACGGCAATCGGATCAGGGTCTTCACCACGAACGGCGTGTGGCAGCAGGATTGGACCGTCTCCAACCCGGGAGCCATGGCCGTGGACAATTCGGGAAATGTCTGGGTGGTGCAAAAGACTAACGCAACCATCCAGGAGTTCAATGCCACCGGCGGAGCCTTGAAAACCATCACCATGGGCGCCAGCTCCCGCCCATCCGCGTTGTATTTTGATACGCCTAACGCTCAACTCATGGTGGGCGACGAAGGCCCGGATCAGAACATCAAGATCTACGGCAACCTTGGGGGCACGCCAACTTTGGCCGGCACATTCGGCGTTACCGGCGGTTACCTGAGCGCGGCGGGGGGTGTGATAAAGGGCACGGTCGGCGACAAACGATTTACGCGGGTGGTGGGCATTGGCAAAGACAACGCGGGCAACCTGTATGTGTCGCACAATTGTTGGGGAGGAACTTGGGATCTTGGCCGGGATGGCGCAACCGATCTTCATTGTTATAACAGTGCAGGGACGTTGCAGTGGACCCTGCAGGCGCTGAACTTTGAAGGCGAAGGCGTTGTGGACACGGCAACCGATGGCACCACTTTGTATAACGGAAAGGTCATTATGACCGGGTCTGGTGGTGCCGGCTACGTGGCCAACACCGTTGACCCGTTTACTTATCCATCAGATGGGCGGCTCAACATCGCCGACCCAAGCCGTGGCTTCGACTTCGCCATGCTGGCCACGGTCGGCACAAATCGCATCCTCATGGCAGCCGGCCAGAACCCGGATAAATTTTATAGCTATTACTTCAACGCGGCCAACGGTTACATTGCCATACCCGGGGTCGTTTGGGGATTAAGCCATGAGCGGAATGGGTTCTGCCTGGATTCTGCGGGCAATGTCTGGGAGGGCCGGGACAAGACAAGCGCCATCTGGTTTAATCAGTTGACCGGTTTTGATACGAACGGCGCTCCCATCTATGCGCCGGTCACGTCAACTCCCACCCCCGCCAGCATTTCGCCTTTGGGCCGCATCATCTACATGCCGGCGAATGACACGATGATACTGGGACAGGCCATTACCAATGACTGGAGTTCGCTTGGAACCCGGGTGGAGGTGTATCAAGGATGGCGCGCGGGCAACACCAACGCGCCCAACACAGTCATCACCCTGACAAACGTCAACCCAAAGACAATGGCCGCAGCCGGCAACTATCTGTTTGTCGGGTACGTTCACACCGTGCCAAACATAGACGCCTATAACCTCACCACGGGAACCTTGGATCTCACCATGACCAATGCCAGTCCTTCCACCGTGTATGTTGGAAATGACATCGATTCCATGTATGGCCTGAGTGCTTATCAGAAATCCAATGGACAATACATCGTGACCAAGGACAATTACAACGGAGCCTCGGTTGTCATTCACACCATGACGGCAACCGCCCCGCAAGTGGCCGCGCCAAGCTTCAGTCCGGCGGCGGGTTTATATACTTCGGCACAATCAGTGACGATCTCAACCATCACGTCCGGCGCCTCCATCCGTTACACCACCGATGGCAGCACTCCCACTTCCACCACGGGCACGCTCTACTCCGGCCCGGTGACCATCAGTGCCGGCACGACCACGCTCAAGGCCATCGCTTACAAAAGCGGTTTCACGGACAGCGCCATTACGAGCGGCACCTATACCATCTGGCTGACACAGGATATCGGCGCGGTGGGAATCGCCGGAAGCGCTGTTTATAGCAACGGTACGTTTACCGTGGTCGGCTCGGGAACGGATATCAGCAGGAACGCAGACCAGTTCCGTTATGTCTGCCAAACCGGGGGCACCGGCTGCACGATCACTGCCCGGGTGGCCAGCATGACCAATCCCAACTCGGCGGCCAAAGCGGGGGTGATGTGCCGGGAGACGCTCGCCACCAACTCCACCGAGGCCAGCATCACCGTGACACCGGCCAACGGGGTGACATGGCAATATCGCGCGACAACCGGAGACACGACCGGTGGCAGCCGGACATCCGGACTGGTGGCGCCGTATTGGGTGCGGCTGGTGCGCAGTGGCAGCACATTTACAGGCTATCTGTCGGCAGATGGCCTGGCCTGGACACAACAAGGCACGACCAACATTACCATGGCCAGCAGCATCAACATCGGTCTGTGTGTGACCAGCCGCGACAACACTCAAGTATGCACTGCGACCTTCGACAATGTCACCGTGACACCCTGACTCACCATAGAACGTAAAAACACACCGGCAGGATAACCTGTCGGTGTGTTTCTTTTTTTCGAATGATGAAATCCAGCCGCTACGTTTGCGCACTGTTACCATCCAGGTCATTCACTTGGAACGTGAGGTTCGGTCACATCGCGAAGCAGTCTGACGCAGGTGGAATCTCCGTTTAATCTGGCTTGGCAGGCATCATGGTTTGATGATGTAGAACGATTGGCGTTGGGCCGGATTGATCGCATTGGTCCAGCTGAACGCCCCCCCCGCTCCAAACACATTGGTCGCCAGCGGCGTCCAGCTCGCCACCGGCAGCGCCACGTTGGTCGAGGTCAGCACGCTATACGTCAACCCCGCCGTTCCATTCGTCCCATTCAACACCACGTTGCCTCCAGCCAACTTGAAACTTCCAATCTTGGGCTGGGGCGGCGCCACCACCGTGAAGTTCAACGGGCCCGAAGCCACGCCGCCGGGGTTGATCACCTGCACGCTCCAATTGTGCGGCACCACCGTGAACACGGCATTGATCGTCAGATTCGAGCTGTTCACGAAGGTGGCCGATGGGCTGTTGGACACACCCGTATCCACGTTGGTCAAGGTCACCGTGCACCCAGCCTGGAAGTTCAGTCCGCCGATGCCGAACGGCTGCGGGCCGCTCGATCCGGTCACCGGACTGGACGGATTTAGGACTGTCAGCACCGGCAATCCTGCCGGCGTGAACGTATGAAACACAACTGCATCGCTATTGTAGTTGTCCTTGGTCACCATGTATTGCCCATTTGCTTTCTGATAAGCGCTGAGACCATACATGGAATCGACGTCATTTCCCACGTACACGACGGAAGGGTTGGCGTTGGTCATGGTGAGATCCAAGGTCCCCGTGGTGAGGTTATAGGCGTCAATGTTTGGCACGGTATGCACATATCCGACAAACAGGTAATTACCGGCAGCAGCCAGTGACTTTGGATTGATATTTGTATTCAAGGTGATGACCGTATTGGGTGTGTTGGCGTTTCCTGCACGCCACCCCCGATACACCTCAACCCTGCTGCCAATCGAAGTCCAGTCGGTGTTTCCGCCTGCCAATATCATGGTATCGCTTGCTGGCAAGTAGAGGATGCGGTTCAACTGCCCGATCGAAGCGGGTGTGGGAGTTGATGTCGCTGCTGCATAGACGGGAGCGCCGTTCGCATCAAAACCAGTCAGCCGGTTAAACCAGATGGCACCCGTCTTGTCCCGACCTTCCCAGACATTGCCGGCAGAATCCAGGCAGAAGCCATTCCGCTCATGCCCTGTTCCCCATACGACTCCGGGTGTGGCTATATAACCGTTGGTGGCATTGAACGAATAACTGTAAAAAATATCCGGGTTCTGGCCGCATGCCATGAGGATGCGATTCGTGCCGACCATGGCCAGCATGGCGAAGTCTGAGCCACGCCCCTGGTCTGCGACATTGATTCGTTGATCGTTCGGATAAGTGAACGGGTCAATGGTATTGGCCACAAATCCGCTTCCACCAGACCCGGTGAAGATAAATTTTCCGCTATATAATCTGGTGCCGTCGGTTCCAGAATCCGCAACGGCAACACCTTCAAAGTTGAGAGATTGAAGAGTCCAGAGCAGCGAGCCGGAATTGCTGTAACAATGCAGGTCGGTCCCGCCATTTCGAGCCAGGTCCCAGGTTCCGCCCCAAGGATTGTTCAACACATACACGTTGCCCGAACTGTCGCCGCCGATGCCCACCACCCGCGTGAATCGCTTGTCACCAGTCTGGCCCTTTATCGCACCGCCCGCCGTGCTAAGATAACCACCGGTAACGCCATAAGTGCCGCTCAAGCCGGGCGTGGCCGTCAGGTTCGTATAGATCTTGATGTTCATATCCGGGCCCTGATCCCCCACCCAAAGCTGGTTTTGCGCATTGATATACAACGCCGATGGATGGCTATTGGCACCCATTGAGATGGCGCTCAATGCCGTCCCGGTGGCGCTGAACTTCTGGATCGTTCCGTTGGTCATTTGCGCAACCCAGACATTTCCCGAATTGTCCACGGCCAGGGCCCCGGGACTTGTGACAGTCCAGCTTCGTTGTAAAATACCGCCAGTCGTGAAGACCTTGACACTGTTCCCCGGATTATCGCTGGCATACAGCAAGCCATCGACCGGTGACAACGCCAGGCCAGGCACGGAATCGCCATTGGTTGCACTGACCGTGAACATGAATTCACGAGCAAAGGTTGACCGGTTGTATCGCCCCACTTTGCCTCCGTTGGCTCCTTGTTCCTCGGTGAAAACCCAAAGTGCATTTCCCGTGATGGAACATCCCTGCACCTCACCGTGGGCGCCGATGGAGCCTAGATTTTGCCCATTTTGATAAATTCCAATGCCGCCGGCATTTTCATCCCACAGGGATGCCGTATAAACAACCCCGTTGGGGGCCACCCAGATGGAACGGGCGCAGTTGCCAATATGATGGGCATCGTCCCCATAGGTGTTGCCCACCCAGCTTGTGGTATAGCCAGGTTGGGCACGGCTTGCCGCGTTCGCCAGCATCAACCCGGCGATAACAGCAAGTGATTTGATCCGATTCATAGCTATTTGTACTCATGCCGACCTCCCACACACACTTTGGCCTGTTCTTCCAAAAAATCCAGTCGTGCGCACACCAGATGCGACGGCACATTACTGTAACCGGAAGAATACGGCCGGCGCGCTGTTGCTGACGGTGAAAGCAACTTGCGGCACCAAATTGGTAACGGGCACCCATGGCCCGGATGACAGATTGGTCGTCATCTGCAAAGAATAATTCGTGCCTGCCGATGCCGGCCAAAAGATGAGCATCTGCCCTCCTCCAGTGCCTATGTTCAGCGGAGGGAGAATGGTTGTCGCGCTGACTTCTCCAGAATTGACGCTCTCACCACCCCCATTCACGGCGGACACAACATAGTAATAGGTGGCCGCCGCCAGACCTGTATCGCTGTAATTAACGGCCGTCACCCCGGTGGCAATGGTCGTATAAGGCCCGCCGCTGACAAACGCCCGCTTGACGTTGTAACTGGTCGCCCCGCTGGAGGCCGTCCAGTTCAGATTAATTTGGCTGGTTGAAACAGACATTGCCGCCAATCCCGTCGGGGCCGCGGTAAAAGTCGTCGTGCTGGCTTCTGTAGAATTGGCGCTCTCGCCACCGGCGTTCACGGCAGAAACGACATAATAATAGGACGTCGAGGAAGCCAGGCCGGTGTCGCTGTAATTGGCTGACGCCACGCCAGTGGCAATCGTTGTATAAGGCCCGCCACTGACAGATGCCCGCTTGATGTTGTAACTGGGCGCTCCGCTGGTCACCCTCCAGCCCAGGTTGATCTGGCTGGTTGAAGCCGCCAGCGCCGTCAGGCCTGCTGGCGGCGTTGGCAGACTGCCTGATACTGTAATGTTGTCAAAATTTGCAATACATGCACTGGTGCTGCGACTGGTCACCGCCAGGCCGATATAAATCGTGTTCGCCATGGTGATGCCAACAGCAAACTCTTGCGTCCAGGTTACGCCATCGGCTGACGCGTAGCCCGTAAACGTGTTGCCGCTGCGCACCAGCCGCACCCAATATGGCGCCACAAGGTTGGCCGCCCGGCTGCCGCTGGTCGTGCCTCCGGTCGTCGTGCGATATTGCCACGTCACGCCGTTGGCTG
>Ga0105238_10001624_pt1 | contig 22499 bp, 22 predicted proteins | sample KBSC34metaG_FD_81526 | JGI IMG/M metagenome (GOLD analysis project Ga0105238, IMG submission 81526) | Corn rhizosphere microbial communities from Kellogg Biological Station, Michigan, USA - KBS C3-4 metaG | ecosystem: Host-associated > Plants > Roots > Rhizosphere > Soil | place: Michigan, USA...
AGCCGAAGCTGCTGATCAGCGCCGACGCCGGCATGCGCGGCGGCAAGGTGATCCCGTACAAACCCATGGTCGACGATGCGCTGCGCCAGTCGCAATCGCCGCCGCCGCACGTGCTGATCGTGTCGCGCGGGCTCGACGCCGGCATGAAGCTGGAAGAGGGGCGCGACGTCGACTACGCGATGCTGCGTGGCGCGCATGAAAATGCCGAAGTGCCGGTGTGCTGGCTCGAATCGAACGAGCCGAGCTACCTGCTGTACACGTCCGGTACGACCGGCAAGCCGAAAGGCGTGCAACGCGATGTCGGCGGACACGCGGTCGCCCTGGCGCTGTCGATGCGCACGGTGTTCGATGTCGGGCCGGGTCAGGTGATGTTTTCGACGTCGGATGTCGGCTGGGCGGTGGGGCACAGCTACAACATCTACGGCCCGCTGATCGTGGGCGCGACGTCGCTGTTGTACGAAGGCCTGGCCATTTCGCCGGACCCCGGCATCTGGTGGCAGCTGTGCGCCGAGCACGGCGTGCGCACGATGTTCTCCTCGCCGACCGCGATCCGGATACTGAAAAAGCAGGATCCAGCATGGCTGCGCAAGCACGATCTGTCGGCGTTGAAATATCTGTTCCTGGCCGGCGAGCCGCTCGACGAGCCGACCGCGAAATGGATCAGCGAAGGCATCGGCAAACCCGTCATCGACAACTACTGGCAGACCGAAACCGGCTGGCCGGTGCTGTGCCTGCAGCCGGGCCTCGACCTGAAGCCGATCAGGTTAGGCTCACCCGGGCTGCCGAATTTCGGCTTCCGCCTGCGTGTCATCAACGAAGTCACCGGCCAGGATGCGCCGGCCGGCGAAAAAGGCGTGCTGACCTTCGTGCCGCCGTTGCCGCCGGGTTGCATGACCACGATCTGGAACAACGATGCCCGTTTTATACAAAGCTACTTTTCGCATTTCAAGGAGTTGTTGTACAGCTCGCTCGACTGGGCGATCCGCGATGCCGACGGCTACACCTTCATCCTCGGCCGCACCGACGATGTGATCAATGTCGCCGGGCATCGCCTGGGCACGCGCGAGATCGAGGAATCCGTCGCGACACACGGCGCGGTCGCCGAAGCGGCGGTGATAGGTATTCACGACGAGTTGAAAGGCCAGGTGCCAATCGTGTTCGCCACGCTGAAAGCGGCAAGCGCCGATGGCGCTGCCAAGCGCGATGCCGCCACCGGCATGCAACAGCGCGTGGTCGAATTGCTCGGCGGCATCGCCAAGCCGTCGCGTGTCTATATCGTCAACGCATTGCCGAAGACCCGCTCGGGAAAATTGCTGCGGCGTTCGCTACAGGCGCTGGCGGAGAATCGCGACCCGGGTGATCTTTCCACGCTGGATGATCCGGCCGCGCTGGAAGAGGTCCGCGCGGCGTTGCAGCGTGGACCGGAAGCGGGACCTTGAGCGAGAGTTGCTGGTCGTCGTGCAGCGCAGGCGGCGACGTCCAAGCCAACCGCGCTTCGGCCCTACAGCTTTTCCGCAACCGCGCGCGGCGTAACCAGCCGCCAGGCCAGGATCATCGCCTCGCGCACCGCCTTTGGCTTGGCCGCGGGCAGGTAGACCAGCGTGCTGCCGGCGAGTCCCCATTTGCCTTTGGACGGGCTGAACACTTTCGGCTGCTTCTCGATGAACAGCTGCTGCTGATCCGACATCAGCTTGACCATGCCGTGCTCGTCGTCGGGATAGCCGAGCGTCGCGAAAATCTTCTTGCGCACACGGAAATCGGGGTGACCCATGTGGCCGATTTCGACCGCTTCCGGCAGGCTCAAGGCAATCGCGCGAAATTCGTCGGCAGTCATGGCGAGGCTCCGCGATTCGAAGCCGCAGCGTAGCGCATCGCGGGCGCCGATGCGCTAAAATTGCGCCTTTAGCGGAATCGTCCATGAATCCAAATGCCTCTCCCGGCGCGCGCTTCCGCGCGGCCGTTGCCGCGGAATCGCCGCTGCAGGTCGTCGGTACGATCACGGCCTATGCGGGCCTGATGGCGAAGCGCGTCGGCTACAAAGCCTTGTACTTGTCCGGCGGTGGCGTGGCGGCGAATTCGCTGGGCATGCCCGACCTGGGCATCAGTACCATGGAAGACGTGCTTACCGATGCGCGCCGCATCGTCGATGCGACGCAGATGCCGCTGCTGGTCGACATCGATACCGGTTGGGGTGGCGCGTTCAATATCGCGCGCACGATCCGTTCGTTCATCAACGTCGGTGTCGCCGCCGTGCACATGGAGGATCAGGTCGGGCAGAAGCGTTGCGGCCACCGTCCCGGCAAGGAAGTCGTGCCCAAGGAAGAAATGGTCGATCGCGTCAAGGCGGCCATCGACGCGCGCACCGATGCGGGATTCGTCTTGATGGCGCGCACCGACGCAGCCGCGGTCGAGGGGATCGATGGCGCGATCGAACGTGCCGTGGCTTACGTCGAAGCCGGCGCCGACATGATTTTTCCCGAGGCGATGAAGACGCTCGACGACTACCGGCGCTTCAAGGCCGCGGTCAAGGTACCGATACTCGCAAACCTGACCGAGTTCGGCTCGACGCCGTTTTTCACGACGGAGGAATTGCGCAGTGCGGGCGTGGATATCGCGCTGTACTGCTGTGGCGCGTATCGCGCAATGAACAAGGCAGCCTTGAATTTCTACGAGACCACGCGTCGCGACGGAACACAAAAAGCCGTGGTCCCAGCGATGCAGACGCGCGAGGAACTTTACGATTTCCTCGGCTACCATGACTATGAGCGCAAGCTCGACGCGTTGTTCGAGCGCGAAAAGAGCTAGGTCGGCGGCAATGCGCGCAATCCCTGCCTTCATCCTGCTGGTTGCGAGCGCCGGAGTCGTGCTGGATTCCAACGCCGGCGCCGCGGCACCGGGTCGCGCTGTTCCAGTCGAGCGTGACGCTGCCGAATGCGCGTTGCACCTGTCGCTGCCGGCAAGCTGGACGACGCAGGAAGCGCACGAGGACGGCGCCTGTGTGGTGACGGCCTCGAATCCGGGGCAGGCGCGCCATTGCGATTCGCTGGACGACGAGAAGCAGCGCTGCGACGCGCCGCGTCAGGCGATCGTGAGCATACGCGCAGGCAGCATCGACACGATGGAGAACGGCACGCGCGAGGACAAGTCGCCGTTCGAATTCAGCGCAGGCAAGTGGAGTTATCACGACGACTGGAACGAGCACGAGGCGAGCCAGCTGCCGCAGGCGCAGCGACGCATTCTCTACGCCGACTACGCGACGCGCGAGTATTTCGAAGACGGCAGCTACTGCTGCGTCGGGCGCAACTGGTGGGCGCTGGTGGATCTGCCGGGACATCGCGTCGCGCTGGTGAATTTGACCTGGGACTTCATTGCCTGGGACAGCGACACCACGTCCTGGGACGATGCAACCGACGCGAAAGCGAAAACCAATCTGGAAAACTTTCTGCGAGCGTTGCGATGAACGAGCGCGCCCGACGAAATTGGGATGGCCTGGCCGCCGTGATCGCCGCGTTGGTCGGCCTGCTCGCGTTGTGCGTGTCCGGCTACACCGCCTATCTGCAGCGGCAGCAGGTACGCGCGCAGGTGTGGCCATACCTCGAAACCGGTTTCTCCAGCGCCAAGCGCGGCGTGATGCTGTACAACAAGGGCGCCGGCCCGGCCATCATCCGTGGTGTGGAAATCGATGTCGACGGCAAGCCGCAGAGCAACTGGGACGCCGTGTTCAAGGCGCTCGGTCTCGACTTCGGTCACCACATTCCCTATTCGACCATCAATGGCGTGGTAATTTCCGCCGGCGATCACGTCGACCAGTTGGCCTTCCCGAACCCGGAAGACTTCAACCGCTACGCACACGAGATGTCGCGCTTGCGCTTCGTCGTGTGTTACTGCTCATCTCTGGGCGAGTGCTGGAACTACGACGATTCCATCAACTTGCCGCGCGAGGCACGGCAGCCGGTCGCGCAATGTCCGGCGCGCGGCGCCGAACAATTTCTGGACAACGTAGCCCCCGAGCCGGCGCTGCCGGCCGGTAAGCAGGAAGACAAACCATGAGTGAACCAGCGCAGATCCTTCCCAAACCCAAGAAATCCGTGGCCTTGTCCGGTGTTGCCGCCGGCAACACCGCGCTATGCACGGTCGGCCGCACCGGCAACGATCTGCATTATCGCGGCTACGACATCCTGGATTTCGCGACGCAGAGCGAGTTCGAGGAAATCGCCTACCTGCTCGTGCACGGCAAGCTGCCGACGCACGCCGAACTGGCCGGCTACAAGAGCAAGCTCAAATCGCTGCGCGGCATTCCGGCGGCGGTGAGGGCCGTGCTTGAGCAGTTGCCGGCCTCGACGCACCCAATGGACGTGATGCGCACGGGTGTGTCCGCACTCGGCTGCGTGATGCCCGAGAAGGACGATCACAATCATCCCGGTGCGCGCGATATTGCCGATCGGCTGATGGCTTCGCTCGGTTCGATCCTGCTGTACTGGTATCACTACGCCGTCAACGGCAAGCGCATCGACGTGGAAACCGACGACGACTCGATCGGCGGCCACATCCTGCATCTGCTGCATGGCAAGAAACCAAGTGCGCTGTGGGTGCGCGCGATGCACACCTCGCTGATCCTGTACGCGGAGCACGAATTCAACGCCTCGACGTTCGCCGCGCGCGTGGTGGCCGGCACCGGCAGCGACATGTATTCGGCGATCGCCGGTGCGATCGGCGCGCTGCGCGGGCCGAAGCACGGCGGCGCCAACGAAGTGGCGTTCGAAATCCAGAAGCGCTACGACACGCCGGACGAGGCGCAAGCGGACATCACCGCGCGCGTGGCGGCCAAGGAAGTGGTGATCGGTTTCGGTCATCCGGTCTATACGACCGGCGATCCGCGCAACAAGGTGATCAAGGAAGTCGCGCGCGAGCTTTCCGCCGCGCAGAACAACATGAAGATGTACGATATCGCCGAACGCCTGGAGTCGACCATGTGGGACATCAAGAAGATGTTCCCGAACCTGGACTGGTTCAGCGCGGTCAGCTATCACATGATGGGCGTGCCGACGGCGATGTTCACGCCGCTGTTCGTCATCTCGAGGACCTCGGGCTGGTGCGCGCACGTGATCGAGCAGCGCATGGACGGCAAGATCATCCGGCCGAGCGCCAACTACACCGGCCCGGAAAATCTCAAGTTCGTGCCAATCGACAAGCGCTGAGCTGATTCTTGGCGCAAGCGAGCGAATGATGGCCGCATGGTTTGCAAGGAGTCTGTTTCTCGCGGTGGCGTCGACGCTTGCCGGCGCGGCGCAGGCCGACGTGCCGGAGGCGCTGGATCGCGTCGCGCTTTCGCTCGGCGGATTTTTTCCGAATGTCGACGCGCGTGTCTCGGCGAATGGCCCGCAGGTTGCCGGCACCGATGTCGATTTCCAGAAGGATCTCGGCCTTGATCATCGGCGCACGCTGACCAGCCTGCGTCTGGACCTGCTGGTGTTCGACAGCCAGGGCTTCAGCATCGGCGGCTATCAGTATTCCAAGCACGCCGGCGCGACCTTGGCGCGTACGATCCAGTTCGACGGCAACGAGTACGATGCCAGCGCGTTCGTGCGGGCGCAGTTGCGCCTGCAGACGATAGACGCGGCGTGGCATTGGTGGCTGGCGCCGACGGCGTCGGATGTGGTCGGCATCGGCCTCGGCGCCGTGTACTACGATCTGCGCGGCGCTATCGACGGCGGAATCAGCGTCAACGGCAACGCCGCGTCCGCACACGGCTCGGCCGAAGGCAGTGCGGTCGCGCCGCTGCTGACGCTGGGCTGGCGCCATGCGTTTTCGGAAAACCTGCGCGCCTACGCCGATTTTTCCGGCGTGCGCAAGCCGTCGGGCGAGCTGACCGGGCATTTGCTCAACGGCACGCTCGGAGCGGAGTACTATCCGTGGCGCAACTTGGGTGTCGCTCTCGAATACAGCGTCAACGATCTCGACATCAAGGCCGACAAGCAATCCTGGGAAGGTCGCGCGCGCATCCATTTCCGCGGGCCGGCCGCGTTCATGCGGGTGCGCTTCTAGACACAAGCGAATTGCAGAGGGCGGGTCCAATGAAAAATGCGGCATTGTGGATTTTGTGTCTGGTTTCCGGCGCGGCCGCGGCGGCCGGCGACGATGGCTTCGAGCGCATGCAAGCGGATGCCTACAAGGCAATGCTGCACGACGCGACCGTGATTTACTCGCGCAAGGACTACGCACGCGCGTTCGAACTCAACCGGCGCGCCGCCTGCGCCGGCGACAAGACCAGCCAGGCGATCCTCGGCCGCATGTACCTGCTGGGGCAGGGTACGGCCAAGGACGACATCACCGGTTACGCCTGGATCAAGCTGGCCGCCGAATTCCGCTTCGGCGATTTCACTTCGCTGGCCGGAAAGCTCGAGGAAGCGATGACAGCCGAGCAACGCGCGCAAGGCACGGCGCGCAGCGACGAGCTGCGCAAGAACTACGGGCTGGCCGCGACCAACATGAGCTGCCGCGGCGAATCCACGCATGGCGTATACCTGATCGACGGCGTCGGCTGCGCGCCGCAGAGCGGCGGCGGGGGGACGGTGTTGCTGCGTCGCTGCGTCGACGCGAACTGATCGTTCGCACGCGGCGTAGGGTGCGTCTTGGACGCACCGCTCTTTGCGCCTTTGGCGATCGTGCGGTTTTGCTCGACTCTTCTTTCGTTTGACGTACAAGAAGAGCGGTGCGTCCAAGACGCACCCTACGCGTCGCCGTGGCTGGCCGCCTTGCGGTACTCGATCAAATCCCAGCGGTTGCCGTACAAATCCTCGAACACGGCAACGCTGCCGTAGTCCTCGTGACGCGGCTGCTCGATGAAGCGCACGCCGCGAGCGCTGAAATCGCGATGATCGCGCGCGAAGTCGTCGGTGTGCAGGAACAGGAACACGCGGCCGCCTGTCTGGTTGCCGATGCGGCTGGATTGTTCGTCGCCGACCGCTTTGGCCAGCAGCAGCGATGCACCGGCACCGCCACGCGGTGCGACCAGCACCCAGCGCTTGCCGGGACCGCGCGGCGAGTCTTCGATCAGTTCGAATCCGAGTGCGCGTGTGTAGTAGTCGATCGCTTCGTCATAGTCGCGCACGACCAGCGCGAGGTGGGCAATCCGGGAGTTCGACATGCGTCAGGACCGGCAGAGGGCGGTGCACGCATCGTAGCGTTTGTCGGCCAACGACGCAGCCCGCACCACGACCAGTTCGCGGGAGCTGCGCCGCCGGCGCGTTCTAGGACGCGGTGCTGTTGTCGGAGCGCCGCGGTGTGTCGGGAGAACTGAGCACGATCGTCTCGACCTGCTCGACCGGATCGATGGGGCCGGCCGGTTCGTCGTGCTGACGCTGCTTCTTGAATTCCTCGATGCGCTGCGTCATCGCCTCGCTGCGCGCACGCATGGCGGCGAAGCCTTCCCGCACGCCCACAGCGCGGATGTTCATCTGCTTCTGCGCGAGGTTCTGCGCGCGCTTGTCGACCACCGGTGCCGGCTCCGGACCGAACATGCGGTCGACCACGTTGTTGAAGAAATTCACAACCTTGATGCCTGACGTGCTCATGACCCGTCCCCACTGTGACTGCACGGACAGCACCGCGCAGACGAGGCAAGTGAAATGGCGGAACGCCCGTGACAAGTAGCGTGCGTCCCTCAGTGGGATGAGGAGCAGGAAGTGTGCCATGCGTCACACTTTGGCAAATCTCTCAGCGGCGCTGGCGTTTGGCCTTCTCTACGGCTTTTGCCGGGCGGCGGGAACAGCAATGTCCTCGAAGCGGACATTTTGAATTGCATAGGATTTCCAGTCCCTGTAATCAAAGTGCCACCATTCGACTTCGAACACCGTGAAGCCCTGCGCTTCCATGCGCTGACGCAGCAGGTCGCGCAGGTGACGTGCCGCGTCGCTGCCGCCGGCATAGTTCGGATAGGCACGTTCGGACATCTCGTCGTACAGGCTCGGCATCTCGACGGCGCGGCCGTCACGCAGCGTATACAACGTCAGATCCACCGCGCAGCCGCGGTTGTGGCGCGAGCCGGCGGTGGGATCCGCGACGAAGGCATGCTTGTCGACCGGTGTGGCATCCCAGAACAGCTTGCTGACGTACCAGGGCCGGTACGCGTCGTGAATCAGCAGGCCGTAACCATCCGCGGCCAAGGCGCGATGCGCGCGCAGCAACGCAACGGCTGCGGGACGTTGCATGAACGCGCGCGCCTGGCTGTATATCGCTGTGCCGAGGAAGTTGCGCGCCGTCGCATAGCGGATGTCGAGCTTGATCGTCGGATCGAGCGTTGCCAGCTCCACCAGGTCGGCGGTGTGAAACTGTCCCTGCTCAACGGGTGGTTTTGCAGCGAGCGCAGCCGGTAGCAGTTCGGCCACCGGTCGCACCGGCGTGATCTGGAAAATCGGCTGCGCCGCGTCTTGCGCGAAGGCGGCGCCGGCGCCAAGCGCCAGCGACAACAGCGCCAAGGCCAAGCATCGCATGACGATCATTGATCGGTACTCCCGTGTGGCAGCCGTTCGAGTATCGCGACCGCCGCCAGCAGCGCCTTGCGTTCGTTGCGCTGCAGCCCTGCCAATGCGCGCGCCAGCGTCTGCACGCGCGCATCGCGGCCGCGCTCCATCAACTTCGTGCCGGCCGTGGTCGCTACGATGCGCAATTTACGCCGATCGGCGGCGTCCTGCTCGCGCCGCACATAGCCGGCGCGTTCCAGCGCATCGATCATGCGCGTCATGGTCGGCGCCTGCACCTGTTCAATCGCGGCCAGCGCGGACAAGGTCCTGGCGCCGCCGAACACCAGCACCGACAGCGCGGACGATTGGCCGGGCGGCAGGCCCAGCGCAACATCGGCGCGGCGCGCCTGCCGCAGCAGGCGGATCGCGCTGCTGTGCAGGCGGCGTGCGAGATCGTCCGTGGCTTGACTGCGCTCGGGCATTTTGTTAGCTTTGCTAATCATTAGCTCAAGCTAATCATATCCGAATTGCATCGGCAACGAAAGCAGTGCGGTACGGCACGCCGAGCCAGTAACGCTGCGGCAATAAGAAGGAGCAGATCATGAACCTGATCGACGGTGTCGCACAGATCGCACTGAGCGTGCGCGACCTCGCCGGCGCGAACGCCTTCTACGGCGGCGTGCTCGGCCTGAAGCACCAGTTCGATGTGCCGAACATGAGCTTTTTCGACATCGGCGGCGTGCGCCTGATGCTGAGCGCACAGGGCGGCGAGCCCGGCGGGCGCGGCACCATCGTCTACCTCAAGGTCAAGGACATTGCAGCCGTGCACGCCGCGCTTGTCGCCAGGAACGTTCGGATCGAGCAGCCGCCGCATGTGGTCGGGCGCACGCCGACCAGTGAAGTGTGGCTGGCGTTCTGCGTCGATCCCGACGGCAACCTCATCGGCCTGATGAGCGACCAGCCGCTGACCTCATGATGCGGGGGTTGCGTGGCCGAGCATGCCTGTGCCTGACTGCGTTGAGCTGCGCAGCGCTCGCCGCTTGCGTTGCGTCGCCGCCGCGCCCCGACTACCTGCGCCGCGTCGAGTTGCTGGCCCTGCTGCAGACATTCAACGCGGAACTGCTCAGCCATGACAGCGCCACGCTTACGCTCGAACACTGGTGCGCGGAACATCGCCTGGCCGAGCCGGCGCGCGTCGTTGCACGCCGTGTGCGGGACGTCGAAAAGCCGCTTTCCGCCGAGCTTCGCGCACGCCTCGGAGTGGATGCCGCAGAGCCGGTCGCGTATCGGCATGTGCAACTGGTTTGCGGCGAACATGTTCTGTCCGAAGCAGACAACTGGTATCTGCCCAGCCGCCTGACGCCGCAGATGAATGAGCAACTGGAACGCACCGACACGCCATTCGGCAAGGTGGTCATGCCGCTCGGCCTGGAGCGCCATACGCTATCCGCACAACTGCTGTGGTCGCCACTGCCGCCACGCTGGGAAATGAACACGGCACCGGTCGCGGCAGCCCCGCTGCGCCTGCCGCATTTTCTGCTGCAACATCAGGCGCTGCTGGTCAACTCGGCGCAACAGCCCTTCAGCGTCGTCGTGGAAACCTATACCAGTGGCGCGTTTGATTTTGCAGGATGGAACGTGCCACCCTGAAGGCAAGGTCGCGGCGCATGCAACGCCGGCTCGGGGACGACCGTCTCGGATAGCGAACCAGGAGACGACGGCATGGCCCCACACGCACGTTGGATCGCGACATTCATCGCCGCCGCCGGTTTGTGCCTGAGCTCGATGACGGCCGGCGCCGTTGCGCTCGGCAGCGGCGGGCGCGGACAGGTGCTGTTGTTCCCGTACTACACGGTCAATGCGAACAACAACACGCTCGTGTCGATCGTCAACAGCAGCGGACAGGCCAAGGCCTTGCGCGTGCGTTTCGCCGAAGGCCAGAACGGCCGCGATGCGTTGTCGCTGGACGTGTATCTCGGCAGCCGCGATGTATGGACCGCCGCAATCGGACCGAACCCGGATAACTCGGGCGGCGCGATGCTGGTAACGCACGACGCCAGTTGCACGGTGCCTGCAATCCCGGCTTCCGGCATCGCCTTTTCCAGTGTTGCATTCAGCGGCGACAACGCGGATGCCGGCGGCGCTTCGCTGGCGCGCACGCGCGAAGGTTTCATCGAAGTGATCGAGATGGGCACGCTGCTCAATGCCTATCCGTTGCTGCAGAGTTGCGCGATGGTCGTAGCGGCCTGGCAACCGGCAGGCATGTGGACGCAGGATGCGGCTTCCGGATTGGCCAATCCGACCGGCGGCTTGTACGGCACTGGTTACGTCGTGAATGTCGGACAGGGCACGATCTTCGCGTACGCCGCAACGGCGTTGCAGGATTTCCGCACCGATCCGCACGACCAGCCGCGTGGCAGCAGCGCGACGCTGGTGTTGCACACGGCGCCAGGTGCGGCGCATCCGAATCTCGCCGACGCCGTCAGCGATCCGGCGCAAGACGCCGTGCGCGCGGAGGTGGCAACCGACGACGGTTTCCTCACCGCGAACTACCCGGCGACGCGCGCGATCGACGCGGTCAGCGCGGTGCTGATGGCGAGCGCGTTGTCGAACGACTACAGCATGGCGGCGGCAGAGGGTTCCAGCACCAGCGTCGTGTTCGCGTATCCGACGCGCCGCTTCTACACCGATCCGGCATGGGCGGGCGACGCCGCGCTCGCGCCGTTCACGCATCTGTTTTCCGGCGTGGAGCACAACACCGAGACCGAATACGCACCGCTGCTGGCCTACAGCCGCAGCGGCTTCGTCGACCGCCCGCCGTGCGGAACTTCCGGCTGTCCGTTGTCGATGCAGATGCCCGGCACCAGCGTGGAGCTTCTGGCCTTGGGCGACGGCGCGAACCAATTGCTCGGCAGCGGGCTGGTCGGATTCGCCGGGCTTGAATTCAACATCTTTCAGCAGGATCCGGTAACCGGCCAACTTGTTCTGCAGACGCCGCAGGAGGGCTGGATCCTGGTTGATTTCGACGGCTCCCTCTCGGCATTCCTGAACGACGATGCCGTCGGGCCCATGCCTTCGCGCTTCATGCGGCCGTCGCTGGAGGATCGCATCTTCGCCGGCCTGCCGGTGATCGGCTTCAGCGCGCAAAACCTGGTCGACGCGAACGCACAGCCCGGCGTGTTGGCAAACTACAGCAGCGCCGTGGCGCATCGCGTGCGCACGAATTGCTATGTGCCGGCGGCGGTTTCGCTGGCGCCGGCGCCGTGTCGCTAGCCGGTGCGGCAGGGGCGTCGATTCGCACGCGGAAGATGCCGGCGATGTGACGCTTGCCGCTCAAGACTGAGCCGTTGCGTGTAGCTTGCGCAACAGCAGCGCATCCTGTCCGAGCCGTGCGCTGGCGTGCGCGACGATCTCGAGGTCCGGGGCGGCGAGTCTTTGCAGATACGCGCGCGGATGAAATGCCGTGCACAAATTGCTGCCCGCATTGCGTGCGTGGCGCACGACCAGATCGCCGGCAGCGAATGTGCTCCTCTCATCGGCGTCCAGCGCCTCGACGAAGGTGTCACCGTGCACGGTGATGAACAGATGGCCGCCGGGACGCAGGGTTCGTGCGAGTTCACGCATCCATGCGACTTGCAGTCGCTGCGGCAGGTGCGTGAACACGGAAAACGCGTAGATCAGGTCGAACTCGCCACTCGCGTAGGCGAGCGGCGGATTCAGATTGTTGACGTCGAATTGCGCAAAAGCGAGGTTTTCGCGGCACCACGCGATCAGGCGTTCGTTATAGTCGGTGCCGCGCAGCTTGCGTCCTGCGGCCTCAGCGCGCAGCTGGCGCATGACACGGCCGCAACCGCAACCAAAATCGAGAATCGAGCGGCACTCGGCCAGATTCGCGCCGGCGCCCGCAAGCATCTCGCGCATGGCATCGACCACTGCCACCCCGCCGGCAAGAAATGCCGGCACATTGGTGTCGCCGCCGACCAGCACGATGTGCGACGGCGGCGGCAAGGGCAGGCCGTCGGCTGCGGGCGCAAGGAATTGCGCGCGCGCGTCGCGCGCAAGACGCCGCGCCTTGAGCAACTCGTGCAAGCGAAAAGCCGCGCCTTCGAGTCGCAGATTGCGCAGCAGATGTGCGGCAAGGCGACGCCAACGCGCGCCTGCGGGGGAGGGTTGAGGATTTCCTGACAAGACGCGCTGCCGCCGATGCGAAAGCGCGAGTGTAGCAATCCAGCGCCGGCGTTGCGCCGGCACCGGATCGAAAGGCCTGGCTACTTCGTGCGCTTGCAGCTTTCCTCGTCGGTCGGCGTCCATTTCTTGTCAGCGCCCTGGATGTCCCCGGCATGGGTCAATTCGTTCGCGCCTTTCTTGACGAAAGTATCGCGCACGCCCATGTCCGCGCCGCTGCCCTTGGCGGTGCCTTCGAAGACCAGCTTGTCGCCGTCCCAGCCGCTGCTGCTCTGCGTGCAGTAGCCGCCCATATTGTCGACGCAGCCCTCAACGAATTTCTTCGCCGCGGCGTCGTAGCCCATGTACACGCCGACGTGGTACGGCGTGGCGTTGGCCTTGGTCTTGTTCTCGTCGTAGTTGATGTGCAGCCAGGCGTTGCCGACGCTGCGCGCGGCATGCACGCTGGCGGTGGTGGCATGTTCCGGCCCCATCGGGTTGGCAAAGGCCTTGCCGGTGCAGGTCCAGGTGCCGACGAAGAAATCCAGCGACGCCAGTTCCGGGCTTCCGGAAGCCGGTGGTGGCGGTGGCGGCGCCGGTCTGGGCGGCGCCGCCTCAGGCGGCGCGTCGGCCGCGAATGCGGGCGCTGCGAAAAGAGCAATGAGAATTGCCGCGAGCAAATGCTTGTGCATGACTCCTCCCCGAGTTGTCTGGTGGGCGTTGCGACGCAGCGCCGGGCCGGAACGCGTGGCGGTTCCGGCCGGGGCATTATCATCTTGTCGCGTAAGCGGCAGGTGAAGATGGCTTAGAGTTGCGCGGCGAGCCTGGTACCTTGCGCTATCGCGCGCTTGGCATCGAGCTCCGCGGCGACATCCGCGCCGCCGATCAGGTGCACAGGGACATTCGCCGCCTGCAGCGCGTCGAACAGGTCGCGGCGCGGCTCCTGGCCCGCGCACACCACGACATTGTCCACATTGAGCACTTGTGGATTTCCGTCGACGACGATGTGCAGGCCGGCATCGTCGATGCGCTCGTAGCCGACGCCGCCGAGCATCTGCACGTTTTTCATCTTCAGTGCGGCGCGATGCACCCAGCCGGTGGTCTTGTTGAGGCGCTTGCCGAGTGCGCCGGGCGTGCGCTGCAGCAGCCAGATTTCGCGCGGCGAGGCTTCCGGCACGGGCTTGGCCAAACCGCCGCGACTGGCGTAGTCGCGATCCACACCCCACTCGTGCGACCAGCGCGCCACATCGGTGGTGGGCGAGGGCACGTACTGGCTCAAGAATTCGGCCACGTCGAAACCGATGCCGCCGGCGCCGACGATCGCGACGCGCTTGCCGACCGGGCGGCCATGCAGGATCACGTCGAGATAGCTCAACACATTGGCGCGATCCGCGCCGGGAATCGACAGGCCGCGCGGCGTGACGCCGGTGGCCAGGATCACGCCATCGTAGCCGCGCAGCGATTCCGCCGAGGCGCGCACGCCGAGCTGCAGGTTCACGCCGGTGTCCTCGATGCGGTGGCGGTAGTAGCGCAGCGTCTCGTGGAATTCCTCCTTGCCCGGAATGCGCTTGGCCATGTTGAACTGGCCGCCGATTTCCGTTGCCGCGTCGAACAAGGTCGCGTCGTGGCCACGCTCGGCCAGCGTAGTGGCGCAGGCCAGCCCGGCAGGGCCCGCGCCGACGACGGCGTATTTTTTGCGCATTGTGGATTTTTGCACAACCAGTTCCGTCTCGAAGCAGGCGCGCGGGTTGACCATGCACGAGGCGCGCTCGTTCTTGAACACATGATCCAGACAGGCCTGGTTGCAGGCGATGCAGGTATTGATGCGGCTGCTGCGGCCGGCGCGCGCCTTGTTCGTCCATTCCGGATCGGCAAGCAGCGGCCGCGCCATCGAGACCATGTCGGCCTCGCCGTCGGCGAGAATCTTCTCGGCCACTTCCGGCATGTTGATGCGGTTGGTGGTGATCAGCGGGATCGACACCTCGCCCTTGAGCTTCTTCGTCACCCAGGTGAATGCCGCGCGCGGCACGCTGGTGACGATGGTCGGGACGCGCGCCTCGTGCCAGCCGATGCCGGTATTGATGATCGATGCGCCGGCGCCCTCGATTGCCTTGGCCAGCTGCACGATTTCGTCCCAGCTCTGCGCGTTGTCGACCAGGTCCAGCATCGACAGTCGATAGATGATGATGAAGTTCGCGCCGACCGCTGCGCGCGTGCGCCGCACGATCTCGATGGGCAGGCGCTGGCGCTTTTCAACGCTGCCGCCCCAGGCATCGCTGCGCTTGTTGGTGCGCTCGGTCAGGAACTGGTTGATCAGGTAGCCTTCGCTGCCCATGATCTCGACGCCGTCGTAGCCGGCCTCCTGGGCGAGCCTGGCGCAGCCGACGAAATCGCGAATGGTTTTTTCGACACCGCGCGCAGACAGCGCGCGTGGAGTGAACGGCGTGATCGGCGACTTGATTTTCGACGGCGCCACGGACAACGGATGATAGGCGTAGCGGCCGGCGTGCAGGATCTGCAGGCAGATGCGACCGCCGTCGGCGTGCACGGCGCCGGTCAATGTGCGATGACGCGCGACATGCCAAGGCATCGACAGGCGGCCGGCAAACGGTTTCAGCCAGCCGGCAATGTTCGGTGCCAGGCCGCCAGTAACCATCAGGCCGACGCCGCCGCGCGCGCGCTCGGCGAAATAGGCGGCGAGCTTCTCGTAGTCGCGCGCGTGATCCTCCAGTCCGGTATGCATCGATCCCATCAGCACGCGATTCGGTAGCGTCGTGAAGCCGAGATCGAGCGGCGCAAACAGGTGCGGAAATGGATTCGGCGCGTTCGCTGAGATCGGTGCAGGCGGTATCGGGGCAGGCGTCGCGGCAGTCGTCATGGCTTCGGCGTCGAACGGATGTTTGAATGCGCACCATGCCGGGGAACGTGGCGGATTTCAAGCGCCGCAAGGCGCCGGCTTCGACGCGCGCGGATACAATCGCGCCAACCCCCTGCGAATCGCGGCGGAAAGCGCGCTGCAAGGTGCAACGGCAGCGGCAGGTCCTCTAGACTCGGCCGATCGGTCATCGACGCACGAAACGGAGCAAGGTCATGAAGCGAGTTCTTGCCTGCGCAGCGGTTGCTGCAGTGGCTCAGTGCGTCTGCGGCGTGGCTGCGGAGCGTGCGGTTTCCACCGCGCAAGAGGATGCGATCTATCCCGACATCGAAAAGCTCTACATGGATTTGCATCGCAATCCGGAATTGGCGTTTCACGAGCAGCGCACGGCGGCGGAACTGGCGCGTCGCGTTAAGGTTCTAGGATTCGAAGTAACCACCGGCGTCGGCGGCACCGGCGTCGTCGCGATCCTGAAGAACGGCAGCGGCCCGGTGGTCATGCTGCGCACCGAACTCGACGCGTTGCCGATCGAGGAAAAAACCGGCCTGCCATTCGCGAGCATCGCCAAGACGCGCAACGACGCCGGCGAGGTCGTACCGGTCGCGCACATGTGCGGACACGACCTGCACATGTCGGCGTGGGTCGGCACCGCCGAGCTGATGGCGCGCAACAAGGCGCAGTGGCATGGCACGCTGATGCTGGTCGGGCAGCCGGCGGAAGAAATCGTCTCGGGTGCGACCGCGATGCTCAAGGACGGATTGTTCACGCGTTTTCCCAAGCCCGATTACGTGCTCGGCGTGCACGACGATGCGAAGCTGCCCGCCGGCGTCGTCGGCTATCACCCGGGCGCATTTCGCGCGGCGGCCAACAGCGTCGAGATCAACGTATTCGGCAAGGGCGGCCATGGCGCCTATCCGCAAATGACGGTCGATCCGGTGGTGCTGGCGGCGCGCATCGTGCTTGCCTTGCAGACAATCGTGTCGCGCGAAAACGATCCGAGCGATCCGGCCGTGATCACGGTCGGCAGCATCCACGGCGGCACCGTTTCGAACATCATCCCGGATCAGGTGAAGCTGCAACTGACCGTGCGTTCGTTCAATGCCACCACGCAAAAGCGCCTGCTCGATGCGATTGCGCGCGTTGCCAAAGGCGAGGCGCTGGCGGCCAATGCGCCGAAGGAGCCGAGTGTCGAGATCAAGAACGGCACCGATCCGGTAAACAACGATGCGGAACTCATGCAACGCGTGGTGGCCGCCGCGCGGGTGCAGCTTGGCGCGAAGAACGTGGTGGAGATGCCTGCCCAGATGGGGTCGGAGGATTTCTCGCAATTCGGCCTGGCCGGCGTGCGCACCGCGCTCGTGCACATCGGCGCCGTCGATGCGGACAAGCTGGCCGCGGCGCAAAAATCCGGCAGCAGTCTGCCGAACGTGCATTCGCCGCTATGGGCGCCGGTGTACGAACCGACGCTCAAGGCCGCGATCGGCGCGGAGACGGCGATCCTGCTTGATCTGCTCAAGCCCTGATGTCTAGGCCTTCGCCTTGAGCAGTCCGAAACGCAGCAGGCTTTCGGCGGTGGCGACAATGGCGTCTTCGTTCGAGCGCGGCGACCAGCCGAGCAGACGTCGCGCTTTCGCGTTGCTCGCATCCTTGCGCTTGCCGAGTTCCGGGACGATTTGCTTCACCGCCGGATCGCGCAGCGACGCAAGCCGTACCAGCCAGTTCGGCAGTTGCAGCGTCGGCACCTTGCGCGCCGGCGTGCCGAGACGCGCCTTGAGCACGCGCGCGATCTGCTGGATCGACATGAAATTGGTCGATGTGGAATTGCCTGCGACGGCGAGGAAACGTTCGCCATTGGCGGCCGGGTCGGTCATTGCGCGCATGTGCAAATCCGCGACATCGCGCACGGCGACCACGCCGAAGGTGAGCTTCGGACAACCCGGCATGGCACCGTCCATGAGGCGCTGCACCAGCAGGATCGAAGTCGAGTAGTCCGCGCCGAGCACCGGTCCGAACACGCCGACCGGATTGACGACCGACAATTGCAGGTTGCCGCCATTGCGCTGGACGAAATCCCAGGCGGCGCGTTCGGCGATGGTCTTCGACTTGATGTAGGGCAGGACGTCGTCGCCGTCCAGATCGGTCCAGCTGGTTTCGTCGAACGGCGCCGCGCGCACCGCGTGACCGTAGCCGATCGCGGCAAACGACGAAGTGAGCACCACACGCCGCACACCGGCGTCGCGCCCGGCACGCAGCACGCGTAGCGCGCCATCGCGCGCCGGCACGATGATTTCGTCTTCGTGCTTCGGGATGCCTTGCGGAAACGGCGAAGCGACGTGCATGACGTAGTCGCAGCCGCTGACGGCTTGCGGCCAGCCGGCGTCGCTCTCCAGATCGGCGGCAAAAAACGCAAGGTCGCCGTCGGCTGTGGCACCGGCAGCCTGCAACGTGGCGCGCACCTGTGCTTCGCGCGCGAGACTGCGCAGCGTGGCGCGCACCTGATGTCCCGCGGCAAGCAGTTGCAGGATCAGATGACCGCCGATAAAGCCGGAACCGCCCGTGACCAGCACCTTGCTCATCGGCTATCTCCAGATTGCGGGAGCTGCACCATTGTGTCGTGCGCACCTGGTCGGCGCCAGCGCTCGATCGGATCCGCGCAGGCAGCATAGGCATTCCGGCCTATCGATGCGCATGCGTCCGAACGCATACAATCAGCCACCGCCGGCAAGTGACGTGATCATGCACGCAAGCGCAAGAGCTCCCTTGAGCCAACGTTACATCGATTCGGGCATGCCGCTGATTTGGGCGATCGCGCTGATCAAACTGATCCTGCACACGTATTTCAACAGCCGCTACGGGTACTTCCGCGACGAGTTCAATTATCTGTCCAGCGGCGAACATCCCGGCTGGGGCTATGTCGACCAGCCACCGCTGATTCCATGGCTCGCCGAAGTGTCACGCCTGCTGCTGGGCGAGTCGCTGCGCGCGGTGCGTTTCCTGCCGGCGCTGGCGTCGTCATTGCTGGTCGTGCAGACCGCCGTGATTGCGCGTGAATTCGGCGCGCGGCGCTTCGCCATGCTGCTGGCAGCGATCTGCGTCGCGGTCGCGCCGCAATACCTGTCGAACGCCAGCCTGCTCGGCACCAACTGTCTCGAGCCCAACCTGTGGATGGGATGCGCGTATCTGGCGATGCTGGCGATCAAACGCGAGCAGCCGCGTTACTGGCTGTGGTTCGGCATCGTCGCGGGTATCGGTCTCGAGGAAAAGTACACCATCGCGTTGTTTGGCGCCGCGATCGTCATGGGCCTGTTGCTGACGGCGCAGCGTCGGGAGCTGTCGAGCAAGTGGTTCTGGTTGGGCGGTCTGGCGGCGTTCGTGATCTTCCTGCCGAACCTCTTGTGGAACTACTACAACGACTGGCCATTCGTGCAGTTGCTGCACGCGATCAAGGCCGAAGGCCGTGACGTCGTGCTGCCGGCCGGCGACTACTTCTTCCAGCAGATGCTGCTGGTCAATCCCCTGGCCGCGCCGATCTGGCTGATTGGCGTGGCAGCCCTGCTGTTTTCCGCGCGCCTGAAACCGTATCGCTTTCTCGGCTGGAGTTATCTGGTTTGCTATGCCGTGCTGTTCCTGCTGCACGGCAAGAGTTATTACCTCGCGCCGATCTATCCGATGCTGCTGGCCGCCGGCGCGCTGCTGATCGAAGGCTGGATCGAGGGCCGCGGCGCATCGATGAGCGCGCCCGCGCGCGGCCGGCCGCGGCGCGGCTGGTTGAAAGCCGTGCTGCTGATCGTGCTGTTGGCGAACGGCCTGTATCTGGCGCCCGTCGTGGTGCCGGTGATGGAGCCCGACGACTTTATCGCCTACACGAAATACCTGCCGTTCAAGCTGCCGGTGATGGAGCACTCGCACGCGCGCGTCGCCCTGCCGCAGTGGTATTCCGACCAGTTCGGCTGGAAGGAGATTGCCGATGAGACTGCGGTGGCCTGGCAGCGCATTCCAGCCGACAAGCGCGCGGACTGCGGCATCTTCGCGCAGGACTACGGGCAGGCCGGCGCGATCGATTTCTTCGGGCCGGCCATGGGCATGCCGCATGCGCTGAGCGGCGACCGCACGTATTTCCTGTGGGGCCCGGGCAAGTATTCCGGCGATTGCATGATCGTGCTGGACGACTCGAAGGAAACACTGGAAAAGTACTGGAACAACGTCGAGTTCGCCGGTACGTCGGCGGCCAACCCGTGGGCGCTGGAGCAGCAGATCCCGGTGTACATCTGCACCGGCAAGAAGTTTGCGTCGTGGGCGGAGTTCTGGCCGAAGGTGAAGCGCTGGCGCTGACTGCGCAGTTCCTCACGTTGCCCCGTCGCTGAATGCGGTATCTTTCGCCGATGTCGAGTTCGAGGTGTTCGCGATTGCCATGAACGACTTGCCTGACTTGCTGGAAGACCGCCGAGCAATGCATGCCGCGCGACGACCGATGCGGTTATTGTCAGCGATGCTGTTTTGTCTGATGGCGGCCGGCATGGCGCACGCGAAAACGTCGATCGTCATAGTCGGCGGCCAGGGCCTGACGTTTTCGCCGCAGACGCTCGATATCGATGCCGGCGATACGGTGACGTTCCTCAACTTCGGTGGCGTGCACAATGTCGTCGCCGACGATGGATCGTTCCGCTGCGCGCACGGCTGCGACAACGATGGGCATGGCGGCAACGGCTCGGCGACGGGACAGCTGTGGTCCGTGTCCGTGGATTTTCCGAATCCAGGCAAGGTCGGCTATTTCTGCGAGGTGCACGGCGCGCCAGGCGACGGCATGTTCGGCACCATCAATGTGAATGCGGTCGCACCGCCGCCACCGCCACCGCCATTGGGTCCGGATCCGATACCGCTCGGTGGCGCATGGCTGCTCGCGCTGCTTGCCGCGGCAATGATCGCGTGCGCGGCGCCGTGGCTGCGCCGCGCGCGCAAGCCCCCGCCTGGCTAGGCGGGCAATGCCCTAGCCGAGGAACTTCATGTAGCCGCTCGCCGGGTTGTAGTGGGTCGAGACGGAGAAGTTGCTCAGGTTCGGGAAGATCAGGTTGATGTCGCTGCCGCTCAGGCCGAACCAGTTCGCCAGCGTCGCCGCGTACTGATCCACGGACGTGGTTGGAATCAGCCGTCCGTTGCCGTCGCCTGGATCGTTCTTGTTCGGCGACGGCGTGCCGTAGCTTGGCGGCGTTGGATTGGTCAGGCTCGGCATCACCACGCCGAAGTTCGGTGCCGCGGTGAAGCCGCAGCCGTTGCCGTAGAACTTGCCGCCCTGCACCGCGCCGCCGATCACGAAGTGGTGCGAACCCCAGCCGTGATCGCTGCCGTTGGTGTTGCTGGTCATCGAGCGGCCGAAGTCCGAGGCGGTGAACGCGGTCGCAACGTTGGCGAGCGTCTGGCCGGCGCCGATGTTGACGCTCTTCAACGCGGCATAGAAACGGCTCAGCGCCTTCGACAACTCCGGCAGGAGGTTCTGCTGTTGCGCGAGCTGATCCGAATGCGTGTCGTAGCCGCCGGTGTTGACGAAGAACACCTGGCGCCGCATGCCGGAGTAACCGGGCACGTTGTTGTATGCCGCCCAGATCAGGCGCGCGGCGGTTTGCAGCTGCGCTTCGAAGTTGGTGCCGTTGGAGTCGGTGAAAATGGTGGCGAAGTCCGGCGCACCCGCCGCATTCAACGCCTGATTCGTCAGTATCGCCGTGGCGATCGAATGATTCAGGGTGCCGGCCAGCGTGCGCTCCATCACGTGTGCCTGCGTGCCTTGCGCCTGCAGCGCGTCGAACGCGCCCTGCAGGTTCTGGCCGTTGTCGTACGGCACGTCGATGCTCTGCGCTTGGCTCGCGTGCATGATGTAGCCGTTCGTGCTGTTGCCGCGGATGAACGCATCGCTGCCGCTCAGCGAGGTCATGATCGGCACGTCCGGCGAGGCGTTAGCGCTTTGCACGAGATCGCAGATGCGGCCGCCCCAACCGGTGGTCGGCGTGTTGGTCGGCGGCGAGGATTGCCAGTACGCGGCCTGGTCGGCGTGCGAGTACAACTGCGGCGGTAGATTGGGATTGACGTCGCTTTGCTGCACCGGACCGACCAGCGTGCCGACGTTGCCCATGATTGCCAGCGGACTGTTCGCCTGGTTGAACAGCGCGGCCATTTCCGGCATCTGCGCATGCAACGCGTACTGGATGCCGTCAGCCGACGTGGCGCCCGGATCGCTGAGCGGATGCAGCAGTGAACGCCCGAGATCAGCGGCATTCGAGAAGGCGAGCGACGGCCGCACGCCGCCTGCGCCGTAGAACGCGGTGAAGTTCGCTTGCGTGTATGGCACGACAGAATTGAATCCGTCGTTGCCGCCATACAGGAACACGCAGACCAGCGCCTTGTAGTCGGCGAACGCATACTGCGTGCTGGCGGCCTGCAACAGCTGGATGTTGCCGAGGGCGGAATAAACACTGGCGCCACCGAGAGCGGCGGTGAGCGTCTTCTTGATGAATTTACGACGATCGACGTTCATGGCCGGTCCTTATTTCTGGATCAGGTATTCGGGAGAGGTGCTGATCAGCAGCAGTGCGCGGTTGACGCGCGACACCCTGGCGTCGGGTTCGTTCGGATCCGACGCGGAACTGATCGTGTTGAGATAGTTGATCAGCACGTTGCGCATGAACGGCGACATCTGTCCGGCCATGAAGCGCTTGTTGTAGGCGTCGACGAGGCCCGCGGAGGAACTGGCGGGACCGCCGGCGACGGTGCCGGCCAGCGCAAGATCCAGCGAGCGGTTCAAGGCGATGTCGCCGATCGTATCGTTGCTGTCGCAGGTATCGGTCAGATCGCCGTTGAAGGATTTTCCGAACAGACTATTCGTCGACGAGACGATCAGCGAATCGGTGGCGATCTGGAACTCCGGACCGAGCAGGCCGCGCGTGGTCATGTCACCGGACGGGCCGAACGACGGCTTGAAGAAGTTGAACACGGTTGGCGAATCGAGC
>Ga0105238_10001625_pt1 | contig 22496 bp, 44 predicted proteins | sample KBSC34metaG_FD_81526 | JGI IMG/M metagenome (GOLD analysis project Ga0105238, IMG submission 81526) | Corn rhizosphere microbial communities from Kellogg Biological Station, Michigan, USA - KBS C3-4 metaG | ecosystem: Host-associated > Plants > Roots > Rhizosphere > Soil | place: Michigan, USA...
AGCCTTCGAGGTCAACGGCCTAGTTGAGTCCAAGGCCTCATGCATTTGCCGCGGCTGCGTTGAGGATTTTTTTCGGGCGTTCAACTCACCCGACACTGACGCGCCTGCCGGCTAACTATTCGCTCAAGCGGACCGCTGCGAATCGGCACGGTGTAGACTAGGATCGTTCGCGGCAGCGGCCGCTTGGCTCAAGCGTTAGGCGCAATCCATGCTCCGAGTAGCTTTCAGGTGCCTGGTCGCCGGATTTTTCGTATCGTCAGTTGCGTACGCCGCGAGCGACTGCACGCCTGCGCAAGAGAGCATCGGCGGTCTATCGTTCGATGCGCGTCCCGTAGCAGTCATTGAAAAATTGGGAGAGCCCAAGGAGCGAGTAGACCTGACTCACGAACTTTACGACACCAAGTTTGTCTATCCCGACGCTCTCGTCTATTTTTCTGAGGACAAGCTGCAGCAGTTTGAGACGAACCGTTCCGGTTTATGCACTCCTTCGGGAATCTGTGTAGGTAGTTCCATCGCGGACGTGCGCCGCATCTTGGCGGATTCGGTAGTAGAAAGCGAATCCGAGCGCGAGTCGCTCTCTTGCTTCAATATGGCATCTGGCTGCGGGCTCGTCGTTCTGCTGCGCAGCAATGCCGTAAGCAGTCTGCGTCTCCAATGCCAGCCTTAGCTCTAGCTGCGCTTAACTATTCGTTCAAGCGGACCGCTGTGAATCGGCCCGGTATCTTCGGGCAACTCGTGGCAGCGGCCACCTACCTCAAGCGCTAGGCCCCCGATGGAACCAGTCTCGCGAGCCTCATGGAAGGTCAAGGCCGAACCGACGCTGCGGCTGCCGCTCGGCTTTGCTCCTTCGTTTACCGCCGAGGAGATGAAACGGATTCACTCTGGCCTCGTGCCAGACGCGATGGAGGATAAGTGGTTTGTTTTTTCGGAAGGGGAGTGGACGTATTTCTGCCGCAGTTGGACCGGCGCATTTATATATGGATTTAGAGCCGTTGAGAGTCGTATCGTCGAGTCTTGGGTCAACCGCAACCCCAGCGAGTATACGAACACTGATGTCGAGTACGATCGGGCACTCCTGCAGTTCTTGATTGACGCGCTCCTTCTGCAAAAGCCTGCGGTGTTTCCCGTTCGCAACAACATCAAGGAGCCCGCGCCAGGTGTGTATCAGCACAGCGTTGTTGGGCGGGCATACCCCGAGGCAACGTACCAGCGCTCCGCTAACGGTTTGTGGTCTAGGCTCCGCCGCATGCTGGGGCTTCGCACGGGTGCCTAACTATTCGCTCAAGCAGACCGCTGCGAATCGGCGCGGTGTAGACTAGACCTTATCGCGGCAGCGGCCGCTTAGCTCAAGCGTCAGGCCGCCCAAGACGCATCTCTGTCTACAGATCATTTGCCAATGTCGATCGCCAAGTGCCTGCCAGTTTTGTTGTTCTTTTCATTCGTGCCCTTGCCGGGCATGGCTTGTGAGTGTGCGAAGGGAGTATCGGAGGCGGCGGACCTTCATTTTATTGGTACCCCGTATGCGAAAGTGACCACCCAGGTCCGCGACGGATGGAAGGAAATCCGCGTCGTGGACGTAACTCGCTATCGATTTCGAGTTAAGCGCACTATCAAAGGTCCGGACGTCGATGATGTCGTTGTGGAAAGTGCAACATCCGATTGTGCGCAAGAATTTGATATCGGCTCTGAGTATGAGGTTTATGCGCTTCGATCCGGGAAAGATGATTCTATTTGGATCACAGGCATATGCTTGCTCAATAGAAAGAGCGAACAATGAGGGTAAGCACGCATTGTGCGTCAGCCTATGCAACTGCGGTCGCCGCGTAGCGGCCTAACTATTCGCTCGTGCGGACCGCTGCGAATCGGCACGGTGTAGACTAGTTGTCATCGCGGCAGCGGCCGCTTAGCTCAAGCGTTAGGCCCCATGAATCACGTTGCACCGCCACCGTCCGAGCTTTGCAGCGCTCGCGTGCTCGCCTACGCTGTCGTGGACGCAGAAGTTACCTTCACTGGACGTGCCGAGGTGTACGTTGACGGCAAACTTCTCGGTTCAACTCCACGCGTTGTACTGGCGCAAGAATTCGCTGAGCCTCATGAGCATCTACTTTTCTACTGCACCGAAGACTGGGAGGTCTTGGGCGCCGGCGGTTTCGCGTCCAGGCCAAGAGCGGAGGCTTATGCTGAGGCGCGCTTTCAAGGCATATCGGAGAAATGGCAGCATGTGGCCTAACTATTCGCTCATGCGGACCGCTGCGAATCGGCACGGTGTAGACTAAACCTCATCGCGGCAGCGGCCGCTTAGCTCAAGCGTTATGTTGCGTGAGAATTCTTGTCTCCATTTTTCTTTTCTTCTTCAGTGGAGCTAACGCGCAGGCAGCTGACTGGCTCGTGTCCACAGACGTTTCCGCTTGCGCAATTCGGCTACACATCCCACCTCAAAGCCCTCAGCAACCGTATCTTGTGGTTGCATTCTCCGTGGCGTCAGGCAAAGCCGATGAACCCGAACTTCTTCCTGGCGCGAAAAGGGGTGAACTGCTTTTCCATGTTCTGCACTTTGCCCCCAAGCAGGGCCCCGTCGCTGAGCAAATCGATTTCGCTTCCTCGCACTTTGCTAACGTGACAAAAGATCAAGACGGCGCAGGATTTGCTATCGGCGAACCGACGTCGCAAAGCATCCTAAGACAAGTTGAAGCAGGGACCTCGCCAAGGCTGCGCTATGTGCTGAGCAACAGCGTAAGGGGTAGGGTGGCAATTGGCGCCGAGAGGTTTGCGCCGGCGTTAGAGGCATTGCAGTCTTGCAAACATGCAAACTGACTATTCGCTCGGGCGGACCGCTGCGAATCGACACGGTGTAGACTAGTTGCATCGCGGCAGCGGCCGCTTGGCTCAAGCGTTGGCCGTGACAGATCCTTCGAAGAACACTGGTTGGCTCTTGCAAGCTGGCGCCATTTCTTTGCTCGTCTGGCCTGTGGTCTTTCATGCTCAGGGCCGCTCGCATGAAACTGACGCGCTAGTCGACGGCGCGTACCTATTCGGGATTGGAATACTATTTGTTCTTGCGTATTTCTTCGAAAGCGAGTCCGTTGTGTTTCGCTGGCTAATTTGGCTATGCGAGCACGGTTCTTTCCCCTCAGGTCGCAAAATGGCTTTTCTCTACGCGGGCTTATGCATCATTCTTGGTCTCGTTTCCATCTCCAAAGGTCTCACAGTCGCCAGCGGTTGATGTCGAGAGTCACGGCTAACTATTCGGTCAATTGGACCGCCGCGAGTCGGCGCGGTATCTTCACGCAACGCGTGGCAGCGGCCACTTAGCTCAGGCCTCAGGTGCGCAGTGAAGGTTGCCGGTGAGATTCTCGTTCGAGTTGGTGCGCTTCTGGCCGTGACCGTTGCCTGCTACCTGATCGGGTTCAGTGACTACGTTGGGGTAGGTAGTGTCGCTCTAAATATCGTCCTAGGCATCTCGACCTTGGTTTGGTCGCGCACCGACGTTTTCGTTCCTATGTCCCGGTTGCAGTCTTTTGCCACAATTTGCTTCGGCTTTGCCTTCATTGCCTTCGCTATCTGGGCGGCGTCCTCTGGTTTCAACCAAACTTCCAACGAGTGGTTCAAGCATTCCGCCACGCGCCCTTGGTTGGCAGGCATAGTCTGGTTCGCATATGCGTTTGCACTTCTGTTCTCTTACCGCCAACATTTGATCGGGGAGCATCGGCAAAGCGCGCCAAACGATTCGCTCAAGCGGACCGCTGCGAATTGGCGCGGGGTGGATTAATTGCATCGCGGCAGCCGCCGCCTAGCTCAAGCGTTAGCGTTACTCATGGGCGAGGCATCCGGAATCGCAAACCTTTTTTTGCTTGGCCCAAGCGTCAGGCCCCAATGGAGCGGCAGCTGGAATGCGTACCGTGTGTGTTTGGTTGCGAGATGCAGCGGAAATGGAAGTAGTCGAATTTCTTTCGCTTTCGTACCGTCGAATAGGTCCGGAGCAATGGAATTACGAGCGCGAAGATGGGGAAACCGTTCTTTTCATTCGTCCGTACATAGAGAAGGATCCGGATGAGGTTCGATTGCTTCAAGAAGCATTGGGTGGCGCTCCGACTGTTGGCTTTGCCATAGACGTCAGTGGGCGTCATGATGGGCGCTCCGAGGTCACGGAGGTTGTAGTTTCCCTCCTAGACCGCTGGGGTGGGGTCGCAAACGATGACTTCTCTGATCACTTCTGGAATCGCCACGAAATATCTTCGGATCAGTTCGTTGGAGGGTACAAATTCTTTGATATGTCCCGTTTTCGATCGCGGCTCTAGCTCGGTCGTGCATGTGCGCTTCCTGGGTTGCGGCCTAGCTATGCGTTCAAGCCGACCCTGCGGACGTGGCGGATCGAGTCTTCGTGTAAGCTCGTCGTGCCGCAGGGCGCCTTAGCTTGGTCGTGGATTGCATGCGATACTTCGTCTCTGCTTTGTTCCTGCTTGGATGCGCTTCTTCAGCGCTGGCAGCTGAGGTCACGCTCAAAGCATCGGAAGATGAAGTTGTCGCCGCTGCCAGACGGCTTTCCTCAGAGGACTGCACGCCACCGAAAGACGGTGCCGGCCTGCCTATTGCCGGTTGCAAATATGGCGCCTCCTTTGTTCACGGGCAATGGAATGTACTTGTGCAAATCCTGTATGTCGGTCAAGACGGCGGGGTAGGCTTCAGTCCGGGCGGAGACTTTCTGTATCTGTTCCAAGCAGACGGTACGTTTCTGGAGCGCAGTCGCGGCATGTAACCCAATTCGCTCAAGTGGGCCGGTGCGAATCAGCACGGTGTAGACTAATCGTCATCGCGGCAGCAGCCGCAAAGCTCAAGCGTCAGGCATGCATGGAACCGTTCGATCCCGTCGTAGATGTCGAAAACGCCAATGCGATTCTTTACGGGAACGAGTGGCCGAATTTTCACGACGCAGTTGTCTATTCGCTAGACTTCTGGCGAGGCGACATGCGGCCGGCCGAAGACACGTGGGTCGCACCCACGATTGAGGCCAGCTTCGCACTGGAGGCGCTTGAGCACCCCTACGTCGTTGACCTTCGGTTTCACGATTGCAGTCATATTCGCATGGCGAATTTTGACCACAACAACGATATCTACATGCTGTCCTTTTCATTCGAGGCGCGCGGGTTCTATACAGATGGAGTTACTCCCCTTCCACCATACATCCACGTTGTCCTGGAGAATGGTCGAGGTCAAGAACCGTTGCTCACCTTCAAATGCTTTCGCGTCGAGGCCATCGGGCAGCGTCCTGTTCCAGCCCCACCGTGCCGTTAGTTCGCGACTGACTATTCGGTCAAGTGGACCGCTGCGAGTCGGCGCGGTATCTTCATGCGCATTCGTGGCAGCGGCCACTTGGCTCAAGCGTTAGGCCAGATGAGAGACAGCGCGACAATGTGGTTTGTGCTGTTCTGGCTTCTGCTCACAACCGTGGCAGTAGTTGTAGTCATGTCGCCGGTCGATTCTGCAATTGCAGTTGGTCTTTTGGTCTTGGCGGTCGCGGGCACTTTGCGCCAAGCAGCTTGGGGCATCACCGCCGCCGCCGCATTTTCCTGGCTTGCTCTCCTCTCATGCTTCGTTTTCGCACTCGGCGACCCAGAAGACTCCCTCAAACCGTTAGCGGAGGTTCTTCTTCATCGGCCGGCGTCGCTAGCTGAGTCATACGTTGGCGTTGGGTTGGCAGTGGCTCCATGGCTACTCTGCCTTCACTTGCTTGGGCTGCAACGGCGTGCTTACATGCTTCGCGCTCATGAGGCCTGACTATTCGGTCGAGTCGACCGCTGCGAATCGGCACGGTATCTTTATGCAATTCAAGCGTTAGATGTCAGTGGAAAACCACGCAGTGATTGAAGCGAGAGATCTCCTCACACTTCTCCTTCCTGCCTATCCAGGCCTGAGGACCCATGTGGTCGATTCTGCGGACTTGTGGCTAGGCGACGCTGGCGAGATCCGCGCCTGTTCCCTTTTCTCAGCAGTCGGAGACCTTGTCAAAGACCGATTCAAGGCCTTCCAGTTCGAAGGGACCGAGCGCCTCTTCAATCTTGTAGAGCTTTGCCTAGTTCAAGGCACGCAAGACGTTCGAGACGCCGCCGCAACGTGCTTCCTCGAAAATCTGATCAACCGTCCAGATACCAGCGCAATTGCGGTCGCATACATGGGACCAAAGTCAGTAGAGTACTGTCGTGCGTGGGATCGCTTCACTGGCATCACATAACCTGGTCTCGAGAGCTGACACCAGACTATTCGCTCAAGCGGACCGCTGCGAATCCGCACCGTGTAAACTAGTTGCATCGCGGCAGGGGCTGCTTAGCTCAAGCGTCATGCGCCGCCCGTACCTTACGGCAACCCAGAGGTTCTTGTGCTACATCCGAAACTTCCCGCATACGACTATTCGTTGGTGATCAGAACAGACTTCACGAACGAAACCGCATGGCAACGTGTTTGCGAAGAAATTCAGGCTCCTCAAACTGAATCTGAGTTTCAGGCTTTGGTCGAGTGCATGAGCGACGAAGCGTGCTCTGGCCTCACACCAAGTGCAGTCTGTCAACTGCTTCCCGATGTCGAGGAAAGGTTATTCGTCTTCCTCGTTGACTCTCAAACGCTTTCAAATTCCGAGCATCCTGTTCTTGTGGTCGACACGGAGGAACCGAGCCGGACGTTTCGCGTTATTCCCGCTGCGGCGTGGGCGGTGGAGAACAACCTCCGTTTAGCCAACATGGGCTTTGACGAATTCGAAGCTTCACTTGGCCCTGATGGCGTGTTTCGTGAGGTTGACGCATAGGCGCCTGACTATTCGCTCAAGCGGACCGCTGCGAATCGGCACGATGTAGACTAATTGTCATCGCGGCTGCGGCCGCTTAGCTCAAGCGTTGGCCCGCACCATGAGCCGTCTCTTCTTCTTCCTTTGTCTATCGTTCACGGCAAGTGCCTTCGCTGCATCGTCTGTCGCAAAAGATGATCGGGTCATAGGCTTCGTGACACAAGACACGAACGGAACTCATTTCATAACAATTGTGGCGGAGCAACGCATTGCCGCTGTCCGGAGCGGTGCCCCGGGTGCACCTCATGAACCTCGCGATGAGTCGTACCCGGCGGCGCGTTTTGACTCGGTATGGCAAGAATTTCAAAGCAATAGCCTTGCTGGCTTTGAAGTGCACGAAGAAGTACAACACCTTCATATCGAGAGCAACTTTGTCGTAATGATTTCAGCAGGGGGCACAAAGCACTTGTTTCTAATCGCCAAATGCTCTGCACCGCCTGAAGCCGCCAAGGTCATCGAGGAATTGACACGAGGTCTTCTCCCAGAGGGGTCTCCAGGTTTGTTCAGGCCTTGCGAAAAGATGCCAACCGATCCGGTCAAACCTAAGTAGGCTATCGCGGGCGGGCTCACTATTCGGTCAAGCGGTTCGCTGCGAAAGGTGGCGGTGTAGACTAGATCTCATCGCGGCAGCGGCCGCTTAGCTCGAGCGTTGGGGCCCAATGAGACGCTTTGCAACTTCATTAGCTGTGGCTTTGTCGCTCGTCAGCGCTGGTATTGCAGCGCGCGAGGATCGCTTGTTCGATCGGCTACGGGAACTCGCCGGGAAAGGAGCCGCCGCTTGTGGCACCGTTGAGCTGCGGGATGATCCGACTGCCGCATTTTCATGCGCGAGAAGCGCCATGGCTGCTGGTCAGCCATTCTGGGTTGCTGCCCAAATTGAGGGCATAGATTCCTTATTATGGCGGGGTGTGGCCCTCGAACCGGACAAGACCGTTTGGCTGCTTTCATACGACTCCGACGTGCATGGCGGAGGCGGCTATGGCGGCGAGTCATTACATCAAGGGTTTTGCCGCGATGTTCAGTTTTCTGTAGAGCGGCGCATCTACTGTCCTTAGCATTGGGCCCTAACTATTCGGTCAAGCGGACTGCTGCGAATCGGCGCGGTGTAGACTAATTGTCATCGCGGCAGCGGCCGCTTAGCTCACGCGTTGGCCTCGCATGAAAGGTTCAGCCTTTGTCCTGATGAGCTGTTTTTTTGTGGGCTGTGCCAGCGCCCCTTCTCGCGTTGACTCCGATGTTGTGTCGATTGCAAAGCAGTTCGTAAGTAGTCGCAGCGGTATAGCCGCGTTTGTTGTTTCGCCGGAATTTGATGCACGTACTCGTAACGCTCTGGCTTTGATCCGTCCAGTCGTGAGTCCGGAGGCCGTTCCAAAGTCAGAAAAAGTCACCCTCCCTGAGGGGTATTTTTTGCTCAAGGCGCTGCGCTTGAACGGTGATGACGCAGAGATCGCAGGCACGCTCGGTCCTTTGTATGTGCCTCATCCACGAGAGTTCTTCGGCTGCGGCGTTACGTACCGCATTTCGTTTCACCGGCAAGGCGGGACATGGCGCGAAGGCATAGGGCAACAAGTAGTCTGCTAGCGAATATCTGCAGCAGCATCTATTCGCTCAAGCGGACCCCTGTGAATCGGCGGGGTGTAGACTAAACCTCATCGCGGCAGCGGCCGCTTGCTCCAGCGTTGGGTGGCACAGCCATGCGTCTAATTTCCATTGAGGTCGCAGGGCTTCTCATGGCTGTCGGCTTGGGCATTGTCCACATCGTATTGGCTTCGCACTCTGCAAGCTTCCAACGTGGGTATCGCTGGTCCGCCGGAGCCCGCGACGAGCCTTTGCCTCCTCTCTTGGGTGTCGCTGGCCGCCTGAGTCGAGCGTGCTCCAACTATCTCGAAACATTTCCTTTTTTTGCAAGCTTGGTGTTGGCTGTCATAGCTACCCGTTCGCATTCTGCGTGGTCCGCCTGGGGCGTTTACCTGTATTTGGCTGGGCGCTTGGCATACCTTCCGCTGTATGCGTTTGGCATATTCCTGGTTCGTTCGCTCGTCTGGAACGTGGCTGCCATTGGTATCGCGTTGCTAGGTATTGCTCTGGTAGTTTCGCCTCCCACAGGTGCCAACTAACTATTCGCTCAAGCGGACCGCTGCGAATCGGCACAGTGTAAGATCAACCCGTATCGCGGCAGCGGCCGCTTAGCTCAAGCGCTAGCCTGCAAAGATATGTTTCGACTTCTGACAGTTGTTTTTCTATGTACGTACGCGGGATCCGCGTCAAATGTCTTCATTCTTCCAGCAGCGAAAGCACCTGCTGCACTCCATCAATGCACCCGGGACACTCCGCAAGGAGTCGAAGGCTTCTGGACGCCAAGCGCATCACAGATTGCGGCTCTGGAGAGAAATTTGGCCACATTCATCGAAACTCGCCCGAGGGAAAGGCACGGTATCGTATTTGCGCCCAGAGCTCTGCCTAGTGACGGGCATCACACGGTAGTTGCCCTGGATCAATACCGAAGGCAATACGTCGGTTTCATAAAGGGTGGCAAGCAGTACGTGTACGGGAATTTCTACATGTCTAGTAGAGCTCCCAAAGACGAAGCTTCGCAGGCCGTTTCCGTTTGTGACGGCGGTTGGGCTTACTGGGGCATCACCTACTCAGTAGAGTCGGGTGAGTTCAACGACCTGCAACTCAACTGGGTAGGCTGAACCTAACTATTCGCAAGCGGACCGCTGCAAATCGGCACGGTGTAGACTAGTTGTCATCGCGGCAGCGGCCGCTTAGCTCGAGCGTTAGAGGTGCATCATGCGACTCACACTCGTTGGCATCGGGTTAGCCCTTCTCACAGAACCCGCTTCTGTCTTGTTTGCTGTAACGCCCAATAGTTTTGATTCGGTCACGCTTGAACGCAGTCCGTGCTTTGGAGCATATTCTGCGTACACGGTAGAGATCAAAGGCAACGGAGAGGTCCGGTTCAATGGCAAATCGAACGTTGCAGCCAAGGGCGAGAGGCACGGAAAAGCTTCAGCGAGCGACATCGAATTTCTCAACTCGGCGATCAAACGAGTTGATTTCTCCAACCTGAGAGACTCGTCTGCGGAGGAATCCGACGGATGCAACGACATGCTGGCGAAGCCGAGCCTTTCCATCAAGGTGTCTGCCGGCGGAGCAACAAAGGCCGTGGAGTACCAATTCGGTTGCCAAGCTGGATTGGCTACGCCCAATATTTCCTGGCTTGCGGACACGATCGATGAGGTCGGTAACACATATCAATGGGTCGGTGTTCAGTAGTGCCGTGCACCCTAACTATTCGCTCAAGCGGACCGCTGCGAATCGGCGCGGTGTAGACTAATTGTCATCGCGGCATCGGCCGCTTGGCTCAAAAGTTCGAACCCATGAAGACTGCTGTCGCTTTGTCCACGCTGCTTTTCATGGCGAGCGCCTTCTGCGCTGGGAAGGCTGTGGCCTGCGGCGAGGCAAATGGCAAGGTAAAGGTCTATTCCTCAACCGCCGATGACATGACACACGCGCTGATACTTGACGCAGCCGCGGTAGAACACACGCCTACGTGGGTGCCCGGAGACAGGGAGCCACCGCTGTCCGCGGAAAAAGCCGCCGCCTCTGTGACGGCTTGGGCAAAACAGCGTTACCCTAGTGCAGACAACATTCGGGTCAGGTCGATTGACCTCGAAAGTTTCCAATGCACCTTCAACCATTGGTACTACCGCGTCGAGCTGTCGTTAGTCGCGAACGGAAAGAGCATGACTGGAATAGCAAATTTTGCGGGAGTGATGATGGACGGCACTCTTGTTGAGCCTACGTTGTCGAAGTAGGGTTCTGACTATTCGCTCAAGCGGACCGCTGCGAGTGGGCACGGTGTAGACTAATTGCATTGCGGCAGCGGCCACTCACCTCAGGCGTTAGGCGCACCCATGCGCGACAGTGAATCGAAAGCGGGGCTGTGGAATACCCTCAACATGGTTGCGCTGGGAGCGCTCGTGATCTGGGTGCTTGTAAAGCATGGGCCCAAGACACCACTGAAAGGTTCTCTAGCCTGGGCCGTAATCGCTTTGCTCACATCGGTCGTAGGCGAGGCCCTCTACAGTCGTTCCATCGGAGCAACCTATTGGTTTCTTTCTGAGAACTTTTCAAGAGACGCCAATCCGTTTTCCTACTGGTTTTTCGTTGGTTCAAATGTTTTCTTCATAGTCTTACTCGTCAATTTCACTCGCTGAGCTGGTGCGCCTAACTTTTCGCTCAAGCGGACCGCTGCGAATCGACACGGTGTAAACTCAAACTCATTCGTGGCAGTGGCCGCTTACCTCAAGCGTTAGGCGTCGCAATCACCACCATGGCACCCTCATCTCCGTTTCCGGCCGAAGGCGGCTGTGACTGTCGTGCTGTGCGCTACCGCATGGAGTCGGCGCCGCTGGTGGTGCATTGCTGCCACTGCCGCTGGTGTCAACGTGAGTCCGGCGCGTCTTTCGCGCTCAACGCCATGATCGAGGCCGACCGAGTCACTTCTCTGGGGGTTGAGCCGGAGGTTATCGACACGCCATCTGCGAGTGGTGCAGGTCAGCGTATTGCCCGGTGTCCATCCTGCAAGGTCGCTGTCTGGAGCAACTACTCAGGCGCTGGGCCTGTGGTCAGGTTCATCCGCGTCGGTACGCTCGACAACCCGAACTTGCTAGCGCCAGACGTCCATATCTTCACTGCATCAAAGCAGCCGTGGGTTGAGTTGCCGGCGGTTACTCCGGCCTTCCCGGAGTACTACGAGCGGGAACAGATATGGTCGGCGAGTAGCCTGGAGCGTCGCAAGACACTCTTGCCGCTCATCCAGGCCTACCAAGCGTCGAGGCGCAGCGACGCCTGATCCCTCGTTCAACCGAGCATTGGGAGTTTCAGTCGTGGCAAAGTAGGGTGCCGGCAAGATAAACAATTCCCACAATCGCGAGGGTGTGTTGGCTGCACTGCAGACTGCGAGGAACTCAAGTAGCGCAATCTTTCCATAGGTGCGAGTTACTGCTGCCTGACTATTCGCTCAATCGGACTACTGCGAATCGGCACGGTGTAGACTAATTGCATCGCGGCAGCGGCCGCTCAGCTCAAGCGTTAGGGCGCACATACGGGCATTGATCGATGGCTGAGACACCCACTCCCGAGGATGTCGCGCTCTGGCAAAAGCGGTTGGCCGCTCAGGCCAACAACCGCGCGTGGACACTCGCCGAAATGCTTTGCCGCTCGCCCGCAGAAGACGAAGAGATGCTGCAGGCTGCACATGCAGCGATGTATTTCTGGAAGATTGTTGGTAAGCCGAGCAATCACGCCCATGCCGCACAGCTGCTTGCTCACGTGTACGCGCTGCTCAAGCTCCCTGAACCCGCAACGCACTATCTGAGCAAGTCATTGCCGCACTTCACGCAACACGACTGTGCGCCATGGGAGCTGGCGTTTGCCCATGCAGTGGCAGCCAACGTCGCCTCCGCACAGGGCAATGCAGAGGCGTACGCCATGCATTACTCCGAGGCAAAAGCTGCCGCGGCACAGATGACCGATCCGGAAACACGTGAGATGTTCAATGCCACATTGCGCGTCGTATCCGCGCTGAATCCCCAAGGCAAGAGTGCGCCCTGACTTATTCGATCAAGTGGACCGCTACGAATCGGCACGGTATCTTCATACACCTCGCGGCAGCGGTCGCTTGCCTCAAGCGTAGGCTTCATGAAACCAACCCATAAGCAGCAGAACGATTATCTTTCGCGGGAACTGATACCTGGTGTTGCGTTTGCGCACAATTCCTTCGTCGCAATTGTCGCCGGCGAACACGCTGGCAAGAGCGGCTCACTAATTAGCATCGAGGGCTTGGGCAATGACCCTATGTACATGGTCGAGCTTGAGTCAGGAACTGACGCTCTTATTGCGCAGTCATGTCTTCGCGTTCCTGATGCTTGACTATTCGGTCAAGCGGAACGCTGCGAATCGGCACGGTGTAGACCAATTCTCATCGTGGCAGCGGCCGCGTAGCGCAAGCGTTAGATCTTATTTTCGAACCGGCGTGGTGTGAGCAATGGGAAAGGTCGTCGCACTCGTTGTCTTGGTTCTCCTAGCAGGTATCGCATGGCTGTACATTCCGCAGCGCTCGGTTTCCGCTAGCTTCGAGGCAACCCCAGTCGCAACGATCAGCGGTACGGTGCAGTCGCTCAAAGCAAATCCGAGTGCCGGAATTTCAGGGCAAGTAGCCACTGTGCGGTTGTCGGACGGTACAATCGTCGAGGCCTCCGTTCTCGGCGATTGCCCGGTTTGGGTTGGCCAAGTGGCCAAATTGGCGGTGTTTCAACCCGTCAGCACTGCAAGCAAGGTCTATGTCGTCAGCAGATGAAACTTGCCTATGGGGCCTGCCTACACGAGCCGACCCAATAAAGGGGACGGAGGAATTATTTGTTTGAAAACGATAATAACTCCGTCCCCATTTCTCCAACAATCGCTGCCAAAAGGCGTGGCTATGTTGGAGGCAATCGAAGTCGAAGGTTCGCTCTCGGGCGAACAAGGCGCAAGGGGATGAGACCTAACTATTCGGTCAAGCGGATCGCTGCGAACCGGCGCGGTATCCTCATGCAACTCGTGGCAGCTGCCACTTGCCTCAAGTGCCATGCGCTACAGAGAATTCGCCATGACTGTTGATCAATTTGAGATGACGAAGAAGCTAGCGACAATATTTTCAGCTCATGGCATCAGCTGCGGCACCGAAAACGAATGGATTGTGCCAAACCACAATCTTCCTGCTATTCGAGCCGTTTGGCATCCTGGCGAAGAGAACGGACGGCTGGATGTGCACGTTCTGGTTGAAAAAGGAGTTCTAATCGAAGAATGTTTTGCCGGTATTGGCAAGGACCAGATAGCATTGAACGATGCCATTCGAAACTTCATGGTGAATTCACTGCATGTGCTTCTGGCAGCATTTTGGGGCGTGAATGATACGGACCAAGTCGTTACCGAGCACTGGCACGTGGGTAAAAAGCACTTCACGGCATATATCGGCAACATAGGTACCCGGGCCTCCGCTGGAGTTAGTCCATTCGTCCCTGACGAACTCGTATCTGTCATTCAGTCCGCCGCGGAAAGCGAACCACTTCCAGACGGCGTCCATTGGGTGAGAGTGTTCTTTTGCAATATCGCGGGACAACAGACCTATGAGGTGTTACTTGATAATGAGCCATGGGCGGCAGGCTTGAGTGCGGTGAAAGCCATTCAGTGGCAGCATAGCGACGGATACTACAGCGCGCGCAACTTCATTGTGCTTCGCAGCGTCGCATAGCTATTCGCTCGAGCGGTCCGTTGCGAATCCGCACGGTATCTTCACAAAAACGCGTTGCAGCGGCCAGTTGCCTCAAGCACTACGCCGCTTGGAACAAACCAGCTTGTCGGAGAGGGCACTTGCTCGAACTTCCCATAAGAGATCCGTGCGACCTTTGTGAAGGGATGGCAGGTCGCGAAGAAAGATGGGCGATCATTGACGAAAGCGAACATACCCTGACCGTGATCAATCCGTGGCAATTCGAAGTTGGCCAGTGCTGCGTCATCACACGTCGGCATGTCGCGACGCTGCTCGATCTTTCTGAGCAGGAGTGCAGGACCATACTGGTCTCGGCCAAGAGAGTCGCAGAGGCGCTCGTCAAGACGTATCGGCCCCTCGGAATACTTACGTTCCAGAACAACGGGGTCTATAGCGGACAGGAAACACCGCACTTCCATTTCCATGTGGTGCCTCGGCAGAAGGGCAGCGATTGGGGTATAGGCCCGCCGCAACTCGCGACATTCGACGGCGCCGGACGCATGAGGGGTACCTCACACGATCCAGGCGGCGATGCACAGCGTCGAGAGCGAGTTCAAGTTTCTGCCAGGCAACTTGTTGAAACCGCGGCGCTGATTCGTTCGAATTTGCCGGAGTAATATTTCCGCGATCGATAAAATGGACGGAGGAATTACTCGCTTGAAACGAACAATACCTCCGTCCCTTTTTTCTCTCTGAAGTAGACCGCTGCGAATCGGCACGGTATCTTCATGCGCAGTGTGGCAGCGGCCACTTGCTTGAAGCGTTGGGGCTCACGTGAGAATCCGTGGATTGCTTGTCGTAGTCGTCTTGTGCTCCGGATGCTGCATGGCACCGACTCCTGCACCGACGGCGCGTTATGTCGTGACGCTTGCCGTGTACCCGGACAAGAGCTGTAGCTTCGTTTCCACTGCAAAATGGCCCGACCTCAAGGTTGTCGTCGACCTTAAGCCTGCTGACTCATTCTTGCGCGTGGCTTGCCATTACTTCTTCGCGAAATACGAAGCTGACCCGGTCATCGGAACGCCTTCCTCAACAGAATCCGTCGGTTGGTACAGCAATGACCCAGACGTTCCGCTCTACATACCTAGCATCAAGATGTGAGCCTAGCTATTCGGTCAAGTGGACCGCTGCGAATCGGCGCGGTATCTTCATGCATCGCGCGGCAACGGCCGTTTGCTAGCAGCGTTAGCTGCTCAGGAATTCCCTATGAATCCAAAACTCCAAGAGGCCAATCCCGAGATCAATCTGGCGGAACTGCTTCGGCCGTCGCTGCCCGAGATGGACCTGAACCAGCCTGTCGAGGCTTCACCATCACAGCCCAGCATTGATGAGGTTCGTTCGACGACTGACCCCCTGCAAATCAACTTCGCTACCGCGGACATAGCTGGAAAACTGCACAACTCTCGCACAAGTGCCGGGGTAAAGACTTTCGCGCTCATTTTCGTCGGCGGGCCTACGATGCTCTTCGGGCTCGGGATTATCGTCATGGCGTGGTCCAAGCCTGAACTGGATATGCTTCGCGCCCTGCTCACTTCAGTGCTCGGCTTGGCCATGATCGGATTCTGGCCTTACATCATTTTCGCAAACCGCCGAGACAAGTCGCGTCGCAGCTAACCCTCGCTCAAGCGGACCGCTGCGGTCGGTGCGGTGTAAACTGATTCTTATTGCGGCAGGGGCCGCTTGGCGCAGGCGTTAGGCCTTATCATGAAAACGTTTTTCATCGTCCTGGGCCTTGTCGTTGTCGCGATAGTACTGCTGAGATTGTGGAATCCCGTTCTCATAGTTGCGGCCAACAGAAAGACCGCCAAAGTGAAAAGCGAAGCTCGCCTTGTGGGTAGTGAAGTTGTTGCAACGCTAACCCTTGTGGACTCAGAGTCTCCCCTATACGTCATGTCCTTGGACGTGCCTCGGCTATTTGCCGAAGAGGCTGGCCTTGAGGCACCTAGCGGTTTTCAACCGGCGGCATTGGAAGACAAGCGTGCTGATCCTGAGTGGATCGCGAATTGGAACAAGGAGAATTTGAACCTTGTCGGCAAGCTTGCTCTACAACCAAACGCGCCTACGACGCTAAGGTTTCCACTTGCGAGCGCCATTCACAAGCCATTTGAGATCAGAGGTCGGCTCGAATCTGGGCGCACGTTTCTCAACTCAATGTCATTCTTTCGCATTGCTGTCGGGGCGTGATGCGGCCTAACTATTCGCTCAAGTGGACCGCTGCGAATTGGCACGGTGTAGACTAATTCTCATCGCGGCAGTGGCCGCTTAGTCCAAGCGTTAGGCGCCTATGTCGGACGTCATCGCAAAGTTCAAGCATGTAAAGAGCCTTGTGAAGGCAATCGCTCCAGAGTCGGTGACCAATCTTAACGACGGCGCCACATTTGCGGAGCTCAGCCTCCTAACGGAAGTCGCTCCGATTGCTCCGCAACTACTGCTGGACCTTCTCACACTCCATAACGGTGAGGAAATGATTGCCTGGACGTCGCTGTTTCCGATGGGATGCAGCTGATGGCTATTGACCATATAGTCGAGAAGTCGCGCTACTATCAGAAGCGACCCCCGAGTTTCATCGACAATCTTGAGGAACTTGTAGCGAAGCGGATAATGCGCCGGCCTCGTGGTCCCGTTCGGCCCGTCTTTTCTTACGCCAGGCGTGTTCCGTTTGCGCAGGTCAATGGCGAGTTGATTTGGTATTTCGACATGGACCCTGCCGCGGGCGGGACGGTCGGGCAGATCGTGTACGAGGACGCAGAAGACCTCACCCTTGATGTTGTTGCAGAATCTTTCGATGACCTTCTGAACATGTACATTCGTGACCTCGGGAGAGGCGAGTTCTTCCCGGACGATGAGAATGGTCAAATCCGATCCAGCGGAGGATGTTGGTACGCAAACCCGAATGGAATCGCGTAGGCGCCCAACTACCGCTCAAGCGGACCGCTGCGGTCGGTGCGGTGTAAACTGATTCTTATTGCGGCAGGGGCCGCTTAGCTCAAGCGTCAGCCCCGGCTTATGCGCGAATACCTCCGACCCTGGAAACTGTTCTCCCTCGGCGTTGGTGTCGCGTTGCTTATCTTTGGTTCGTTCTACTATCCCACCATCGATTGGGACATTCCCATCAGCCTCATCATGGCATCTCTGACCTATCTCTCTGCGCCCTGGGCACTTCGCATATTCCTGGATCGCCAGTGGCTGTATTGGCCCGTAGCGCTCTTCGCTACATGGTTTTCCGTAGATGGTTGTTATTGGATTTACTGGAGCCTAACGAACCCTGAGGCATTGGTCATGCGCAGCGCGAATTTCGTAGCATCATTGGCACTCTATGGTATCTGCGGCGCCCTCTGGCTCTATCGCGGAAGTCTGCGCGACCTCCTCGCGGAATTGCGGCGCGCGGTCAAAGGCGAGGTCAGGGGCTAACTCTCTCGGATACTTCGAAGATCAACTCCAGCTCCGTGGGAACGCCCAGTGGCAGACTGGCGACACCATAAACGAGCCGGGCGGGATTGCGCGCTGCGCCAAAGACTTCTTGCAGCAGCTCGGAGGCGCCGTCGGCAACCTTTGGATGATCGCGGAATTCTCCGGACGTTGCGATCATCACGCCCAATCGCACGATACGCTTGACGCGGTCGAGCGATCCCAGATGCTCCTTCGCGACGGCAAGCGCATTGACTGCGGCCAGGCGCGTCGCGTTGTATCCGTCCGTGGCATCCAGCTCCGCGCCCACACGCCCGAGGAATTTCGCACGCTCGCCTTCGGTCGGCAGCATGCCGGTGAGGAACAGCAAGTTGCCGCTGTGCACTGCCTCGACGTAGACCCCGAAAGGCTTTGGTGGTTCCGGTAGTACGATGCCGAGCTGCCGCAAGCGCTGTTCGGCACTCGATGATTGCTGGTCGTTCATGGTCCTTCTCCTGCGAATTTTTCGATTGCGGGCAACCGGTCGCGCACGTCGCCATCGATGTGCAACCTGCGCGACGCGTTCAGTAGCGTGGACGCATCACTTGCCCGCGCTGTAGCCGCCGTCAACCGGAAGAATCGTACCGGTGACAAATTCCGCCTTGGCCAGGTACAGCACGGCATCGGCGATTTCGCTTACGTCGGCAATGCGCTTGAGCGGTGCAAGTTCACCCAGGAATTCGTGGGTCTCCGGTGGGTGCATCGGCGTGTTGACGATGCCCGGTGCCACGGCGTTGACTGTGATCCCGTGCGGCGCCAGTTCGAGCGCAAGGGCACGCGTTGCATTGTTGACACCGCCCTTCAACGCGATTGCCAGCAGCGCCGGCACGTTGCTGTGCGGCTGCATCGCCAACGCAGCGGTGATGTTGATGATCTTGCCGGACTTGCGCCCCATCATGTGGTTGGCCGCGGCCTGTGACGGATACAGCACGCCCTTCAGATTGGTGGCGATCTGTTCGTCGATTTCGGCCGGGGTGAACTGAACGAACGGCTTCGCGGTGAAGATGCCGGCATTGTTCACCAGGACGTCGACCTTGCCGTACTTCGCAATCGCTTGCTCGAACGCCTTCTTCGCGGACTCCGGCCTGCCGACATCGCCGGCCACGCCGAGGAAACGGTCTCCACCCTTCAACTCCGCCGCTGCCGACTGCAGCCGCTCCGCGCTGCGTCCGGTGCCGACAACGTTGTAGCCTTCCTTCAGGAATGCCTTGGCGAGACCGAGGCCGATGCCGCTGGTTGCGCCGGTGATTAGGACAGTGTTTGCCGACTTGCTCATGATTGCACCTCTTGCGTGTGTGAGATTTCCGATTTCGGTTTCGAGCGCTGTGCTCTTCGCCGTCGGGAGCAACTGTATTGACGCAAGGGGCGCGGAAAAATCTGGTTCGCGGCACTTGAATTGATACACGATGTAACTAATCATGGCCGCATGAAACGGCACTTCGACGACGTCCTGCTCGGCAGCATTGAGCTGTTCTGCCTGGCCGCGGAAGGCGGCACGTTTACCGCGGCGGCACTCGCGGCCGGTGTCACGCCGGCCGCGGTGAGCCGCTCGATATCGCGGCTGGAGAAGCGCTTGGGTGTGCGTCTGTTCGTGCGCTCGACGCGCAGCGTGCGCCTGACCGATGGCGGCAAGGCCTACTTCGAACAATGCCGCGGCGCACTGAACCAGCTCGTCGAAGCCGAACGTCAAGTCACCGGCGATCAGGTGCAACCGAGTGGCACGCTGCGCATCACTGCACCGACCACCTATGCACACCATCGCCTGCTGCCGCTGCTACCCGCGTTTCGCGCGAAATACCCGCTGATCAGCGTCGAAGTCCACATCAGTAATCGCAACGTGGATTTGCACAACGAGAATTTCGACTGTGCGGTACGCGTGCGTCCGCAGCCGGATTCGACGACGGTTGCGCGCCTGCTCGAGAACGCGCCCTTGGTCCTGGTCGCGAGTCCCGGCTACCTCAAGCGCCGCGGTGTGCCGAAAACTCTCGCCGACCTCGAACGCCATGAATGCATCCAGTTCGAACTGCCGAGTTCCGGCCGGGCAATCGGCTGGCTGTTCGACGACGCCGGCGAGGAGAGAGAGATCTTCCTCGCCGGCAACTATACCTGCGCGGAAGATGTGCTCGGCGGAGTCACGCTGGCGAAGGCAGGCGCCGGCTTGTTCCAGAGCTATCGGTTCGTGGTCGAAAAGGAATTGGCTGATGGATCGCTGACGGAAGTATTGCCGAACCTGGCCGGCCGCTCACGGCCTTTCAGCCTGCTGTATCCGCATGGCCGGTTGCTGCCGTCGCGCGTGCGTGCGTTTGTCGATTTCCTGATGGATCACACGCTGCGCTTGCAGCGTGCGCAAGCGGCGTCCGTGAGCAAGCCGAAAGGCAGCGGCCGAAGCAGGGTGGCGCGATCGAGAACATAAGCCTGTTCGCGCCGATCGACAGTGGGCGCATTCGCGTCGCGTCTCCGCCTTTCGCGCCGACCGGACGAGCCGATGTCGGCCATGACAATAAGACGACGCAGGAATTATTTGTTTCAAGTGCTTAACACCTCATTCCCCTTTTGCTGCGTTTGCGAAGGCGTAAACGCGCTACACCGCGCTTTCTAGCTGTCGCGCGCATGCCGTTCAGCCGCCCGCAGTCGCAGCTCTCTGGAATGGCTTGACTTGACTTGCCTCCATCTCGGGCCCGACCATACGTTGCAACGCCTCGCTTCGGGGGCTATTTGTAGTTGGACGCGACAGAGCATGACTACGTCAGAGTCTAAATCGCATAGCCCGTCTCGGTTTGCCCATGTGCTCGTCACTGCATCGGCAATAGTCCTCTTCGCGGTGCTCATGGTGGTGCGCTCTGAGGTTTCCTCGTTGTGGGGTCGTGCAGTGGTTGCCGGAGTAGCATTCGGTGTACTCGCCGGTGGTTTGGCTTGGACTAGGGTTCGGCGCCAGGCAGCTCATCCGTAGCGCGCGGGTGTCTCGCGGCGCTGTGGTGCCTAGCTATTCGGTCAAGTGGACCGCTGCGAATCGGCGCTGTATCTTCATACAACTCGTGGCAGCGGCCACTTACTTCAAGCGTTGGGTGTCATGGGTACTGCATCGCGTATTCTTGTCGCTCTTCTCGCGGCAGCTTGTGCGGACGCTATCGCACGGGACCAGACTGCAATTGTCACCGCCCAGACTATCCGGCGTGAACCAACCCAAGCGGTCGAGCTTGACTACGCAATAATTCAGTTCAAGCGAATTGCCGTTCCTTCGGTGGGCACAGTCCAGTCGGCAGCCGGGAACGTTGATCGGTTTACATGGGACGGCTGGGTTCCGCTACGAGTCGGAGATGTCTTGGAGAATGGCGCGCGCTTCCAACTTGAGGCAGGCGCTTCCGCCAAGATTCGCTTCTCCGCGAACCGAGTCGTGGAGTTTTCCCCTCAGCAGGAAGTTCGCGGGTTTGAAGTTCAGGTTCATGCGGGCGAGTAACATTGGCATCTAGCTATTCGCTCAAGCGGATCGCTGCGAGTCGGCACGGTGTAAACTAAATCTCATCGCGGCAGCGGCCGCTTGGCTCAAGCGTTGGGGCTGCATGGAACTACTACTGGCACTTCTAGCCGGCGTGATGGCTGGCCTCTTGCTATGGTCCACCGCGGTCAAGATATTCTTCGGCGTACTCGCGGCAAAGAGAAACGCAACGCTGGCAAACCTCTTCGGTGAACTGACCCCGCAAAAGGTCCGAAAATTTCTGTTCTTCTTGTTCGTTGCATCTTGCGCTTGGGCATCGGCATTTGCCGCGCTAGCTGTTCATTTCCTCACTCCAAATCCTTCAGGTGCTGGCTGGGTTTGGTTCTTTGGCGGTGTAGCCGCCACGCCAGCGTTCGTCTGGGTAACGACCCTTGGAGCGCTTCGCAGGTTCAACCGGCAGGCCGCTCTGCGTGTGCAGCCCTAACTATTCGCTCAAGGGGACCACTGCGAATCGGCGCGGTGTAAACTCTGGCTCATTCGCGGCAGCGGCCGCTTAGCTCAAGCGTCAGGCCCAGCGGGACATGACTATGCATGCTTGCCCACATTGCGGTGCTTCGACTCACTACCGCTCCATCTGGTCCGCCAGCTTTACACGTCCCTACACCTGCCCCACCTGTCATGGCAGGTCGTGGTACAGGCAGCCTTTCGGACTGGGCATTCTTGGTGCGATCTTAATGGCTGCCGGCAGCTATGGCGCCGTCGTTTATCTGCCTCGGGCCCAGGTAACTTTCGCGTTTGTCGGCCTAGCTTTTTTGTTCATGTGCGTTGAGCTGTTTGTTGCTTGGCGCTTTGGTGTGCTAAGAGCTATCGCGGGATCCGCCTCGTAGCGCGTTGTGCCTGACTATTCGAGCAAGTGGACCGCATCGAATCGGCACGGTATCTTCATGCACCTCGTGGCAGCGGCCACTTGCCTCAAGCGCTAGGCCCCTGCGAGACATGCCACCTCTTCACTTCGTCGTCTTTGTCGCCGTCTCGGCCCTGGTCTTTATCGGTGTCCTTCTCTGGACACTTCGTCACAGATTCACCGCGCCAAACCTTGCCCTTGTCGCGGGCGTGGCTTTCGTCGTCGTTGTTGTGGGCATGTGCTTCGCCAAGGTTGGAGCCGGTCAAGGCCTTGCTTGGCCGGTTTACTATGGCGTGCCCGCGTTGACTACGCTCGCACTCCCTCCTGTCGCATTCCGCATGCACCGAGGCGAGTACATTCGCTATGTGTCGCTTGCTTTCATGTCGTCGCCCGTCATTCACCTTGTGTTTTCGTTCTTTGTCGGCTGGCACGAGTATCTGCCGTTCTGGCACATCCCAGCAGTCTGGCAACTCTTGTGAGCACAGGCCCAGCTATTCGCTCAAGCGGACCGCTGCGAATCGGCACGGTGTAGACTAAACCTCATCGCGGCAGC
>Ga0105238_10001627_pt1 | contig 22490 bp, 19 predicted proteins | sample KBSC34metaG_FD_81526 | JGI IMG/M metagenome (GOLD analysis project Ga0105238, IMG submission 81526) | Corn rhizosphere microbial communities from Kellogg Biological Station, Michigan, USA - KBS C3-4 metaG | ecosystem: Host-associated > Plants > Roots > Rhizosphere > Soil | place: Michigan, USA...
CACTGGGGTTCGTCGGCAAATGGATTGGTGTGAAAGAAGACAGCCATTCGGGGAAGAGACCATCGCGTAACACGTCTCAGGCCAACTTCATCCCTCTCGGAATCGTTCCCGACGCTGCTTCCGCTCGTGAACACCGCGATGCCAAGTTAGAGTGCAGTATCCCCGGTCTGCCCACCAGGTTTCTCGCGTCTCTGAGAGCCCGTTCGGCAGTCTCATTCTCTTCGAGGCTAATCCCGATTCCGCGTAATCAGGCCGATCAGGTATCCCGCCCCCACGCCCAAAGCGAGTGCCATCAAAGGACTCTTCTTGATGGTCGAGGAGAGATCCTTGAGCAAATTGCCCAATCCTTGCTCGTCGAGGTACCCTGCGGCATTGGAGAATTGCTGAGCAACTCCATAGGCAGTATCTTTGAGCGGTCCTTGTTCGGGAGCATGTTCTCGAATGGAGCGAGCCGTCGTCTTGAGACCGTCGGACATCGCACCTGTGGCATTCTCGCCTTGCTTTTCGAGATAGCCGGCAGCGTTTGAGGTCTGCTCCGACAGTCCTTGGATCGCAGACTGAGAGGCCTCAGCGACGTTGCTTGCGACTCCTCGTGCTGCGTCAGCCAGTTGCTTGGTCGTATCAACGGCTTGGCTCGCGGCTTTCTTAAGTGCGGACGTTAGATCTGCCATTTCTGTTTGCTCCGTAAATTGGTTAGCCCCGTTTCTTCACTCTGGAAAAAATGGGGCGGCGTGTCTGGGAATTGAGTGCAAATCGGACCTGAGTCGACTGTTGGCTGGTTCACTCGGCGAAGCTTTTATGAACTGACAGCAAGTGCGGCCTCGTTGACTTCATTCAGCGCCAGGTCATTCAATTTTTGGTCGGCGGCGCCTTCTTCATCCAAAGTTTTCTGCAATAACTTGGCGACGGCTGGCAGCGATAACGCTTCTGCCATCGCTCTCGCCGTTCCGTAACCAGCCATTTCGTAGTGCTCAACCCGCTGGGCGGCACCGATCAGGGCGGCATCCTTGACCTCGGGTACGCCCTCTTCGTTGATGACCTCAGCGCCCTCCTCAACCAGGCCTTCCATCGCCTTGCACTTCTTCCGCTTGGGCTTTTCACCCAGCTTCGCGAAAATCTGGTCGAGGCGTTCGACGTGGCCCTTGGTCTCTTTCAAGTGCTTTTCGAAGGCCGTGCGAAGGTTTTTGGACGTGGCCGCCTTGGCCATTTTGGGAAGAGCAGATACTAATTGCTTTTCAGCAGATAGCAGGTCCGACAACTCATCGATCAACAGTTCGTGCAGTGAGTCCATGTTATTCCTTTGGAATTGATTGCCGATTTCAAATCACGGCTAAAGTTTGACGACCGAGATCGCAATCGCGGTTTGGTGCTTCATTTTCGACAAGCACAAATAAAATCAGCCACCTGGCCGAAGCCAAGTAGCTGACATAAGCTGCCACGTCCGTGGATTACGGGCTATAAGCCCTATCAGGAGGCAGCAAAAGCTTTGCAACCACGCGTTGACTCGCGTCACTTAGCGCGGTTGCGGAAATTCTCGTTTTTGCCGAAATCCCAACCACGTCGGATCGCTTCACGACGCCGTTCCCACTCCGTTTGATCCCAACCACTCTGCAACTCCGACTCGGTCGTGTCGTCCCAGTCAGACTCGAAATGCCTGCTGGCAGCGTATCCGTAGCGGTAGGCCGGTTCGTCGTCGTCGTTGTATGCAGCAAGGGTTCCTGATGCTGAATGAGGAGTCTTGGCATTGGCGGGTGGTACTGGTTTGGAACCGGAGGCCTGTGAGATCGTGTCGCTGACCTGCTGATTCAGATTCGGTTCATTGCCACCGAAATCGTGCTTGGTCTGCGTCCAGTCGCGTTGGAACGCGGCCTTGACCCTTCCCCAGGCGGTGTCGTCTTCGTCGGTATACCAGGCAGGGCGAGCAGTGGTGGCCATTCGAGCGTCCTTGATCAGGATAGGAGGGTGTGGGCAATGATTTTCCCGAAAGGGTCGGTACAACGCCCATCAGCAGAATGCATGCCACACTGTGACCGTCCTGTTATGCGGCGGAATATCCCTCTGAAAGTGGACGTGGGCGTCGTCGATGCGCGATTTGAGGCCAAGACCCAGCTCTCGAATTGGAGCATTGGCAATCACAGAGGAACGTTTATCGAATACCAACATGGATGCGCCCGTCACACAGCATTCGAAACGGTGTCGAGATTCTGCGATCCAACCATGACGGACAGATGTGCCAGTGGAAACTGAGTGGTCGCTCAGTGTGATCTGTGCGTCCCAGCTTATTGCAGGCACGAGAGATGCGGTCTATTTTGGTTGAACTGACTACCTTCTTGATGCGGATCGAGTTCGCGGAATGACATCTTCGCGGGCCGGAAGCCATCTCCTGAGAACGATCTAATTTGTCACAACGGCCGATTTCCGCTTTTTTCTTGCACTGTGAATGAGGAACGCATGGAAGAAAGCCCAATGCCGCGCTCAGGGATTCAGCAACCAATATTGCCCAAATCGCGGGTCCTGATCGTTGATGATCGACCAGCCAATCTTTTGACCTTGCGCGCGCTGTTGGAAGATATCGACGCTGATATTGTCGAGGCGACGTCAGGAGTGGAAGCCCTTCGCCACCTTGATGACGGTGAATTTGCGGTTGTGTTACTCGATGTCGTCATGCCTGTGATGAATGGCTTCGAGGTGGCCCAGCGTCTGCGCGAACGGCAGAGGACCAGACATACGCCGATCATGTTCATTACTGCCGCCGAAATGGACCAGGCTCAGATGGAAAAAGGTTACGAGCTGGGCGTCGTCGATTTTCTGGTGAAACCGATCGCGGGCTCCTTCGTGCGCGCAAAAGTTCGTGGTTTCGTCGAAATTGCCGCTGACAATCAACGCGCTCGACGCGAAGCCGAACAGTTACGCCTGCTGATCGAGGGAACGACCGACTATGCGATCTTCATGCTCGATCCCAATGGAAACGTTGTCACCTGGAACTCAGGGGCAGAAAGGCTCAAAGGATATACGGCGTCAGAAATCATCGGACAGCACTTTTCACAATTCTATCCGCTGGAGGCTGTGAAGAGCGGTTGGCCCTTGTATGAGCTGACCACCGCACAAGAACGAGGAAGCTTCGAGGATGAAGGATGGCGCGTGCGCAAAGATGGTTCTCTTTTCTGGGCTAATGTCGTTATTACGGCATTGTTCGACGAACACAACCGGCTGCAAGGATTCTCGAAGGTCACCCGCGACTTGACCGTCCGTAAGGAATCGGAAGAACGCGCGAAACGGCTGCTCGAAGAAGCCACGGCCCGGCGACTGGCGGAACAGCAGGCGGAGATAATCCAGCAGCAACGGGAGAGGCTGCATGTGACGCTGGCGAGTATCGGCGATGGGGTGATCAGCACAGATGCAGAGGGCAAAATTGAGTTTCTGAACTCGGTAGCCGAGCATTTGACCGGCTGGAATACGGCTGAGGCAAAGGATCTTCCACTTGAACAGGTGTTTCAAATCGTCAATGAAACCAGTCGTTTGACCGTAGAAAATCCGGCGTTACGCGCGATCAAAGAAGGTGTCATTGTGGGACTGGCCAACCACACGATTCTGATCGCCAAAGACGGAACAGAACGTCCGATCGACGATAGCGCTGCCCCGATTCGAGATGCCCACGGCAAACTCTTGGGAAGCGTGCTTGTCTTCCGCGACATCACGGAACGTAAGAGAGCCGAACGAACTGCAAAATTCCTGGCTGATGCGAGCGCGGCGCTCGCCGTCCTTATCGACTTCAACAGTACCATACAGACAGTCGCGTCTCTGGCCGTACCGCATTTTGCCGACTGGTCCGCAGTGGATCTTCTTGATGAAAAAGGGGCAGTCCGTCGTGTTGCGGTTGCACACGTCGATCCGGCGAAAGTGGAATTGGCGAAGGAACTGGAACGACGATTTCCGACTGACCTTGAGAGCCTGCAAGGTGTGGCGAAAGTCATTCGAACGGGCGAGGCCCAGTTAGTGAGAGAAATCAGCGACGAACGGCTTGCCGCTAGCGTCAAGAATCCTGAACAACTCACGTTACTACGGTCTCTGGGACTCACGTCCTATTTGGGAGTGCCGCTGAAAGTTCGCGGGCAAATCATCGGTGCCATCACTTTCGTTACTGCGGAGTCTGGATATCACTATCGCGCAGCGGATCTGAGTGTGGCCCAGGATCTGGCCGAACGAAGCGCGATTGCGATCGAGAACGCGCGCCTCTATCGGGAACTGCGTGAAGCCGATCGACGCAAAGATGAGTTCCTGGCGACTTTGGCCCACGAACTGAGAAACCCCCTGGCGCCCATCCGCAATTCGTTGCAGATTCTGAAAATGCCGCGTGTCGATGCGGCAACCGCGCAACAGACACGCGAAATGATGGAACGACAGATACACCACCTCGTCCGCCTGGTCGACGACTTGCTCGACGTCTCGCGAGTGATGCGGGGACAGATCGATCTTCGAAAGGAAACAGTCGAACTCGCGACGATCGTGGCCCGGGCGGTCGAAACTGCGAAGCCACTGATTGAAGCGCATGGACACCGACTGGACTTGGACGTCTCAACGGAGCCATTGCCCCTTAATGCCGATCCGGTGCGATTGGTCCAGGCCCTCGGCAACTTGCTCAACAATTCAGCGAAATACTCAGAAGACAATGGACGTATCCAATTGTCAGCCACGTCCGACAAAGGCGAAGCGGTCATCAAGATTCGGGATCAGGGAATTGGGATCGACAAAGAGATGCTGCCAAGGATATTTGACCTGTTCGTGCAGGCGGACCACGCTTCTACGAAAGCGCAGGGTGGTTTGGGAATCGGCCTGACCCTCGTCAAGAATCTCATCGAAATGCACGGTGGTACCGTGTCGGCACACAGCGACGGGCTGGGAAAAGGAGCGGAATTCGTCGTACGTCTGCCGCTGACCAAGTGTGATAGCCCTGCGAATGAGGAGATGATCGCTGATCGCTCGACACCTGTCACTCCGGGCCACCGCTTGATGGTCGTTGATGACAATCAAGATGCCGCGCTAAGTCTGTCGATGTTGCTTAAGTTGCAAGGACATGATGTACGTATCGCCAATTCAGGACAAACGGCCCTTCAATTGGCTGCGGACTTTGTCCCCGAAGCCATCTTTCTCGACATCGGCATGCCTGGGATGGATGGATACGAGGTCGCCCGTCGCATTCTCTCTTCACCTCGACTCGAGCAGACCTTGCTGATTGCGCTGACGGGTTGGGGGCAACAGGATGACCGCCGCCGCACCACCGAAGCGGGATTTCATTTCCATCTCGTGAAACCGCCCGAGCCGGAGGCGATTGACGAGATCCTAGCTGTGCTTCAGAAATAATAGCAATCCACGATGACACGCCGCGGCGCTAGAGTGATCAGCTGTCCCGACGTCGAGTGATTCCGGTGCTCAAGGGTTCTTTCCGCGACCGATGACGCTTCGCAAGGGCAATCTCTGACACTTGCAGCAGCGCAGCCACGATCCGCCCTTCCTGATTTAAATCGATAATTCCTCCAACGGGATCGACCTTATTGCGACGCGTGGCTTTAAAAGAGGCCGGTAGGACTCTGAACGGACATGAGCAGAACAGCTGACGAGGAATTCCCCGAGAGTCTACTCTGCTTTGAGCCCTCACCGTTCATGCTGCGCTGCTAACGGGCTGATGTCGAGGAAAAGGAACAACGCTGATTCTCAGGGGGTTGCAATCAAATCCGCTTCGGCGCGCCGGCGAATCACCCAGACCTCCAAATCATGACGAATGACGACTAAATCGCTTGTCGATCACGAATGGATTAGGACGGTACGTGAAGTGCGTCCGGAGACTCATGGAGGCAGTTCGGATTCGCCAGTCTCAGGCTGGCCGACTTTGGTGTTGCCAGCCTTTCTCTCTCTTGATCAGTGGAATGTCCCCTGATCGTCTCGAGTCGATTACATGGAGATTACGACAATGCCTCGCTCATTTAGTGTCATTCGCCGGCTTTCATTGCGTCACGCGTCCCACTGTCTGGCCGTTCTGGGGGTGCTTAGTGCCAGTTCTGTCTTTGGGGACGACGCGAAGTCCAATTCAAGAAACGGTGACGAACACAAGAAAACGTCGTCAGAAAAGGTTGAAGTCCCGGAATGTCTGGAAAAATTGAAATTGTCTTCCAAACAACAGGACGAGATCAAAGGGATTGTTCGCAAATACGATTCGACATTCGAGAAAGTGTGGAGCGAATTTGGCGATCGCTATATGAAGACAATCACCCTTGAGTCATCGATGCTGGCCGCGATCGAAGATCATTTCACCGACGAACAGCGAAAACAGATCCGTGACCAACGCCACAAAACGGCTCAGCATGAAAAGGCCGCCGTGGGTACCAGCAGCCAGCCCAATCAGGCCAAGCCCAAATCGGAAGATATCGTGAAAGAAGAACTTTCGACATCTGGCGTTTCGCTGACCTCGGAACAGCAGGCAATGGCCGAACAAGTCCAGGACAAATATCGCATGCGTCTGCGTTCGATGAATCGTGACATTCAGGGTTTGCACATCCGCTTACTGTCGCTGGAATCCGACAAGTTGGCTGCGATCGAAGACGTGCTGACGAAGGACCAGTTGGCTCAACTCAGATCCGAACGTGAACAAGCCCCCGGCTCGAAACTTTCCGACAACAAAACGGTCCAACGCAAGTCGGAATAATGAGTTCCACTGCTTGCCAGAAAGACTACATAAAGGATTGCATCATGAGTCGATTGTGCTTCTTATTACTCGTGTTCACTGCCGCGATTGCCATCGATCAGACGTCCGCTAATGCTCAAGTCCCCGTATTGGGAGGTCGAGTCGGCGGCGGATACCAGAATGGTTCCGGGTATGGAAATGGTTACGGTGGGGGATACAACGGCTATGGCACCGGCTACTACGGCGGCTATGGTCAAGATTATGGCGGATACGGAATCGGGGGCGGGCTGTCCGGAAATGGCGCAGGCTTCGGTGTGCAGATTGGCGGTTCCAACAGTAACTATTCGGGATACGGTGCCAATCAGTACGGGTATGGTTCCGGTTACGGATACCAAAGTCCTGCCTACAATGGGTATGGATACGGTTACGGATCACCCTCGTACAGCTTTTATGGCGGACAGAATTACGGTTATGGAAACCAGAACGACGGCTTCGGCAATTCGGGACGCTCGTACTACACTCCCGGTTCCTCTCACAGCCGATTTTGATTGAATTTGATCAGGTCGTCCCCTTCAACGCTGCCTCGGTGTCCGCGTGTCAATTTAACCAATTGAATCGCGCGACAACCGAGGCATTTTTTATTGATCGGCCGCAATCATCCAAGCGAAGGGGCAAAGTTGTCAGGAAACACCTGAATCCGAAAATAGAAAAGAAATTGTCATCGCCAAATAGACGCTCGAGCGGTGCGACTCGAGTAAAACGACTCGCGACCGATCGCGATCTCAATGACTTCCGGTTTTTTTCAAAGCATCCGTCACAGGTGCCCACATTCGAGAACCGTGAGTCTTCAGACCGCGTTTACGACATTGTTTTGGTTCTGGCCCAGCGTTTGCGGTTCCGCCATCAACAGCGGTAATTTCACCGCCTGAAACCGTACTGATGGAATGATGACAAATGCGGAATGTTGACTCGTCTAACCCCAGGCATCAAGCAAAACTGTTTTTGGATCAGCTCGCCGAAGAAAAATTTGGCCGTAGTCGTCCCGACCGGGGCAGCTTCGGTATGGGAGCTGTGAATTTGGCGAACGGCCCGCTGGCTGCCTACCGAACATCACGTGCGGCGAATCCCGATGGATCGAATCAAATCACCGCCGGCGATGACCGTGCAAACCACGTCAGCATGGGGTCGATCGAATCGGAATTGTGATTGAACGTGCGAATTATCAGGAATGACCGCGCCAGGATCCACGCGGGTGGGGTACACTTTTGATCGTTCATCGAGCTGTATTGAAACTCGCTGAGCGAATACCACGGTGTGATAACGTTCGCATCCTGTGTGATCTCACCCGCAAGCAGCGCGTCGCCACATATCACGTCTTCATCTAGGTGGTAGACATTGGCAACGTGAATGACCATGCCTAAAGCAGCCAAAGGAATTCGATGCCTACTCTCCAAGAGCCGATTCAATTGGCAGGTTCCATTCTTGAGCGGTCATGTCACGTTTGTGCATTCTTTCACTCAAAAGAAGAGCAATATCGTGTGCTGATGCCGTTCATCAAGGATGGTTTCGAAAAAGGGCACCGAGCGTTTCACCTTGTTGATCCGAAACTTCGAGACAGTCATATTCAGCAGCTTGAGGCAGAGGGAATCGATGTCAAACAGGCGGAAGGGACGGGCCAATTGGAAATTCGACGCTGGCAAGAAGCCTACGTTCAGGACGGTCGTTTTGATCAATTTCGAATGATCGAGACAGTGAAAGAAGCCCAGGCAAAGAAGCAACCCGGCGAAATCACTCGGTTTGTGGGTAATATGGAATGGGCATTGGAAGATTTGCCAGGTGCCCACGACATTCTGGAATACGAAACGCGGCTCAACTATTTCCTGCCACAACATCCGGACCCGGTTGTGTGCTGCTACGACCTGTCTCGCTTTGATGCCAGTTTAGTGATGGACATCATGCGAACACATCCGATGGTCATCATTGGCGGTATGTTGCAGGAGAATCCGTTTTACGTCCCACCCGACGAAATGCTGCTGGAACTGAAAGGGCGTGCCGCACACGCGCCGAATTGATTCGTTGACTGCGTGTCGAAAATCCGATTGGCGCAAACGATTAATAAAAATTCCCAATCGAACGCACCGTGGGCACCTGTCCCCGTTCATCAATGGCCTTTTAACGTCGATGGCCTCAATCGTACGAGGACAGTTTCCCAGACATGGATTCGAACGAGAACGCCGCAGAGGAGATCCGTCGCTTGCGTCGGACCTCAAGGGATCTGGTCGCGCTCTCGACTCTGCCAGCCGTTTGGATCGGACTTGGCTTTGAAGGAATCATCACCAGCTTGGCGGATGTCCTTCTCAATACACTTTCTCTCGACGTGGTTTATATTCGCATCAATGGTGTGAGCGGCGCGAGTGTCGACGTCGTTCGCAGTCCGCATACCACGAATCGTGAGGATTTGATCGCATCGCTGGCTCCAGTTTTGGCGTCGACGCGATCAGAACTTCCGAGCACGATTCCCGATCCAATCCGAGACGGAGAATTGCGCGTTGCCGTCACGCGTTTTGGCATCAGCGGCGACAGCGGAATTCTGATCGCTGCGTCGCGCAATCTTGAATTCCCAACCGAGCAGGATCGACTACTGCTGGGCGTCGGAGCAAATCAAACAGCGATTGTAGTGCAACGACGGCGAGCTGAAGATCAAGTTCAGAAGCAGCGGGAACTGCTTCAAGTGACACTGGCGAGTATCGGCGACGGTGTGCTCGCGACCGATACCGACGGTCGAGTCACGTTCCTGAATCCTGTAGCCGAGACGTTAACAGGTTGGACGCAGCAAGATGCGGCAGGTCAACCGGTTGATCTCGTGTTTGAGATCATCAGCGAACATACCCGAAAACCTGTTTTGAACCCCATCATCACTGTTCTGAAAGAAGGGCGAAAAGTCGGACTGGCGAACCACACCATCTTGATTGCCAAGGATCGTGTCGAGCGACCGATTGATGATAGTGCCGCTCCCATTCGTGACAAAGATGGCAAAATCGTCGGCTGTGTGCTGGTTTTCCGTGATATCACCGAACGTAAACAAACCGAGAAGCAGATTTCGCGAGTTCGCTCTCGGCTCGAGTCCACATTGAAAGCGGGCGAAATCGGGACTTGGGAATTTGATATCGCCAACAATTCTGTTTACGCGGACCCCAATCTGGCGCGGATGTTTGGCGTGACACTCGAAGAATCAGCGGGAGGTCCCCTTGAAGCGTTCATGAACGCCATTTACCTGGATGACAAGCAACGCGTCGCTGCATCAATTCAAAAGGCCATTGAAACCGACGGCGCGTTTGAAGCGGAATACCGAGTCATCGGCGCTGATCAAGCCGTACGTTGGGTGGTGGCCCGTGGTCAGCTTGAGCGAGATGATGCTGGACACGCCGTCAGAATGCCTGGTGTCGTCGTCGATATCACAGGTCAGAAGCACGCTGAATTGGAACTGCGGACGAGCGAAGAGCGAAGGAAGCTGGCACTCGATTCGGGAGGATTGGGATCATTCAATATCGATCCTGCAACCTACACGATGGATTGCGACGCCCGCTTCCAAATCATCTTTACAGGTGAAATTGGACCGCTGACCTACGAAGAAGCATTCGCGTGTGTGCACCCCGATGATCGAGAACGCATTCGAGAGGCCGTCGCAGCGTCGGTTCGAGTCGATGATCCGGCGGATTACGCGGAAGATTATCGGGTCATCCATCCCAAAACCAAGATTATCCGTTGGGTTTTTGCCAATGGGCGGGCCAATTTCGAGGGCGAGGGCACATCACGTCGGCTGACAAGTTTTGACGGGACAATTGCCGACATCACTGAGCGAAAGGCCATGGAAAATGCGCTCAGGCAACTGGCGGCAAATCTTTCCGAAGCCGACCATCGCAAAGATGAATTCCTGGCGACGTTGGCGCACGAACTTCGAAACCCGCTCGCGCCAATCCGTAATGGACTGCAAATCATCCGTCTCGCTGGAGGCCAACCAGAGATCGTTGAGCAATCACGGGCGATGATCGAACGGCAACTTAAGCAACTGGTTCGACTGGTTGATGATCTGATGGACGTCAGCCGAATCACTCAAGGCAAGCTCCAACTTCAAATCGAACCGGTCGACCTAAGAACTGTGCTGAATAGTGCCATCGAAACCAGCCGCACATCGATCGATCAAATGGGTCACGAACTGATCGTGTCGATCCCAGATCAAACGGTCGTCGTGAATGCTGATCTGACTCGTTTGGCACAAGTCATACTCAATCTGCTGAATAATTCTGCAAAGTACAGTGATTACGGCGGCCGTATCTGGCTGTCGGTGGAATTGAGCGGAAATGACGTGTTGATTTCGGTCAGGGATAGTGGCATCGGTATCGCCACCGAGCAACTGCCGAAGGTTTTTGAATTGTTCTCGCAAATCGATCGATCTCTGGAAAGATCCCAGGGGGGATTGGGGATCGGCTTGTCGCTGGTTAAGCAGCTTGTCGATATGCACGGTGGTTCGATTTTGGCGAAAAGCGAAGGAATCGGACACGGGTCGGAGTTCATTGTCCGCCTGCCGAATGCGATCAAACCGATTACGAAAGCCCCAAATGGGAAGGACCAAGCCGTTGACGGCCGATCGTCGTTACGAATCCTGGTCGTGGATGACAACTGCGACAGTGCCCAAAGCCTGGCCATGATGCTGAAGTTCATGGGAAACCAGACCTTCACAGCCCATGACGGTGAAGACGCTGTCAGCAAGGCCGCCGAAATTCATCCGGACGTGATTCTGTTGGATATTGGCTTGCCTAAGCTAAATGGCAATGAAGCATGCCAGAAAATTCGACAGCAGCCAGGTGGCAAGGACATTCTGATCATCGCCCAGACGGGTTGGGGCCAAGACGAGGATCGCGAGCGAACTCGCAGCTCAGGCTTCGATCATCACTTGGTCAAGCCCGTTGATCCCGTTTCACTGATGAAACTATTAACGCGTCGCTCCGCGCTTGAGTGAGCAGTTCGACCGCGCGGCGATTCTAAAGCGCGGCCCACCATTTGCATCGTACGTCGATGTGACGCGAGGTGATTGACGCGTCAACTTTCCACCGACTGGACTTCGACACGCCGCTACTACATCGTTAGTCCGCTCCGCACCATTGCGATTGTCCTCGACCAGGGCTGACGTCACCTGAATTCGTCGGTCGCCTTCATCCCCGCTCGCGCTCATTTTTGAATAGAACTTGCATGTTAGAAAAACGGACTGCACGTGCGCAAGCGCCCGGAAATCATATTCTGTGGGCACTTGTCGCCATTGCGGCACTTTACTTCGCTCGCGAGGTGTTGCTGCCCTTTGCGCTGGCCGCACTTTTTACCTTTGTCGTGGCTCCGATCGTTGATCGATTGGAGAAGTGGAGGCTACCTCGAATTGCTGCCGTGCTGGTTGTTCTTACGACCAGTTTCCTGGTGTTTACTGGTTTTGCACTTTTCTTGTTGGCCGAAATCAACGATTTCGCGAGCAAGTTGCCACAATACGAAATTAATCTCACCAGCAAGGTGAAATTTTTGAAGGGTAGTAGCGCCGTCTCGAATTTCACTGCCACTTATGAGCATATGCGCAGAGACTTGGAACTCGATAAAGTTGAACCCAAATCTCCGTCCGAAATCAACGCATCCACTGGTGAATTGGCACCCACAACGTCGTTAAACGTACCAACCAAGGAAGATCTGCCGGAAAGGCTGGGCGCCGGTCCGCAAGCTGTGCCAGTGAAGATTGTCGATTCACTTTCACCTTCGTCGCTGCTTCCCAGCTTCATTACACAGATTATCAGCCCGCTCGGCACCGCAGCAGTCGTCATTATTTTCGTCATCTTCATGCTTTTGGACCGGGAAGACCTCAGAAATCGCTTGATTCACTTGATTGGATCTCAACAACTCAATGTCACCACACAGGCCATGGACGACGCCGCAAAACGAGTCGGGCGATACCTGCGAATGCAGGTCATGATTAATTTTTTGTTCGGGCTCGTCACGGGAATTGGTCTGCAACTTCTCGGAGTTCCGAACGCGGCGCTCTGGGGTATCTGCGGATTTTTGTTGCGGTTTATCCCCTACATCGGCCCCGTCGCCGCGGCCGTCATCCCCATCGCACTCGCATTGGCTGCCTTCGACGGCTGGATGCCTGCTGGGCTGGTCGTGGGGTTGTTCTTCATTGTTGAAATGGTCGCCGGGAATGTTCTGGAACCGAAACTGTACGGCGCCAGCACCAACATTTCTGGATTCGGTGTCATGGCAGCCAGCGTCTTCTGGATGTGGCTCTGGGGACCTGTCGGCTTGATTCTCGCATTACCTTTGACGGTCTGCCTGGTCGTCATCGGCAGCTACGTACCAAAACTAGGATTTCTCAATACGCTGCTGGCGGACAAAAGTGTTCTTCCCCCTTCGTCGCGCTATTACCAAAGGTTGCTGGCGTCAGATCCCGAGGAGGCAATCGAAGTCGCTGAAGAATTCCTGGAGAAGAACGATATCGAAGCCCTGTACGATGTCGTGATTATTCCCGCGTTGAGCCTGGCGGAAAACGATCGGCATCGAAACTATTTGTCCGATTCGACGCAGGAATTGATCTTCTCTACCACTCGCGAACTGATCGACGAAACCTCAATGAGCGCGCTCCGCGACAAGACAGACGGCCAGGCGGTCAACGTTCCGGCAGTCGCACAGGAAATCACCAACGTCTTCTGTTTGCCAGCAAGAGACGAGGCAGATGAATTAGTCGGGTTGATGTTGGCGCAGGTTCTAGCGAAGAAGGGCGTGAATGTCCGCGTACTTTCGGTCGAATCGCTGGCGAGCGAGATGGTAAATACCGTTGTTTCTGACCATCCCGCTGTCGTGTGTATTTCCGCGCTCCCACCCTTTGCCGGCACGCACGCGAGATACCTTTCGAAACGACTGCTGGCGGCATTGCAAAATGTGCCCATCGTCGTTGGCCTGTGGCAGTCGGAAGGAAGTCAGAAAAAATCGACTGAGAAGCTTTCGCAGCTTGGAGTCAGCAAATGTGTCACAACATTGAAACAAGCCGCGGAATACATTGCTCCCGTTTCCAAATCCGCGATCGGACTCCAACGCGCAGTGTGATGCCCTGAGTGGAAGTCGAAATCTTACTGCCAATGCAAATCGAAAATGCTCGGTTCTTGCCGATTGCATCATGCTGCGAACTTGCGGGCTGCCAAGATGAGTTGCAACAGCATTGTGGTACCTATTGATGAATTCCCATAAACAAACTCACTTTCAGAAAATTCGCACGGCAGTTGCGACCGTATTGTGCGTGATTATTGCCGTGCCATTCGGTGTCGTTTAAGTCCGAACTCGAAACGCGATGCTCGCAGAGCGGAATGCCAAGAGGCGCGGATTGAACGCGCAAGAAAAATCGTACTTTGCATTCCACTTATTGAAAAACGCCTTCAACGATCATTGATGACCAAGCATCGCTGAGCAAGATTCGCAAGATTTTGACCCTGCGTTCTGGGCGGCTAACGGAAATGTTGGGATTAACGGCTGGGGGCGTTTCGATAGAGGTGGAAATTGACGAGGGAAGCGAAGACGAGTTTTCGGCAACGGTGACGTACCATGGAATCTTGACAAGAAGAATGAAGCAAGATGGGAAGACGTCCGGTTATCGGTGGGATTCGGACATGAGCCGATTGCAAGATTTAGCAACCGAGGCTGGTTTCGCCTGGCCTCTGGGGTCGGACGCAAACCTTGATGAATGAATTGCGGCTTTAACTGACGGAGCCTTCCGCACTGCGGATGCTCAGTTGCATTGCTTGCAGTTCGGCTTGGTGCTGCCTCGTTAGGGAGCTGCCCTTCGCCAACTGCAGGAATGTTCGCGCCTTTTGAAAGGCACGTTGATTTGCGGCTGCCTCGGCCGCTGCCAGTGCGTATTTGAAGGACTCTTCGACATAAGTCTCGCCCGCCGCGTGGTAATGCTGGGCAATCTCGTATATGAGCTGTGAGGTCCGTGGCTGACGGGATTCGAGGACAAGTGCAATGCGCGCGTGCAACTCTTTGGCAATCTTCGACCCGGATCGTATTCCGGAATTCGACAATCCGCTCACACCCAATTCCTCGCGAACCATCTGCAGCATGAACTCTGAAGAGAAGGCGTAACACGCATCATCGTTCACGACGTCGCCAACCAGTTGCAATTCCTGTTCAAGATGTCGCAGGATTTGCAGCAAGCGCAATCGGTCCATCTTCAGTGTCTGCGCTACATCATCGATGCGAAATCTCATTCCCAAAAGCGAGGCGCATTCGAGAACCGGAAGGAATTCATTCGCTGCCTGAAGCGACGCGCGCAGTTTCGCCCGCATGATTTCAGGAATGGGTAATCGATTCTTTTGGGCAAACTTTGGATTCAGCACGAATCCAGTGGCACTTGGGGATAAGGCGTCTTCTTGAACCAACTGAGAAACTGTGCGAATTAACCACAACAGACTGCCCGGCTGCTGGCTCATGACTCCCAGCGATTTGACCAGGTGATCCGCCGCGAGCGGGTTGATACCGAGTTGGCTGCGAAGAAAATGGATTTGCTCGGCAGAGGACGGAGGCTCCAGGCGAATATTCTCAACGTTGCTGCCGAACGCGTCAAAAGTTGAAGTTTCACGACTGGTCAGTATCACCGTCAATGGCTTCTCTGATCCCGGGTGAAAGCGCTCGTGCAGATCGCGCAGCAAGGTAGCCGAACCGGGATCGATGTGCTGGACATCGTCTAACCAGAGCAAAACAGGTCGCTGTTCCGTCATCCGATTGATGATGTTACTGACGCCTTCGAACAGATCGTGCCGCGCGGTTGATTTCTGTTCTTCGTCGTCTGAGTCTGATGAAAAGAAATTCCAAAACGGAATAAATTCGTCCGCCAGGCGATCGAAGAAGGTATTCACGTCGCCCATTTGAGAATTGGTTGCGATCAGTCCTGCTGACGCACCAAGTTGCATTAGCGCGTCTTTGAAGGGCTGAAATGGAGGAACGGATTCGCTGCAACGGGCCATGAGAATAAGAACCATCGGATGGTTCCGTTGGATCTCTTCGACCAGAAGCTGCGCCGCCGCACTTTTTCCGATCGCTTCCGGACCGCTTAGTCCAATCCAATGTGTCTTCTGAGCGGCAGTCTCGACGATCGATTTCTTTAGCCGTCTATATAGACGAGAAGGATGGTATCCAGGCGACGCGAGCGCACCGCGTAACTGTTCGATCGTGCGAGGAGCGGACCCAGTCGCATCGGGTTCGCCACCCCCAGGTTCCGCGGTTTGCGATGCCTTGGAGGTGCGCCACAAGTAGATCACAAGCGCAACGGTCCCGGCCAAGGCACAGACGACAAGCGAACCCAATATCACGCGAGAAACGCTGAATGCCGCAAAACCGTGGACAATTGAGCCCAGAATCGGAATCGGCGCGACCCAATAAGGACAATCATCTGCGACGTCTATTGCGCGACCGAAACAATATGCCATCAGAGAAGTGACGATCGCCATTCCCAGGATAATGACCGTTCCTGACATCCCCATGACGTAAAACACGGGACCAATCCATGCGGCGCTCGTTCCCAACGCCACGCTCACGAATGCGATGCCCCAGCGACCATGGCACGAAAACCTCGCCATGTACCTGCCTACCGACCCGGCGATCAGGCGAAATACACCCACGGGCAACATCAGTGACAGTGAGCCGGCGATGAGCGGCCACCATGCTGCCGACCAGGCATCCTCGTGGGGTTCCGGCATCCAACGTTCCATCGCACTCATCAGAAACGAAGTCAGACCTAACCCCAGAAAGAATCCGGTCAAGGGTATTCCCCCTAACCGCGGCCAGCCTCCCGATCCATGAATTGAGTAGGCTGAGAGCAGTCGATTCATGCCAAATGCCCCGACCAACAACATTGCGGCTACGAGCCAGATCACTCCTGCAAAGCGACTGCGATCGTGCGTGATCGAATCGAAAATCTTGATCTTGTCGGCCTCAAGTGATTCTGGCTTTTCTTTCGCTTTCTCCAATGTGGCGGCTTCAAAGGTCCGCTGTTGAGCTTGAATCCAGTAGGCATCATTATTTTCGTCCACGAATTCGCGAACGAGAACCAGCATCACACCGCGAGGATCTTTTGTTGGCTCAACGTGATGAAGCAGTTGCCGGCAGATCGGATCGAATGCCGGATCAGCACTCGTCCAAACAGGCATCGGATTTACCGCGAGACGCAAAGCACCTGGATAGATGACGATGTTAGCGGTACTGGAGAATGCTTCCATCGCTTGAGCGTCGACCGCTTGCGCGAGGGGGCTTTCCATTCTCGCCTGAACGGTTTCGCCAGGAACCAGGATCAATGTGATAAGCGGACCAGTCGATGCCGCTTTCGCAATCTGGTTTAAAGCTGAGAACACTGCGCGTTGGCGTGCTTCACCTTTTTGTTGGTACGAATGAACCTGGAATTCTTTGTCGTCTTCTGGCCAGAGCCCGAATGCTCGGACGAGCGGAAAGCGGCCGAAGAACGTTTTCGAAGCGTTTCGTCGCATCGATTCAAGTTCACTTTTCAGCAGCTTCGCGTTTTCTTCAAACGGTCGGATCTGCAGCGAATGCCGGTCCGAGGCGCTCGGTTCGAGAAATCGCAGCGCCTGTTCATATTCTTGAACATTGCCAAGCTCGGCTGCACCGACCTTCTGATGCGTACGAACGAGCCGCAGGAACCTAAACGATTCCGATAATTCCTCATCATTCTGAAAGGGAATCGGAATGACGTCGGACCCATGTTTCTCTAACCGTACGACAGCCGGTTCGCTGCCTTCTTTTTCAGATTTCTGGGCCTTAGCCGAATGTTGGAGATCGTCGGGCGCCGACGCAGCATTGACCGGCTTCATCGCATCAACCGGCCCCGCATCCGGCGACGGCAACTCTTTGGTGGAGGTGGAATCGCCGGCGGATAAAACTTGAGTCCAGCCGGCCGCGAGAATCAGGCAGAACACGAATCCTCGGCAAGTCGATCTCATGAATAGCCCTACACGAGATGGTCGTGTGCCTGGTCACCCCAACGGGGGGCGGAGTGGATGTATGCTAAAGTGATCAAAATCCACTTGGGATTCGATCCATCAGGACCAGGATCAAAACGATGATCAGCACCAAGCCCAAGCCACCGCTCGGGCCGTAACCCCAATTACGCGAATGGTTCCAGGTCGGCAGTCCGCCGAGCACTAACACGAGAAGAATAATCAGCAGAAGTAATCCCATGAGATGTCACTTTCTTTGGAGCTTAAAAAAATCACTTAGTCAGCGAATCTGTTGGACTTTTGGAATCGAATTCTGCATTCGTTGCTCGACCGGTGTCGCGGTCGTAAATGACATACGATGTCGGAGTCGCGCCGGGATGGAATTCGTATCTTTCTGGCTTCGTCAACTCCGCTGACATGACCATCGCCGCTCCAAGAATCAACGAACTCGCGAAAATAGAGGCCGCGATATGATTATGGCCGTGCGGCAGGCGTCGAACTGTTGCGACGTCAGGAACTTCATGCATGGAACGGTCTTTCAATTTAGGTCAAGGACGACGTCATCCAGCATGGCAGTCGCAGATCGAGGGATTGGAGGGTGGCGAATGGACATCGACACAATTAACTGGAATTGCTACTCCTCGATCATGCAACGCAAAACATGCGCCGCACGGAGCGAGCGCGTCATAAAAACAACTTGGATGCGATTCGATGGTTGGCCGGGTTGCTGAATAGCGTCAATGAATGCGCGTTTTCTAAGGGGCAACAGAGATACAGGCGCCGAATAGAAACTCCTAAGGACTTCTATTGCTGGGGTCCCGCCAGGCGCGTCTGTGGTCGTTCGTAGTTCATTGAGAGGTTCAAACGTTCACATTTCCTAATAAAAGCGGGATGTCGAGTCACTGGATCGGGAACCTCAGCGGACCTGGCGTCCTGACTGGCTCGGCAGAGGGGCTTCTTTCGGTGGACTCGGCTCGGCGGACACAGGATTGGCTTTTAAAGTCAACTTGCGGGCGAGGAGATCCTGGCCGCGCGCCATGCGGACGAGAGTGCATAGACCGCCCGCCGACTGCGATTGATTCCGCCGAGAGGCCGATGCGCACGCAATGAATGCCACACATTAAAGGACAGACTGCGATATTCCGGTTTGTGACGGAACCGTTCGATGTCTTGTCTTGGAAGCAACAAGTGGGCAACGGTGCGAAACGCAGACTCGTCCTCTGGCCACTCCACGGTTGGATCTTCGACAGGCATCGTGCTCGCGTTGTTTCGAAGCTGCACCTGGAATTCGAAAAGAAGTTCGCGGTTCTTCAGCGTCTCTTCCAACGCGAGCCGGAAGGCATCCACCTTGGTGCTCAGCAACCTTACAAGATCCGCAAGAGACCCATCCCGATCACCTGCCGGCTGAATGCGATATTTGGCGACAAAGTCGCCGAAACGAAAAGGAGTCATACTAAAATATGTCAAACCTGCAAGGTGCAGAGGTACTTTTCCGATGATGCGAGCAGCGGTAATCAATTCACTCCAATTCCAACGCAAGGGATTCCAATCGCCCCGGGTGAGAAACTCACTGAACTTTGCCATGGGATTGGCTTCGTCGTGTGCAAGAACCTCTTGGACGCGTAAATAGTCCTTGACCGATTTGGCGAAGAAGACTGGGTGATTGACCATTAAGAAATCTTGTGTTCGTTCTTGGGATTCATCTCCAACGATCCCTTCACCATTCACGCTGCGGATTTTGATCGCGATCCCCCGTCCGTCGGGAAGGGCGTCCGATCGAGCTTGGCTAGACGAGTTAGAAAACCGAACCACAGCTGAATAGGTGTGACTTTGGCCGAACAACCCCTGAGTCAGTTCCGAAGGCAAATTCGGCAGGATGCGGAATTCCGCTTCGGCAAATCCGTGCGTTTTCACATGCACTTCGCCCTGATTTGTGCCAGTGAGCGCCGATTGTCGCTCGAGCACTTTCTCAACCGCTTGAATCATCTGCTGAATATCGCTGACCTCATCAAGAGGGATCGTTTCCACGGCCTTGCTATACGGAATGGGTCGGTTGGAACTTGGCATTGAATTGGCCTTAGGAGCCCGTTGAAAAAGGGGTCAGACCCTCTCCGAGCACCAGCTTTGTGAGGTAATTTGCGGTGCCCTCCAAAGGGTCAGCCCCCTTTTTCAACGGGCTGTTAGACAACGATCCGGAACACTAAAACACGGACAAGAACTGCGTTGGGGACCGCCATTGCGCACGATGATGACAACTGGTTACCGCCTCGCTTCAAAAACCTGATCGCGATTCAATTCATAGTTGCAGGATGCGTGAGTTGATGAATGAATTTCAGTTTCTCGACCACCGGCGCGACGATTGGCTTCGGCATGGCATCCATCAATCCCATGCTGCGATTCAGTTCGTTGAGTGCGACGCTGAGTCGTTGCGACCGAAGCACGATCGCCGCGATATCCGCAGTCTCCAGCGCATCAGGGGCGAGGAAACCGACATTTGTGGCCGTATCCAGTTCGCTCAGGATTTGCAGATAAAGGGCCCAAGTCTCCGCGAAATCTTCCCAAGGGTGCATCGTGGCATACTCGCTGATTGAATCGTCAGCCCAATTCGTTCGTGGACCGGCTTCGTAATATTGCTCGAGCGCAGTCTCATAGTCCGGCGAATTGTGATCTCCGAAGACCGCGATGCATTCGTCCTCACGCCTGTTTTTAACGAGCACGTCCCAATAGTAGTGGCCGATCTCGTGGCGGAAATGTCCGAGCAGCGTTCTCTGCGGCTCGCCAAGAGACACGCGAGCTTTCTCGCGCTCAACTGCGTCCGCTTCAATGATGTTGATCGTAATCGTGCCGTTATCGTGGCCCGTATACACTTTCTCTTGAGGGTTCAACGAGTGCCAGCGATTGTTCGATGGCAATACATCACCTTTGAAGTCAAACGCCAACGGCGGTGTTATTGATTCTGACGCGTCGCCGTAGGGCAGTCGCAGTTGATCGAGATCATAAAAGAGCCGACGTTTCGCACTCTCAAGAGTCGCCCATTTCTGCAGATTACCAGTGACAGACAGATCCGGAATCGTGCGATTAAAACGACAGCAGTTGCAAAACAGGTCTAGCGGCTCCGCATTTCCCACCACCGATGCGGGCTTCACGACACATTGATTGCACGCGTCGTACTGGGCGTAATTGAGACACTTCACGACGATCAGACCGCATTTGAGATTGCCGCATTTCAACTCGCCATTCGGCAGCAGTGTCAGCGACGTCATCGTCCGACAACCAGGGCAGAACCCGACATCGGAACTGCACTTGAGGCAGCGAGTGCTTTCAAAGAAAAGACGGTTTCCGCAACTGCATTCGAATATTTTCATATCGCGTTTTGTATTTTGAGGTTGACGGAATCGGGGCTGGAGTCGTCGCGGATTTATTTGACGATCGGTCGAGCTGTCATTGAAACGGCGCCCTGTCGATGGTCGAAACGCGGGCAATAAAGAACCACCGATCTAGGAACGGTGGTTCTTGCAGATCCGTCAGCAATTAAATTACTTGCCAGCGTCTTTGATTTTCTGGCCGGTTGATTTGACGGCATTTCCGACGCTCGTCGCGGCTTTTTGTCCTGCTGCGACAGTTTTGTCGGTTGCGGTCTTCACTGCTTTAGCCGCTGAATCAGCGGCCGATTTGACGTTCTTGGCGATGTCTGTCATTTCACAATCCTTTCGGGGAGTTTAAAGGCACTTATCAAACAGTTCGCATTTCATGTGCCGCGGACAATTGAATAAATCTGCCAATTCTTGATCAAAACGTCGGCGCCATCACTTCACAAGAAGTGCGATGGCAAAGAGACCAAAAAAACTCCGCACAACAGCCGTTAGAACTCTAGGTTGCCCATTGAGTGTGAGGTCGCCCCGGCGAAACAGGACAGATCGCGGGCTCACGGCTAGCGTTGTCCTTGAACGGTTGAGTCTCGTCGCGAAAGCGAATCAACCAGCTGGCGAGGGGGAACCGAACAAACGCGTACCCGGTCGTTCATCCTGCTGCCCCTCAACTGCGGAGACTACTAAGTCGCTGAAGGCGAGTAATCCCACCTCGATTCAGCGTCGCATTGAATCGACTGAGGCCAATTCCGCAAAGACGACGTCTGTGGTGAAGAAGCACGCCGGAACAGTCAGGCGAGCCGCGAAGACGGCCACGACAAATGAATCTCCAGATCGACTGCTGACACCGCGGCCTCTCAACGAGAGAATTGTTCAGAGTAGCCCTGTTCCCAGCCGGAAGCCAGGCCCTTACAGCGACAATGGTTTCCAACGGGTTCTCTGGTCCAAGCACTTCGTTGCGGTATCGAATAACACTGTCGATGCTGTTCAACACGATTCCGCAAAGTCGAATCGCCACTGCAATATCGTGTTTGGCAACGATTGTGCTTGCCTGAAAGGCAGAACCGAATACCCCAGACGTCCGTTTGCAGCCCCTTTACGAACTTGATCGGTGAAAAGGCTGGCTTTAGAAAAAATCAGGTTGCCAAGCCGGTTCGCCACGGCATGTTCTACCTCTTTGTCCAATTCCTGCGCGCCGCAGGCTGAGATCAGCGCGCAAACGAAACGAATGGCCGATCAGCAACTAGCCCGCATATCTCACAGTGAGGTGCCAACAGGGGCCCCCCGTCGGGCGTAAATTCTTTGCTAAAAGGATTTTTCACACCCGAACGGAGGCAATCCCGTGAGAACACAGTGTCAAGCAGATTCGTACTCATTTCAAGTGTTGGGTCGTCGGGATGTGGTTGCGCG
>Ga0105238_10001630_pt1 | contig 22482 bp, 14 predicted proteins | sample KBSC34metaG_FD_81526 | JGI IMG/M metagenome (GOLD analysis project Ga0105238, IMG submission 81526) | Corn rhizosphere microbial communities from Kellogg Biological Station, Michigan, USA - KBS C3-4 metaG | ecosystem: Host-associated > Plants > Roots > Rhizosphere > Soil | place: Michigan, USA...
ATCTGCGCATCGCCGACGAGCTGTATCTAAAAAGACTTGTCGTTGGCGGACTGGAGCGCGTGTATGAAATCGGGCACGACTTCCGGAACGAGGGGATCGATCGCACCCACAATCCCGAATTCACGATGCTCGAGTTCTATCAGGCCTACGCGACCCACGAGGACCTGATGGCCCTGACCGAGGAGCTGATCCGGGAGCTCGCGCGCGAGGTGGTGCCGGACTTCGCGCGGACCGAGACGATCACCTACCAGGGGCAGGCCGTCAGCCTGGCCTCGCCCTGGCCTCGTATTCCCATGAAGGACGCCATCGTGACCGCCTCGCGCACCGGCATCCTCCCTGGCGGGCTGGAGCGGGCCGCGCTGGATGACGCCGCCGCCCTGGCGGGCTGGATCGAGAACGTGGGCCTCGCCGGCCGCAAGGACGAGCTCGGTGCGGTGCTCCGCAAGTCCGAAAGCCACGGTGAGCGTGTGGGCGCCTTGTTCGACTACGGTGGCGAGAAGGCGCTGCCCGCCGATCGCCCCGCCTTCGTCACCGAATACCCCGCCGAGACGTCGCCGCTCTCCCGGCGCAACGACGCTGACCCGAGCAAGGTCGACCGCTTCGAGATCTTCATCGTCGGGCGCGAGCACGGAAACGCCTTCTCGGAGCTGAACGATCCCGCCGATCAACGCGCGCGCTTTCAGAAGCAGGTCGACGCCAAGGCCAAGGGCGCCGAGGAGACCATGGACTACGACGACGACTACTGCCGCGCCCTCGAGTACGGTCTGCCTCCGACGGCCGGGGAGGGGATCGGCATCGATCGGCTGGTCATGCTGCTCACCGATCAGCCTTCGATCCGGGACGTGATCCTGTTCCCGCTCTTGCGCCCGGAGCGCTGATGGGCGGCGGCCGCGGCTTCGAATGGTTCGTGGCTTGGCGCCACCTCCGCGACGCGGAGGGGCGCACCCACCGAACCCTCGTGGTCGGGCTGCTCATCTTGCTCCTGGGAGCCTTCGGGTTCGTGCTCGAGCACCTGACGCTCCGGCACCGGCCGATGTGGTTCGTCCACGCCGCCCTGGTCTTCGACAACCTGAAGCTCGTCAGCGTCAGCCTGCTCGCGGTCGGCACGCTGGTCGCGACCCTGGGGACGCTGTTCGCGTTCTTCACCGTGTTCACCGCGTTCTCGATGTTCGGGGTCTTTCTGGGCACCGGGTTCCCCATCCTGGCCCTCTCCGTCATGTCTGGCTTCGAGGTGGACCTGAAGTCGAAGATCCGCGCCACCAAGGCCGACGTGGTCATCGATCGGGTGGACGAGCAACCCTTCACCGACTGGAAGGAAGTGAAGGCCAAGATCGCGGACGTCCCCGGCGTCGTCGAGTCGATGGCGTACGTCGAGTCGGAGGTCATCGTCAAGCAGGTCTCGAACCCCGCCGGCATGGGCATCCTCGTGCGTGGGGTGGAGGTCGATCGGGCGGCGCGGGTCCTCGACCTCCCTCGGACCCTCAAGGAGGGCGGGCTCGGTCTGCTGGCGCACCCCGAGAAGATTCCGTCTGATTTCCTGTCGAGCGGGCGCGCCCTCCCCATCGGACCGGAAGGCCCGCCGGGGGACGACGTGGCTCCGCCGTCCCGTCCCGCCGACCCGTCGGATTCGCCCGACCTCGGCGATACGACGGCCGCGCCGCCGCGCCGCGAGCTTCCTGGCATCCTGCTCGGCGAGGAGCTGTTCGCCCACTCGCTCCGCGTGTACATGGGCAGCGAGGTCGACGTGGCCTGTCCCATGTGCGGCGTCGGTCCCACCGGCCCCATCCCCCGGCTGAAGTCGTTCCGCGTGGCCGGACACTTCTATACCGGGATGTACGAGTTCGATTCGAAGCTGGCCTACGTCACCCTGGAGGAGGCGCAGAAGTTCCTGGGCGTGCGAGGCGAGGTCACCGGCATCGAGGTGCGCACCACCGACGCTGACGCCGCCAACGAGGTGGCCGAGCGGATCGCCAAGCGACTGGGCCCGGGGCTCGAGGCCCGGTCGTGGCAGGAGCTCAACCGCAACCTGTTCGCGGCGCTGTGGGTCGAGAAGCTGGGCATGTTCATCTTCCTGACCTTCATCGTCCTCGTCGCGTCTTTCTCGATCGTCTCGAACCTGATCATGCTGGTGACGGAGAAGGGGCGCGAGGTGGCGATCCTGAAGTCGATGGGCGCCTCGGACGGCGGGATCCTGCGCGTCTTCTTCGCTGAGGGTCTGTACATCGGGATCGTGGGCCTGGGGCTGGGCCTGGTGATGGGCATCGGCTCCTGCCTCCTCATCTACAAGTTCGGCCTGCCCCTCGATCCCGACGTCTACTACATCCACAAGCTCCCCATCGTGATGCGGCCGAGCGAGATCGCCTCGGTGGCGGGCGCAGCCCTGGGGCTGTGCTGCCTGGCCACGCTCTACCCGGCCTATCTCGCCTCTCGCCTGCGTCCGGTCGAGGGTCTCCGGTACGAGTAGACGAGCGGCCCGGCCGTCCTTCCCGCGAGGTGATGCCTCTCAGGGCGCGGCGCCGGCGTCGCAGCGCGTGTTGCACGCGAGCCTCGTGCCGGACGAGTCGTCGGGACAGGTGGCCGGCACGTGCCCGGCCAGCAGGAAGGTCCCCTCGTCGGACGGGGGCGCCCCGTTGCAGAAGAAATCGGGGATGACGGTCTTCACCCCGACCACGCGCCCCGACTTCGCGTCGTAGTAGCAGGTCAGGTCCGCCGGTCCCGGCCGGTGCCAGGTCTTGGTGTCCCCGCAGGCGCCCAGCACGACGGTGGCGTCGTAGCCCTTGCAGCCGTTCGGCGACTGGGCGACGTCCCAGTTCTGCGGACAGTCGCGGTTGTCGCCGCACGCGTAGGCGGGGGCGCGGCATACGCCCTCCCCGGTAGCGTAGACCGGATCGCAGTCGCCGCGTGTGGTAGGCCACGCGGGCGACCCGCACTGATCCCGGCAGACACCGTCCACGCAGAGCGGAAGCCCCGCCAGGCTGACGGCCCGGTCCTCCTCGCAGCGCCCGCAGGCGCACACCAGCCCGATGGCGCAGCGCTGGAACTCCGAGCACTCTTCGCCGGCGGCGCCGAGGGGCGCGCACCGGACGCCGTCCTCGCAGGCCAGGCCGCGCGCGCGCGAGCAACGCGGGAGTGTGAACGAAGCCTCCGGCGACCTCGACGTGAGATCGAACTCCTCGGTGTCGGCGTTCACCGTGATCGAGCACGGCTGGCCCATCTGGGCGAGCGGCGACGGATGGCAGACACCAGTCGGTGTCGGCCTGACGACATCGTCCTCGAGCTCTTCACCCTTCACACAGACGGCGGGGTCGCCGCCGGGTCCCCGCGCGCATTCGAAGGTCGAGCGACACTCGCCGCCGTCGGCCACCGTGCCGGTCAAGACGCCTCGACAGGGCGCGAAGTCCGGGATCGCCGCGGCGCAGGTGGCGGTCTTCGCCGCCGCCAGACAGGTGGCGAGCTTCTGCGGGTCGACGGTCACCTTGCCGTTGTTGAAGGACGAGAGCAGGGAGTACCTGGCCTCGAGATTGGTCTCGCAATCCTGGACCTGCGTCAGGACGTCGGGATCCGTGCCGCAGCAAGAGCGGTTGACGGTGCAGACCGCCTTCTGCCACCTCTCGACCGGCGAGAGCGCCGCGTCGGCCGGGTCCTCAGGCTCGGGGCCCGGGCCGTCCCCGTCCCGAGTCGAGCCGTCCATCGGTGAGCCGGTGTGCGGTGGCTCGGCGGAGGCGTCCTTTCTGGCGGTGCATCCCCCGCTGGCCAGCGCGGCGACGAAGATGCCAACAGAGACGGCGACGATCTCCAGCCCCGCTCTTGACCGAAGTCGCGAACGGAATCGCGGCCGAGATCGCGACATCGATGGCGCGGTCGGCACCCGCTCCTTCGTCCGAACCCCTGATTCCGCCTGAAAGAGGCGCATGGCGAACCCTGGAAAAAGCAAGCGCAGTGCCTGGGCTGAGCCATTGGCCGGTCCCGTTCCGGGCAACGGCTGGTAACGACGCGGAGTCTCAGGGCTTGTGCAGACCCATCGCGCGTTGACACCCAACGGGTCGACGACTACGGTTTCCGCGCCCATGACCCCGTCTGCCCCGTCGCCCGCGCCTTTCGGCGGGGCGTCCCGATTTCCGTCGGGCGCCGCCGCCGGCGCCCACGTGGTCGTGCGCGGCCTCGGCAAGGAGTTCCTTCACGGCGGTCGCCGGCTGACCGTGCTGAACGGCATCGACTTCGAGATCCGCCCCGGCGAGATCGTCTCCGTCATCGGGGCATCGGGCGCCGGAAAGTCCACCCTGCTGCACATGCTCGGCACCATCGACCTGCCCACGTCGGGCACGATCTTGTTCGACGGGGTGGACGTGACCCACATGGCGCCGGCCCAGCTGGCCGAGTTCCGCAACCGCCAGATCGGGTTCGTGTTTCAGTTCCACCACCTCCTACCCGAGTTCACCGCCCTCGAGAACGTGATGATGCCGGGGCTGATCCTGCGCATGCCGCGCGCGGCCTGCGCGGCCGAGGCCAAGGCCATGCTCATTCGCCTGGGCCTGGGCGAGCGGATGACCCATCGACCCGGCGAGCTGTCGGGCGGTGAGCAGCAAAGGGTGGCGCTCGCGCGAGCGCTGCTGCTGAAGCCGCGGCTCCTGCTGGCCGACGAGCCGACCGGCAACCTGGACACCAAGACGGGACGTGACATGCACGACCTCTTCCTGCAGCTCAATCGCGAGCTGGGAATGACCCTGCTCATCGTCACGCACAACGCCGAGCTTGCCGCCCAGACCGGACGGCGCCTGCGCATCACCGACGGTACGTTGGTCGAGAGGGATTGACCGGATTGCGCCGTCCTTCTCCGTCCTCACCTCATTCCCTCGCCGGGCTCGTCCTGTTCCTGCTGGTCGCGGGCACGGCCGTGCCTGGCGCCGTCGGAGCCGCGCCGCTGGCGTCGAGCAGCCGGCTCCTGGCGCGCGCGGGTCGAGGCGGGGCTGGCAAGGCGGGGGCCGGGAAAGGGGCGGGGGGCGGCAAGTCGGGCACCTCGGGCGCGACGAAATCGGACGCCGCGTCGGGGGCACAGGTCCCGAGCACCGACGGCGAAAAGGACGGGAGCGCCCCTCCTGATTCCAGCTCGGCGCCGGGGCCCGGCGAGGCCGGCACCGGCGAAGGGGAGGGGGCCAAGGCGGTTCCCGAACCGGCCGCCGCCGGCGCCCCGAACCTGACCGTGGCGCGCGTACACTTCCGCGGGAACCGCAAGGTCGAGGACGACGCCATCCGCGCCGTCATCAAGACCAAGCCGGGCGTCACCACGAACCAGGAGATGCTGCGCGAGGACGTGCGCGCCGTCTGGAAGATGGGCTTCTTCGAGGACGTGCAGGTCGAGAGCACCGATCTCAAGGGCGAGGGGTTGGCCCTGGTCTTCGTCCTCAAGGAGAAGCCGACCATCAGCAAGATCTACGTGGCCGGCAACGAGGAGGTCAGCCTCAGCAAGATCAACGAGGCCCTCGACCTGAAGAAGGAGCAGGTGCTCGACCTCGCCAAGCTGAAGAAGAACGTTCAGAAGATCAAGGAGCTCTACGTCGAGAAGGGCTTCTACATGGCCGAGGTCGACTACGAGCTGAAGCGCCCCGGCGCTCCGTCCGAGGTCGAGGTGTGGTTCCGCGTGCACGAGCACGCCAAGGTCGAGGTCCGCCGGGTCAACTTCGTCGGCAACAAGGCCATCACGGACGAGGAGCTGCGCGAGGTCATCGTCACCCGCGAGGGCAACGTCCTGTCGTTGCTCACCCAGGCCGGCACCTATCGAGAGGACGTGTTCCAGCGCGACCTGATCCTGTTGCAGGCCCACTACTGGGACCGCGGCTACGTCCAGGTCAAGGTGGGCACGCCGGTGCTGGAGCTCTCGCCCGACAAGCGGTCGCTCTACATCAGCATCAACATCGACGAAGGCCCGCAATACCGACTGGGCAAGATCGACGTCAAGGGGGACCTGCTCGAGCCGCGCGAGTACTTCCTGGCGCGCGTGTCGGTGAAACCGGGTGAGATCTTCAACCGGTCGAAGCTCAGCGAGGACCTCCAGAAGCTGACCGATCTCTACAAGGACCGCGGCTACGCCTACGTGAACGCCTCGCCGACCACCCCGGTCGACGAGAAGACGCGGACCGTCGACGTCACCTTCGAGATCCAGAAGGGCGAGCTGGTCTACTTCGAGCGCATCAACATCCACGGCAACACCAAGACGCGCGACAAGGTCATCCGCCGCGAGCTGCGCATGTACGAGGGGGAGCCCTACAGCCAGTCGCTGCTCGACTACTCCAAGCGGCGAGTGAACGCGCTGGGTTACTTCGAGAAGGTCGAGGTCTCCACTCGTCGCGGCACTGCCGACAACATGATGGAGGTGAACGTCGACGTCTCGGAGCGGCCGACCGGCACCTTCCAGATCGGCGCCGGCTTCTCGTCGGTCGAGAACTTCATCGCCCAGGCCCAGGTCTCGCAGAACAACTTCTTCGGACGCGGGCAGCTCCTCACCGTTCAGGCGCAGATGTCGACGCTGCGCCAGCTGTTCCTGCTTCAGTTCCAGGACCTCTACTTCCTCGACACCAACTGGACCTTCGGGTTCAACCTGTTCAAGCAGGACCGGTATCTGTACTCGTTCACGCGGTCGTCGTATGGCGGCCGCCTCACCTGGGGCTACCTGCTGGCCGACGACCTGCGCATGACGCTGACCTACAACTGGGAGAAGGTCGGCATCTCCAACGGCAACGTCTTCAGCGGCATCTTCACGGGCGGCCAGCGCGATCCCATCCCGGCCGGCTCCCTCGCCAACCTCCTGCGTTCGGGCGTCACGTCGTCGACCATCGGCCTCATCTCCTACGACACGCGCAACGATCGCATGTTCCCCTCGCGCGGCTGGTACAACACGCTGTCGGCCGAGGTCGCCGAGCACGTCTTCTTCTCCCAGAACGTCTTCACGCGCTACGAGCTGGCGTTCCGCTACTTCTATCCGATCTGGGGCCCGTTCGTCTTCCGCGCCAAGCTCGAGGGCGGCCTCATCGCCAGCCGCGACCCGCGGGGCGTCCCCATCTTCGAGCGCTACTTCGTGGGCGGCATCTACGACATCCGGGGCTTCGCGCCACGCTCGCTGGGCCCGGTGATCCACGCCCCCGGCTCCCAGGACCCCAGCGCCAGCCTCACCCCGTTCCGCATCGGTGGCAACTCGCAGGTCATCGGCAACGCGGAGATCGAATTCCCCCTGTTCGACAAGGTCGGCATCCGGGGCGTCGTGTTCTCCGACTTCGGCAACGCCTTCAACCTGGAGGACTTCTACTGCACGTTGCGCCCGGACGGCGTCGACGCCTCACGCGATCCCTGCAAGCGGCCATGGGACATCGGCGCCTATCGGGCGAGCTGGGGCTTCGGGTTCCGCTGGTTCTCGCCCATCGGCCCCCTGCGCTTCGAGTGGGGCATCCCGTACCGCACCCTGCCGGGCGAGCAGTCCGTGGTCTTCGAGTTCACGATCGGCAATTTCTTCTGACGGGCGCTGCCCGGCTCCCCCGACGCGATCCGCGTTTCGCTCGCAGTTGCGCCCAAGATCTGGTAGTTCTCGCCGCTCAAAAGGAGAAGCCCATGTCCCGCTTCGCACTCGTCACCGCCTTCCTGCTCACCTCGTCGCCGATCATCGCCCACGCCGAAGAGGTGAAGCTGGGGTTCGTCGACCTCCGGCGCGCTCTCACCGAGACCGAAGATGGTCGTAAGGCCACGGCCAACCTCAAGAAGGTGTTCGATCAGAAGCAGAAGGAGCTGGACGAGCAGCAGGAGCAGCTCAAGAAGGACATCGAGGACCTGAACAAGAAGCGAACCCTGTTGCCGGCCGACAAGGTCCGCGACAAGGAGACCGAGCTGCAGGATCGCATGCAGAAGGTCCAGCAATCGTACGTCCGGTCCCAGCAGGACCTGAGCACCAAGGAGCAGGAGGCGACCGGCAAGATCCTGGACCGGATGGGTCGGATCATCAGCAAGATCGCCTCGACCGAGAACTTCACGATGATCTTCGACAAGCAGCAGGGCGTGCTCTTCGCCAAGCCTCACCTGGACCTGACGAACGAGCTGATTCGCCGCTACAACGCGGGCGAAGGGGCGGCCCCGGCGGCCGCGGGTGGTGCCGCTCCGGCGGCCGGCGGCGCGGCCAAGGCGGCGCCGGCGGCGAAGAAGTAGCGCGGCGGCCCATCGGACTCGGGGCGCCATCGCGATGAACATCATCGACATCGAGCGGGTCCTCCCGCACCGCTATCCGTTCTTGCTCGTGGACCGGGTGGCCCAGATCGACGACGACCGGATCGTCGCAGTCAAGATGGTGACCCGCAACGAGCCCCACTTCGAGGGCCACTTCCCCGGCCTTCCGGTCATGCCGGGGGTCCTGATCATCGAGGCCCTCGCCCAGGCCGGCGCCCTCTACGCCGCGCGGCTGACGAAGTTCGATCCCGAGCGGCAGGTCATCTACATCATGGCCATCGACAAGGCCAAGTTCCGCAAGCCGGTGACGCCCGGTGACCAGCTGATGCTCGAGGTCACGCCGCTCCGGAAGGGCGGGATGATCTGGAAGCTGCGGGGAGAGGCCAAGGTCGGGGACGCTGTGGTGGCCGAGGCCGAGTTCATGGCCAGCATTCAGCCGAAACCGGCTGCCCCGTCGCCGAGCGCCTCGAGCGCGGGTGGCGCGACACCGGGGGCTTCCTCTCCCAACAAAGCCGAGGGCTGAGCTGGTGGTGGGGGGGCGCCGTCACCGTCGCCTTCCTGGCGGAGCGGCGCTCGCGCTGTTCGGTTTGGTCGTAGTCGGACCCGGGTGCCCACGCCGAGGCGCGCGCCTCCCGCCCAAGCCCGACGGTGCGTCGGTCGTGGTCGCGGCCGGCGAGGCCGCCGGCGAGGCCGGCTTTCAGATGGCACCCGAGATCGAGCCCAACGACGCGATCGCGCGCGCGCAGGCCCTCGCCCCCACGGCCGAGACGGGAGCGGGCATCGTCGGCCAGCTGGTCGCGCCGCCCGGCGCGAAATCGAAGGACGTGGATCTGTTCCGGATCTCGATTCCGCCCCCAGCCGTGGTGGTGGCCGGCCCCGACGGCGCGCCGGCCCCTCTCGAGCTCCAGCAGCTCCGGATCGAGCTCCGCCCGGATGCCCCGCTGGCGGTGACGCTCGACGTGCTCGACGAGCAGGGCAAAGTCGTCATCACCTCGTCCGGGGGCGGTGCGGGCGAGCTCCAGGCCATCCCCAACCTGGCGGTCACGCCGGGGGGCCCGCCCGTGCTGGTCAGGGTTCGGTCCGGTGCCCCGGGAGCGACAACGCCCGGAACGGGCGCGGGCGGGCACGGGGACTCGGGTGGCACGCCGACCTCCGGCTACCGTTTGACGGCGCGGCTCATGCCGTTCGGCACAGGGGACGAGGCCGAGCCCAACGGCAAAATGGCCTCGGCGAATGACGCCAACCTGGACGGTGACGTCGCGGGCTACTTGGGATGGCGACGCGACGAGGACTGGTTTCGGATTTCCACGGCGGGCATGCCGGAGGGTGGGGTGCTGTCGGTCGAGCTCGATGCGCTCGAAGGCGTCGCGCCCTCGGTGGCGGTGTATGACTCCGCTCAGCACAAGATCATCGAGCAGCACGGTCGCAAAGGCGACCGGGTGGCGCTTCGCAACGTCCGCCTTCCGCCTGCCGAAGCGACCGTGTACGTGGTGGTGAGTGCGGACTCGGGCCGCAACTCGGACATCAGGTACAGCCTGCACCTGAAGCCGGAAGAGCCCAAGGCCGACGGCGAGATCGAGCCCAACGACGATCCCGCCCACGCCGTGCCGCTCGTGGACGGCACCGTGACGGGGACGATCGGCCCTGGCGACGCCGACGTCTACCGGTACCTGGCGGCCGCCCCGAGCGAGCTGAGCTTCGAGGTGCAACCGCCACCGCACGTCGATGTGAAGGTCGACGTCCTCCGGGAGGACGGCACGACGCTCATGCGCGTCGACGCGGCCAAGCGGGGCGCGCCAGAGCGCCTGCCCAATCTCTTTGCAGCGGGAGCGGTCTTCCTCCGCCTGCAGGCCGCCAAAGGCGAGGGGAACCTGGACGAGCCCTATCGCGTGACCGTCAGCTCTCGTCCCATCGAGGCGGGAGCCGAGCACGAGCCGAACGGAACCGCCGCCCTGGCCAGCCCCCTCGGCACGGGCACGACGGGAACGGGTCTCATTTTTCCGCAGGGCGACGTCGACTTTTGGAGTATCGGGGCGACACCGGGCTCAGGCGCGGGTGAAGCATCCGAGTCGCTGGGGGTTGCGGTCCGCGGCATCTCGGGCATGACCCTGGAGATTCGCGTCCGTCCATCTTCGGGGAAGCGAGAGCTCGCCCGCTTTCGCGCCGGGCCCGACGTTTCGGCGCCGACCCGCGTCGTTCGCGGCACGGAGGGGTGCTGCCTGCTCGAAATTCGGGAGCTCACGGGCAAAATTGCCAATCCCAAGGATCGCTATTCGGTCGTCGTCACGCCGTAGCCCCCTCAGAATTACGCAAAGATTTCTGTCCTGACCAAGCCACCGTGATCGTTCGTGATCACTTCAGGCCCGAGCAGATCCTGCCGATCAGCGTCTTGACTACGAGGCAGGGATATTGCAGGAGGTAAGAGAGGCTTTCCATGCTCGAGCCCTGGATCATCGAACAAATCCGACGCCGGGAAGAGGAAGAGCGTCGCCGGCAAGAGCGGCCTCAACTCGAGATCCCGTCCGAGGACGAGCGCGCCGAACGGTGGCGCAAGCGTGACCAGGAAGAACGCAGCCGTCGCGATCAGGACGAGGAGAACGAGTCCGACGATCGGCCCAAGCGGGGCGTGATGATCATCGATTTCGGCTGAGCCGCCAGGCCAGTCCGACTGCGTGCCACGCGAGCCGCCGGTCGCAGCGGCATGCGGGATCGAGTAAGTTTTTGGACGGGTCGGAGGCCCGGGCGTTTACTGGCCCTATGGGATCTGAAACCGACCATCGTTTCAGCTCGGGGGAGGGAAGCGCGGGCGGCCTGCACCCGGCGGCCTTCGTGGGGAGGGCGGTCGAGCTCGGCATGTTCGATGCGGCGCTCGAGCGGGCCGTTCGATTCCGGGCCCCCCAGTTCGTGATTGCGGTCGGCGACCTGGGGGCGGGGAAGACGCGCCTGTGGGCCGAGTGGCTGGCAGAGGTGGCCGGCCCCGGAGTGCGCATCGCTCGGGTCGCGCTCTCCGCGCCGGGGAGCGCGCAGAACCGTGGCAACCTGGTGGGCAGTCTGCTGCGACAACGGTTCGGTATCGCACCTCACTTCAGCGCCGAAGCCGCGCTGGTGCAGTTCCGCGGCGAGATCCGGCGGGTCTTCGCCGATCGGCACGTGGCCGAGGTCGCGTCCTTGCTGGGGCGCTTCCTCGGGTTCGACCTCCGCGAGAGCCCACTGTCGCATGCCATCTCGGGAGCGCCCGGGCAGGGCCGCGAGCTGGCTCGCGCGGTGCTCTGCCGCTTCCTCGAGCAGGACGCGCGGGACGCTCCGCTCGTCCTGGCGGTCGACGATCTGCACCTGGCCGACGACGAATCGCTCGAGATCCTCGAACGAATCCCGGCCGAGCTGGGACCGTCTTCGCTCGTGCTGCTGGCGACCACCCGGCAGGACCTGATGCTCCGCCGCCCCCAATGGGGCAGCGTGGGGAGCACCTCGATCCGCATCGATCTCGGTCCTCTCCGGCAGGACGCCGTCGGCGCCATGATCCGTTCGGTGCTGGACATCGAGGGCGGCGAGCCCGTGCCGGAGGCCCTCGTCGAGCGTGTGTCGGTGGAGTCGGGGGGCAACCCTTATCTCGTCGAGCAGCTCCTGCACGTGTATCGGCGCCACGGGGTGCTCGTCCCTCACGCGGAGGGCGGGTGGTGGTTCGACGCCGAGCGAGACGCAGCGGCGGCCATCCCCCTCGGCCCCGAGGACGTGGCCCAGGCGCGCGTCGAGAGCCTGAGCCCGATCGAGCGGGCCGTGCTGGCTCGCGCGGCCACGTTCGGACAGGTCTTCTGGACGGGAGGGGTGGTGGCGCTCGGGCGCGTCTCGACCGAGCCGTCGGATCCCGTCTCGGTGTTCGGTCCCGACCAGTCGATCCTCGACCTGCGCGACATCCTCGACGACCTGGGCCAGCGGGACTTCCTGCAGCGGGCGGCGGAGAGCAGCTTGCCGGGCGACGCCGAGTGGCTCTTCCGCCACGCGGGAGACGTCGACCTGATCCTGGCCGCGGTCGATCCGACCGCGCTGGCCCAGATGCGCCGGTTCGCGGCGCAGTGGCTGGAGAGCCGCGGTGGCGCGGGGCGCGAAGCACGCTTCGAGATGCTCGGCCGGTTGTACGAGGACGGCGGCGATTCCCGGCGGGCCGCCTATTGCTTCCTCTCCGCAGCCGAGGACGCCGGGCGGCGCGCCGAGGCCGAGCGCGCGCTCTCTCTCTACCTGCGGGCAGTCAGACTGCTCGAGACGGACGACGCCGTCGCGAAGATGGACGCCCTGTACGCGCTCGGCGATCTGGCGGCCCGCCTGGGCCGGACCCGCGAGGCGCTGGCCCATTTCGGCGAGATGCTGGTCATCTCCTGGCGTCTCGACCTTCCCAGCAAGGGTGGAGCGGCGCACGGTCGCATCGCCCGCCTTCACGCGACGTTGGGTGAGCACCAAGCGGCGCTCGGACACCTCGACGTGGCACGGGCCCTCTTCGAGGCGGCCGGCGATCTGGCCGGGATCGCCTCGACCCTCGACGACATGGGGCGGGTCCACCTGCTGAACGGCGCCCCCGAGACGTCCCTCGAGTTCCACCGGGCCGCTTTCCAGGTGCGAGATCAGATCGGAGACGACCGAGGCAAGGGGCTGGCCCTGGCCCGCATGGGACAGGTCGAGCACGAGACCGGCGATCTGATCGCCGCCGAAGGTCATGTCCGGCAGGCGATCGAGCTGCGGCGGCGCGCCGGCGATCGGCAAGGGATGGTGGCGTCGCTGCTGGAGCTGGGGGCGCTGGAGCGCGATCTCGGACGGGTGGAGCGGGCGATGGCCATCCTCGACGAGGCGTGGGCCCTGGCGCGGGACCTGGGTGAGCGCCTCTACGAATGCAGCATCGCCATCGCGCTCGGCGATTGCTGGTTGACCCGGGCGCGGCCCACGGAGGCGCGCCCCTTCTTCATGGAGGCGAAGGAGATCGCGCGACAGTTCGGCGCCAAGGCGTTGCTGGCGGAGGCGTCACGCGGCCTGGCCGAAGTGGAGTTGGCGGCCGGCGAGGGGCTCGAGGCCCGCGACGAGGCGCGCGCCGCCTTCGAGCTGGCGGACGCCATCGGTGCGGCGCCGCTGGCGGGCGCGGCGTTGCGCGTGATGGCGACGGCCGTGGGCTCGGGAACGCCCGGAGACTCCGATCTCGGTGGTGCCCGAGAGATGTTCGATCGGGCCGTGGAGCTGTTGACCAACGCGGCTTCCGAGCTGGAGCTGGGCCGCACGTTGGCAGCGTACGCCGACTTCGAGGCCCGAGCCGGCCGCAAGAGCGTCGCGCGCGAGCTCCGCCGCCAATCCGGTTTGATCCGAATGAAGACGCGCGCCGCCTCGACCTCGCCCGTCGAACGGCCTCGTCCGACCCGGCCCCTCTCGACTGGCCCCTTGCTGAGCGAGCTGGCCGAGGTCTGATCTTCGCTTAATTAGCCGCGTGCCCGCCCAGATGACGTACGGGGGGGCACGCGGCTTTCATGCCACCCTCAGACTTTCAGCGAGAACGGGGTGAAGTCGGTGTTACGGTCGTAGTAGTCCTCGTGCTCGACGCGCTTGAGCGCGTTCACGACCCGGTAGGTGAGGGGGGTCGCGACCGCCTCCCATCCGACCTTGATGAAGTAGTTGGCGATCATGACCGAGCCCAGCACGTCGTTGGACCAGGCGCCGTAGAAGGCCAACGGGTAGAAGACCAGCGTGTCGCAAAGCTCTCCCGTCACGGTCGAGCCGATGGTTCGCATCCACAGCCACCGGCCTTCCGTGCGGACCTTCAACTTGGCCAGCGTGAACGAGTTGACGAACTCCCCCACGGAATAGCCGATCAATGAAGCCAGCGCGATTCTCCAGGTGGAGCCGAAGGCCGCCTCGACCGTCTGTTGCCCCGTCCACCCCGCGGCGGGCGGCAGGTGGACCACCACCCAGCTCATGACGCTGGCGAAGGCCAGCGCCGAGAACCCCGCCCACACGACCTTGCGAGAACGCGCGTAACCGTACACCTCGGTCAGGATGTCGCCGAAGAGGTAGCTGAGCGGGAAGAAAAGATTGCCTGCACCAAAACGGACGACGTGTCCGAACAGCGACACCTGGGTGACCTTGGAGGTCCCGATCAGGTTCGCGCACAGGAGCACGCAGACGAACGACGCCATGATGAGGTCGTAATATTTGTAGACCCGCGGCCCCCCTTTGGTCGTCATGGCGGGCCGAACTATACGTGAATGGACCTGGTGCGAAAGACCGGAAAGTGGGTGGAGGGAGTGGCCCGGTTCCGTTCGACGCGGGCGCAGAACGGCTGATAGATTCACCCCCCCGTGAGCCCGGGCGAGACAGGAGGGCTTCGGATGGTCCTGGGTATACCAGGTGTTCAGCATGGGGCTCGAGCGGTCCTCGACGAACGCCAGGCCAACCTTCGCCCCCGGCGCCGCGTTCAGATCACTCTCGACGTCGAAGACTTTGGCACCAACGGCGATCGCTCGTCCACCATTGGCGGCGAGCATCCTCCCGGCGTGACGAGCGACTTCCGGCAGCGTTGGTGCCACAAGAAAGGTTCACGGTCCGGAGCGAGCAGGCGGGCTCGTGCCCGCGTCCGTCTCGTTCGAATTGATCGCGACGATCGAGATCGACCCTTCCGCGGCGAGCGCTAGCGTCGCCTCCGTCTCACCCGCCGATCGCGGACTGGTCTTCTGGTTATCGGAAACCGCGAAAAGAGAAGCAAACGGCGAGAGGGATCCAGCCGCCAAGGACGCCGGAGCTCGAATTCCGGGCATTCCGCAACACCCCGTCTGCGTTGCTTGCTAACGTCGTTTGTCTAAACCGCAGGCGCCACACGATCTTCAATGGCATCTCCGGGGCGCCGTGAAGCGCGTCGCACGCCGTTGATTGCTGCTCATTCGTTTGTCGCAATCAGCAAGAAAGCTACCGAGCGTCGAGAAAAATGCCGTGCTTTCAGGGGTTGCTATTGCCAGCGCAAATGGCGAGGCGTTACTGTGCCCCTCGGCTGAGTCCAAATTGCGGAGCGGAGTCAGCCATCGGCCAGCCGTGCGATCAGGGAGACTCCGCCGTTGACAGATACCGAGGGTGGCATGAAGCGTACGGCTGGACGGGTGGGTTGCGCATACATCGGACCGGTGGAGCAAGAGGGAGGACGACGGGGCCCGCGGCGCCAGGAGGGGGGCATGCTTTCGAGAGTTCCACCGGCCTCCGGCCCCGGTCGACTTGATGGTCTTCTCTCTGTCGTTGGAGGCGCGCTGCTCGCCGCGCTTTGGGGGATGGCTCCCGGATGCGCTTCGCCTTCGGAGGTCACGGCCCAGTCGTCCGCGGTCGCTAGCTCGACGACGCTGACCATGTCGTCGGGCGCGACCCCGTTCGTTGGACCGAGCACGCCCGTCCCGGTCGATCCCGCCTTGACGCTGACCAGCACCGCCGACGTAACTGGCGCCAAGGTCGTCATCTTGACCGGCTTCGTGGCGGGGCAGGACTCCCTGGTCTTCACGAACCAGGGTGGGATTACCGGCAGCTATGCCGCGGGAACGGGAATTCTCACCCTTTCCGGCACGGCGACCGCCGCGGTCTACGAGGCCGCCCTGAGAACGGTGGCGTTCGCCAACTCGGCGGGCGCGACGCCCACCGTCGGCACCCGACAGATCTCGTTTTCAATCATCGGCGCGAGCAGCCTCTATTACGGCGACCACTACTACGAGTTCGTCACCGGCACCATCACCTGGTCGGGCGCCAGGACCGCCGCGGCGGCGCGCTCGTTCCAGGGGCTGACAGGTTATCTGGCGACGGTCACCGGCGCCGGCGAGAACGCGTTCATCGCCAGCAAGCTCACCGCCACCGGATGGATGGGCGCGAGCGACGCCGGCGTCGAGGGGACCTGGCGCTGGGTGACCGGACCGGAAGGACTGGAGGCGGGGGGCCTGGGCCGCAACTTCTACAACCAAGGCAGCGGCACCGTCAGCGGCTCGTACAGCAGTTGGGCTGGCGGCGAACCCAACAACTCGGGCAACGAAGACTACGCTCAGTTCTACGCCGGGTCCGCCGGGACGTGGAACGATCTCCCCGACATAAACCTGCCCGGGTACATCTGTGAATATGGGGGCTTGCCGAGCGATCCGGTCCTGCAGATCTCCGGCACGAAGGACGTCAGCGTCACGGCGGGCTGCACCCTCGATTCGCAGTGCCCTTCGGGGAAGTACTGCGATCCGGCCGCGAAGATCTGCCGGACGACCCTGGCCGCCGGCCAGGCCATTCCGACCGATACCCTGCACGACGGGACCTGCTCGCCGGCGAACGCCAGCGCGGTCTGCGCGACCAGCGCCTGCAACGTGGCACTGAAGACCTGCGCGACCACCAACGGTACGTCCTGCACCTCGGCCGCCATGTGCGTCAGCAACATCTGCGGCGCCAACGGCTCTTGCGGCGCCGTGACGGGAGCGTCCGGGTGCACCCTGGCCACCGCGTCAGCGTACTGCCAGTCGGGTGTCTGCAGCTCGAGCGGCGTATGCATCCCCGCGGCCGCTGGAAGTTGCTACGTGGACGCCGACTGCAACGCGGGCTTCTTCTGCCGGCGTGATCTCTACAGCTGCAAGCCGGCTCTGAACGCCGGAGTGGCGCTCCCCAACGACGGCCTCCATGGCGGTCTGTGCTCCACGGCAGTTGCGATGGCCGTCTGCGTGAGCTCCGCCTGCAACGGCACGACCAACACCTGCGCGAACGTGCTCGGGGCGAGCTGCAGCGGCCCCGGCGACTGCACCGTGAACCTCTGTGGCACCAATGGAAAGTGCGGCTACGCCGATGGCAGCGGAACGTGCTCGCACGATACCGCCCCTACGGTCTGCCAATCGCAGGCCTGCAGCGTCTCCTCGGTCTGCATGGCGGCGGGCACCGGGCGCTGCTGGGTCGACGGTGACTGCGCCGGCTCCACTTATTGCGATCGGGTCACGACGCAGTGCCTGCCCAAGCTGGCGTCGGGCCTGGCGGTTCCGAGCGACGGGCTGCACCAGGGGACCTGCGCCGACGCGGCGGCCGTCTGCGTCTCCGGTCGGTGCAATGGAGCAACCGCCACCTGCGCGGGCGTCAACGGAGATGTGTGCGCTTCCGGCGCCGCCTGCGAGAACAACGTCTGCGGCAGCAACGGCCGTTGCGGTTTCGCGGTCGGCGACGGAACCTGCTCTTCGACCAATGCGGGAACGTTGTGCCAGTCCGGCGTGTGCAGCGTGTCCGGCGTCTGTCAGCCCGCGACCCCGGGCGCGTGCTGGGTCGACGCGGACTGCGGCGCCGCTCAGTACTGCGACGCGACCGCGCTCGCCTGCCACCCGACGCTCGGGCTCGGCGTGGCGCTCCCCGTCGATCGGTTGCACTCCGGGGTCTGCTCCACATCGCAGGCGCAGGCCGCCTGCGCCAGCGGTGGTTGCGATCCCGTGACCAACACGTGCGCCGCCGTGGCGGGAACGCCATGCACATCAGCCAGTCAGTGCATCCTCGACGTTTGCAGCCCGAGCGGCGCCTGCGGGTATGGGCAGGGCGACGGGGTCTGCCAGAGCGTCAACGCAATGGACCGTTGTGCTTCCGGTCGCTGCAGCACTGCGGGCGTCTGTCTATCGGCCGCTCTCGACAACTGCTGGGCGGACGCCGACTGCCCCGCCACCAGCTTCTGCGATCGTACGACCGCGATCTGCAAGGCCAAGCTCGGGTCAGGCGCGCCGCTGCCGGTCGACTCCACCCACCGCGCCGAGTGCACGCCTGCTCTCGCGCTGGCCGTCTGCGCGAGCGGTGCGTGCAACCCGGACACCCAGACATGCGGCGGTGCCGTGGGGACTGCCTGCACGGCGCCCGCCGACTGCGCGAACAACGCCTGCGGCACCAACATGAAATGCGGCCTCACCTCGGGGACGGGGCCATGCACGGCACAGAGCGCCGCGACCCTCTGCCAGAGCGGGGCATGCGGGCCCCAGAGCGGCGTCTGCGTCCCGGCCGAGGCCGGTGGCTGCGGGACTGACGCCGATTGCAGCGAGACCGAGTATTGCGACGGCGCCAAGTTGCTGTGCGTCGCGACGCTGGCGGCGGGAGCCAGCCTTCCGGCCGACGGAGAACATGCCACCTGCGTGAAGGGTCGTAACGCCGCCTGCAGCACGGGATCGTGCAACATGACCGCCAACACGTGCGCAAACGCGAACGGGATCACGTGCACCGACGCGAAGGCGTGCGTGACCAACGCCTGTGGCGCCGACGGCAAGTGCGGCCTCGACGACGGCCAGCCGGGCTGCACGGTCGCGACCGCGTCGGTCTGTCAGACCGGCGTCTGTGCGACGAGCGGGGTGTGTGGTGCGCTCGGATGTGCGAAGGACGCCGACTGCCCCGTGGCGTCCGCTTTCTGCGACGCCTCGGCCGGTCTTTGCAAGGCCAAGCTCATGGTGGGCCAGATGTTGCCGGTCGATGCCCTTCACGACGGCCAGTGCACCGCGGGAGGCGGCTCGGTGTGCGCCACGGGCGCCTGCAATGCAACGACCAAGACGTGCGCTCTGCCCAGCGGCGAGTCCTGTCACGGAGATGGCGACTGCGCGGTTGGCGCCTGTGGCACCGACGAGTTGTGTGGTCTGGCGGACGGCCAGTCCGGGTGTACAGCCGAGACGGCCACCCTTTGCAGGAGCGGGCTGTGCAGCGCCAAGGGCCATCGTTGTGTGCCGGCAGGGGCCGGGCGGTGCGCGGTCGATAGCGACTGCGCGGGAGCGACCTTCTGCGCCCCGGCGACGTTGACCTGCCTGCCGCGCCTCGCAAGCGGCACCCCCATACCGAAGGACAGCCTGCACGAAGACGGCTGCCTGCCTGGAAACGCCGCGGCGGTCTGCGCCAGCGGTATGTGCAACGCCACCACCAACACGTGCGCAGGTCCGGCGGGGACCGTCTGCACCAAGACCGGCGAATGCACGAACGGTGTGTGCGGCGCCAACGGCATCTGCGGACAGATCGACGGCAAAGGACCGTGCGACAGCACGACGGGCGCGGCGGTCTGCCAGAGCGGCGTCTGCAACGTGAAGCTTGGCCTCTGCCAGCCGACGGCGACCGGGAAGTGCCTCGAGGACGTGGACTGCGCGGCGGGGGCGTTCTGCGCTCCGACCACGCTCACCTGTACGCCGAAGCTCCCCGCGGCGACGCCCATTCCGAAGGACGGATCGCACACCGGGGTGTGTGACAAGGCCACGGCTGGCGCTGTCTGTGCCTCCGGGCTCTGCAACGCGCAAGCGAACACCTGCGCCGCCCCGAACAGCGAGGCCTGCGCGACGATCTCGGCCTGCGTCAGCGGCATCTGCGCCGCGGATGGGCTCTGTGGCAAGCCGGCTGGCGGCACCTGCGTGACCGCCGCCGACTGCCGGGGCACCCCGTGCAGCGCAGGCGTGTGCGCGAGCGCGGCGTCGACCCCGGTCGCAACGGGCGGCGATGGTTGTGGGTGCGAGGTCGGCGGCCCCCGGGGCAGCGGTGCCCTCGTGCTGCTGGCCCTGCTCGCCGCCCGATGCGCCGCCTCCCGCAGGCGACGCAGGTAGGCGCCGCTCGCGCAAAAACGGTATTCCCGGCCTGCGGTCCCGCGGGCCGGGACGCCGAAGAATCCGGACGTATCTCCCCGTCTCGCCGGCGGCCTCACCCGCGTTCGGTCATGCGGGTGAGCCAGTAGTCGACGTCGAACGTGGGATCGCCGGTCAAGTGGCGCCACAGCTTGATGCGGTTGACGATCTCCAGACGGGATTCGCTGCCGGTCCAGGGGTGCTCGTGGCGGAGAACGTCGCCGACGGCGGGATCATCGAGATCGGCGAGATCCCAGCTCCTTCGCTGCGGGCCGGCGGGACCGAGGCGGAGCTTGAACATGGTGCGAGGCCGGTTCGTACGATTCGGCTGCCCGCAGTGCCACAGGCCGTGGTGGCAGATCACCAGCGTGCCGGCGCTGCACACAGTGGCGAGCTGGCCCACGAAGTTCTGGTAGCGGCCCACGTCCGATTCGTTCACGCGGCGCAGGTGGCTGCCGGGCAACAGCATGGTGCCCCCCATCTCGCGAGGGGTGTCATGAAAGAAGAAGAGCAACTGGATGTCGAAGGCGAGCGGCCGCGGGTCGAGGACGGCGTCGGCGTGCCAAGGCTGGCTCCAGTTCTGGCCCGGCGCGATCACATGGGCATAGTGGTGATCGTAGCGGGCCCCCCGCCCGAGCAAGCTCTCGATGGCGCCCGCCACGCGAGGCAGCCGGAGCGCCGGGCCCAAGGCCGGCGAATCGCGCCACAGCTCATCGAGCGGACGTCCAGGCCAGCGCGCCTGGGGGGCCGCCTGGGCCGCGCGGTACGGGCTCGCCAGACCACCGCCCGCCAGCTCGGCCAGCGCGGCTTCGGCCAGGGCAGGGGGAACCACCGCCTCCAGGCGCAGGAAGCCGTGCGTGACGAAGGAAGCCACCTCTTTCGTCGACAGAAGAACGGGCCGGTCGGCGCCGGAGAACGGACCGGCGGACGGCTCGGTGAGCGGCCCGCTCACCCGAGCCGCGCTCCCGCGTCGACGATCTTCTCGAGCACGTATTCGAAGCGGAGGAAGCCGGTCTCGTGCTCCCGGCCCGGAGCGGGCGACGCCAGCGCCGGCACCTGAAGGACGCGCCATCCGTCCTTCATGGCCGCCAAGACCGAATCATAGGGCGGGCGGGCATCGTCGCCCGAGTCGCCGGCCATGTTCGTGGTTCGCCCGGTCCCGTCGTACATCGACCACGCGACGATCGGGCTCAGGAGGTTGGGCGTCGCCGCGCAGAGGAGCAGCAACTGCTGGCGCAAGACGGGGAGGACGGGCACGGCAGCCGAGATCTTGTCACGAGGCCCGCCTCCGTGCCGTCCATACTTCCTCGGGCGCTACTTCTTCTTGAGGTCCTCGACCTTGACCAGGACGCGATCGATCGACCACTTCGGCACCACCATCACGTCGGAGCCGATCGCCACGTAGCGGTTCGTCTTGTCGCTGCTCTCGTCGCCGATCTTCAGGGTGCAGCTCTTCTTCTTGTCCTTGCTCTTGGCGGCGATGACGGCCGCGGGCTTGCCGAGGCCGTTGGCCTTGGGTGACTGGTCCTCCGCGAATCCGGCCCCTTTCCAATCCTTGAAGGCGCTCGCGATGGGGGTGACCTTGCTCGGATCCAGCGTAACGCCGGACGGCTTGGTGACCTTCCACTCGTTCTTCTTGGCGTCCTTCTCCAGGGTGTAGGAGTCCTTGTCGTGAGTCACGGCCACCTCGCCCAGGTCGGCGTCGCTGATGTCGCACAGGGTCTTGTCGCGCAGATCCATGGGGTGCTTGTCCACGCGTTCGACGTTGTAACGCTTGACCAGATAGACCTGCGGGCTGTCCGCGGTCTTCACGTAGGTGTCCTCGGCTCCCTTCTTGTTCCCGATGAGCACGGTGACCTTCTTGCCGCCCTTCAGCTCGACCGTCACGGTGTTCTTCGGCTTGTCGAGGCCCGTGACGTCGGGCTTGGCGTCCTCGGCGAACTCGTTGGTGATCCAGCTCGAGAGAGCCGAGACGATGCCGGAGGGCACCGACCCATCCACCTTCTCGACCTTGACCGTGGACTCCTCGACCGTCCACTTATCGCCGGCGCCCTTCTTCACGACGGCCTTGGAGCCGCCCGGGCCCACCAGGTCGATCTTCTCGGCTTCGGCCTGATCGAACTTGGTGATGGTCTTGTCGCGCCAGCCGGTGGTGTCCCGATCGAAGTTGTACTTGAACGACCCGAGCCCTTGCCAGATCTCGTTCTTGCCGGGCACCCGCACCAGGGTGTTGCCGCCCGCGCCCTTGCCGACGAGCAGTTCCCCCAGCACTTGATCGCCCTTCTTGATGGCGACCTTCAGGCCCTTGTCGTCCACCTCGAACTCGGTCTGCTTCTCCTTCTGATCGCTCACCACACTGCCGAACTCCAGCTTCTCGACGGCTTCGAAGGCCTGCTTGGCCACGTTCTCGTCGGCGGCGTACGGGCCGGGCGCCGTGATCTTGTACTTGTCACCCTCGCGCTTGATGGTGGTCGTCGAGGTCCCCTTCGTGACCGTGAGGGCGTCGAACGAGCCGGCCGCCATCTTCGGCAACGGCCGCGGCCGCTCTCCTGTGACCTGTCCCTTCTCCGGCTGTCGCATCACGACGACAGCCACAACTCCCAGAACGACCAACACGGCCAGCGCAGTCAGTGTCTTTCGATTCATGGTCCTATCCGAGTGGTTGATGGAGCCCAGTTAGAAGGAGGATTCCCTG